>Ga0335078_10002763_pt1 | contig 26478 bp, 23 predicted proteins | sample Lox_Sample_32_FD_206711 | JGI IMG/M metagenome (GOLD analysis project Ga0335078, IMG submission 206711) | Soil microbial communities from Loxahatchee National Wildlife Refuge, Florida, United States - Lox_Sample_3.2 | ecosystem: Environmental > Terrestrial > Soil > Wetlands | place: USA... | reverse complement strand
ACGGACGCGTCGCGGCCCGGGTGTTCCCCGCGAGCCTGTGGGACCGGCTGTTCTACACGGGGGTGACGGCCGAGGTCTGGATGCAGCCCGGGCTCACGCCGGAGGGGCTGCGCGCGACGCAGGCCGTCGCGTATCGGACGGCCGCCGGCCCGAGCCGCCTGGCACTGGTCCTCGGCGCCGGCAACGTGTCGAGCATCGGCCCGCTGGACGCCCTGTACAAGCTGTTCGTCGAGAACGACGTCGTCCTGTACAAGGCGCATCCGGTCAACGACTACCTCGGACCGCTGATGGAGCGGGCCTTCCACCGCCTCGTGGAGCGAGGCGTGTTGCGCGTCGTCTATGGCGGCGCCGGCGAGGGCGCCTACCTGTGCGCGCATCCGGCGGTGGACGAGATCCACATCACCGGCTCCGACAAGACCTACGAGGCGATCGTGTTCGGCACGGGCGCCGACGGAGCGCGGCGCAAGACGGAGCGCCGGGCCCTGCTCGCCAAGCCCGTCACCGCGGAGCTGGGGAACGTGAGCCCGGTCATCGTGGTGCCCGGCCCCTGGAGCGCCGCCGACCTGCGCTACCAGGCGGCGAATCTGGCGTCCATGCTGACGAACAACGCCGGCTACAACTGCAACGCCGCGCGCGTGATCGTGCAGCACGCCGGGTGGCCGCTGCGCGGGGCGCTGCTCGACGCCGTCCGGGACGCGCTGGCCCGCGTAGCGGCACGGCGGCCGTACTACCCGGGGTCGCCGGCGCGGCTCGCGGCGTTCCGGGCGGCCCACCCGGAGGCAGAGGCGCACGGCGGCGGTGGCGACGGCGCCGCAGGTTGGGTGCTGGTTCCCGACGTCGACCCGCGGCGCTCCGACGACATCTGCTTCCGTACCGAGGCGTTTTGCGGCCTGTTCGCGGAGACGGCGCTCGAGGCGCCGAGCGCGGCCGAGTACCTGGACCGCGCCGTGCGATTCTGCAATGACACGCTGTGGGGCACGCTCAACGCGACCGTCCTCGTGCACCCGCGGTCGCTCGCCATGCCGGGTGTGCGGGACGCCGTGGAGCGCGCCGTCGCCGAGTTGCGCTACGGCTCGGTGAGCCTCAACCACTGGGCGGCCGTCAGCTACGCGCTGGGCGTCACCACCTGGGGCGCCTTCCCCGGCCATAGGGCGGACGACATCCAGTCGGGCAGCGGCGTCGTGCACAACGCGCTGATGTTCTCGCGGGCGGAAAAGTCGGTGGTGCGCGCGCCGTTCCGGGTGTGGCCGACGCCGCCGTGGTTCGCGACGAACCGGGCGGCGCACCTCCTGGGCCCACGCCTGGCGCGGTTCGAGGCCGGCCCGTCGGCGGTCAGGGCCCTCGGCGTCCTGGCGGCGGCGCTGCGCGGGTAGTAACCGGCGCGCCCAGATCGAAGTCGCGCCAGAGGTGCTCGCCGGCGCTCAGCAGCACCGAGGCAGCGGCGAGCAGCCTAGGGAGGCGCCCACGACCTGACCAGAGGTTCCTGCGCTCCGGTCGCGAGCGCCTTGGGGCGGGCGCTCCCGCCGCCGAACCACCGTGACCACTGCTCGCACCGGTCGCAGCCGCCGCAGCGCCGGAGCCGCTCGTCGAAGTGCCGCAGCAGCTCCGCCCGCCGGCAGCCGAAGGCGGTCAGGTAGCGCACGAGCGGGTCCAGCTTCCCCTCATCCGGCACGATCATCCGCTGCAGCCGCAGGTCGCCCGCCGTCCAGAGCACCTCGCACCGGGACGGCCGTCCGTCGCGGCCAGCCCGCCCGGCTTCCTGATAGTAGGCCTCGAGACTCGTTGCGAGGCCGAGGTGCACGACCTGCCGCACGTCGCTCTTGTCGATCCCGAGGCCGAAGGCCGTGGTGGCCACCACGCACTCGATGCGGTCCGCGAGGAACTGGTTCTGCAGGTCCCGGCGCAGGGACGTTTCGAGCCCGGCGTGGTATGGAGCGGCGCCGACCCCCGCGTGGAGCAGGCTGCGGGTCCAGCGCTCGGCGAGGCGCCGCGTCGGGACGTAGACGATCGAGGGCCCGCGGTACGGGCGCAGCAGGCCGAGCAGGGCTTCGCGGCGCTCCTCGTCGTCCCGGACGCGCCGGACCGCCAGGAACAGATTGGGCCGGTCGAAGCTCCCGACGATGCGCTCGACGACGCCGAGGCGCAACGATGCCACGATGTCGTCGCGCACGACGCGCGTGGCCGTCGCGGTGAGGGCCAGCGTGGGCGGGCTTCCCAGCGCCACGCGGGCAAGGCCGAGGCGCCGGTACGACGGCCGGAAGTCGTGCCCCCACTCGGACACGCAGTGCGCCTCGTCCACCGCCAGGAGCCGGGGTCGCACGCGGCGCAGCAGTCCGATCATCTCGCCCGTGGTCAACCGCTCGGGTGCCAGGTAGAGCAGCCGCACCCCACCCCGCTCCACGTCGCGCACCACGGCCGCGCGCTCGCGCGGCGGCGAGGCGCTGGTCAGCGCCGCGGCCCAGATGCCGCGGGCCCGGGCTGCTCCCACCTGGTCCTGCATCAGGGAGATCAAGGGCGAGATCACTACGGTGAGGCCCTCCAGCACCAGGGCCGGCACCTGGTAGCACAGCGACTTGCCGCCGCCGGTGGGGAGGACCACCAGCGCGCTCCGGCCGGCGAGCGCCGCGCGCACCGCACGCAGCTGCCCGGGCCGGAAGTCGGTGAAGCCGAAACGGGCCCGGAGTATCTCCCGGGCCCGTTCGATGTGGTGGGCGAGCGGTGTCACGCCGCGCCAAGGTACCCGCGCCTCTCAGCTCTCCGGGGTCGAATCGTTGCGGGGCTTGGCCTTCGCGTGCTGCCAGAAGCGCAGCAGGAAAGCGGCCAGCACGAGCCCCAGACCGAGCCAGCCAAGGCGCGGCACGCCGTAGCGGTCGGCGAGGATCACGATGAGCACGCCGGCCACGCTGAGCAGGTACTTGGCGAGCGTCCAGCCGCTCACGGCATCGGGAAGGTGCGGCGGAGAGGCAGGCGACGCGAGGAGGTGCCGGGCGTCCGCTTCATCGGTGCTTCAGGAATGCGGCGATGGAGGCCCGGAACTCCGGGGCCAGGCGGGCCACGGCGTTGACGCGGGCACCGAGTGCGACGCCGGCGGCGAACCCCAGACCCTCGACCTCGTGCAGCTGGCGCTTGATGAGCGCGAGCGCCGACGGGGAGGAGCCCGCCAGCTGCGCCGCGAGCTTCGTCACCTCGGTCTCGAAGTCCTCCGCAGGCACGCACCGCGACACGAGGCCCATCTGCGCCGCCTGCTCCGCGCCGACCAGACGCCCGGTCGCCGCGAGATCGAAGGCCGTCTTCTCTCCGACCGTGCGGCGGAGCATCGTCATCACCATCGCCGGCACGAAGCCTCGCTGGATCTCCGGATAGCCGAACCGCGCGCCGGCGCTCGCCACCACGACGTCGCACGCGGTCGCCAGGCCGCAGCCCCCCGCCAGCGCCCGGCCCGTGACCGCCGCGACGGTGACGGCGGGGATCTCGCGCAGGGCGATGAACAGCTCGCCGAGCTCCATGGACCGCCGCTCGTTCTCCTCCGGGGGCAGGTCCGCGGAGGCCAGCAGCTCCTCGAGGTCGAGTCCCGCGCAGAAGTCCTGCCCCGCGCCGCGCAGCACGACCACCCGCACGTCCGCCGCGAGGTCGCAATCGTGCAGGGCCGCCTTCAGCTCCGCCAGCGTCCGGCGGTCCAGCGCATTGCGCTTGTCCGGCCGGTTCAGGGTGAGGGTCGCCACGCCCCCCTCGCGCCGCACCAGGACCCGGCGCTCGGCGCCCTCCCGCCCCGGGGCGTCCGGGCCGCCGCGCGTCCGCGCGTCCCCCCGCCCCGCCTCAGACCGTGCCATCGGGCACCTCGATCTCCAGTCGCAGCAGCGCCGTGCTGAGCGTCTTGCCCTGCGCGTCCGTTTTGAGGGAGACCGTCCCGCCTCCGCCCAGCGCGCCGTGGAGCAGAAAGTTCAGGGCGTTCAGGTTGGGCAGCTCGAAACGCTCGACGGGCCCGGTCAGCATGCCCCGGAAGTGCGCCGCCACCCGCTCGACCGTGAGTGCCCTCGCCAGGAGCGGGTAGAACGCGGGCTGGCGTGCGATCACGCCGACGTTCGCGGTGTCGCCCTTGTCGCCGCTCCGGGCGTGGGCCAGCTGCAGCAGTCGCACCTTCACGGGCGCTCCATCTCCTGCAGCCGGTCGGCCAGCTCAGCCGCCCGGCGCGTCGTGGAGCGCGCCAGCTCGATGGCCAGCACGGCGAGCGCCAGGAGCACCAGGCCCAGTGGCACCCACCCTTCGCGCACCGAGAGGCCGGCGGTCAGCAGGAGCAGCACTGCGCGCAGCATCCAGCGCCGCGCCTGCGACCGGGCCCTGGCCACCAGGCGGCGCTGGTCCTCGAGGGTGGGCACCCGCGGCGCGTCCACGGAGCGCATCCCCGGCACGCCGAACGGCGGCCCGATCAGGCTCATGCCGTCACCACCTTCACCTCGGGGTGGATCTCCCGCTTCGGCACCAGGGCCGGCCAGTACGCCACGATCTCCTCCACCTTGGGCCGGCCGGCCGCGAACCCGGTGACCCCGGGCGGACCGTTGAGGATGAGCGGGGCCAGCTCGCGCGTGAAGCGTTCGACGGCGCCCCGGTCGGCGCCCCGAACGCCGACGCGCAGCTGCACTTCGGCCAGATCCCGGGGCGGGTCGCCCGCGAGCGGCCCATGCGTGGCGTTGACACCGACGAACTCGGTGAGCACCTCGTCGAAACGCAGGCCCAGGCGCTCCAGGCGCGCGCGCAGCACGCGGTCCGCCTCCCGCGCCTTGGCGTACGCGTCGGGCCAGGCGTACACGAGCGTGCCGACGGCCTTGAAGCCCGCGGCATAGGCGATGGAGACTTTCAGCATGTCCGTGGCCGGCCGGCCGCGGATCCCGCTCACGCGCACGCGGTCAGGGCCGTCCTGGGCCAGGCGGATCGTGGTGAAGTCCGCCACGCCGTCGGGCGTAATGTACGTGCGGGGATCGCCCATCTCGTACACCAGCTGCTCCGTCACGCTCGCGACGGTCACTTCGCCTCCCGTGCCCGGGTGCTTGGTGACCGCGAAGCTGCCGTCGGCCTCGGCCTCGACGATCGGGTAGCCGACGTCCTCGAGCGCGGGCACCGCGGGCCAGCCGGCGAGATCGTTGCCGCCCGAGCACTGCGCGCCGCACTCGATGATGTGCCCCGCGATCGTGCCCGCGGCCACCAGGTCCCAGGCACCGGCCGGCCAGCCGAACGCCTGCATCATCGGGGCGAGCGTGAGCCCGGTGTCGGTGACGCGGCCGGTGATCACGATCTGCGCGCCCTCGGCGAGTGCGCGCACCACCGGCGCCGCGCCGAGGTAGGCGTTCGCGGACAGCACCGAGCCGCGGACCTCCGCGAGCGGCCGGCCGGACTCCATGTCGGCCAGCGGCACGCCCGCGGCCAGCAAGGCGTCGAGCCGCGGCAGGATGTCGTCGCCCGTGACGACCCCGATGCGCACCCGGCCGGCGAGGCCGAGACGGCGCGCCGCCGCCGCGACCGCGGCCGCGCAGGCCTCCGGATTCACGCCGCCGGCGTTGGTGGTGACGCGGATGCCTCGCTCGACCAGCGCCGGCAGGAGGCGTTCGAGCAGCGGCACCACGTCGCGGGCGTAGCCGAGCGCGGGGTCGCGGGCCTTCTGCTTCTGGAGAATGGACATGGTCACTTCGGCCAGGTAGTCCATCATCAGGACGTCAATTGGACCGCCCTCGACCTGGCGCACGGGCGCCTCGAGCCAGTCGCCCCAGAAGCCCTGACCCGATGCGATGCGCAGCGTCACGCGTGCACGCGACGTGGAGGAAGCCGGCGGACGCCGGGGTGCACGATGGATTCCCGGCGGCACGTCACGGGCGCGAGACGCCGATCGTGCGCTCGATGACCGCCCAATCGCCGGCGCTCCCCAACACGCGGAGGTCCACGAGGTCCTCCCAGCCGCCGTCCGTCGCGAGGCCCGCAAACCGCGGGATGCGGACCACGGCGACGCCGCGCGGCGGCAGGCTCACCACGGCGGTGTCCTGCCCCGCCAGCGGGATCGCCTGCGCCGGCCCGAGGAAGGCCACCCGCACGTCGGCGGCGAAGCTGGCGGGCGGCACCGGAAGCGCGAAGGCCGGGAACAGCTCCACCCGGATCGGGTAGTCGGCCGCCCGGTGCTCGGGCAGGTCCACGGTCAGCCGGTTGAAGTCGTAGTTCATGGGACTGTTGCCGAGCTGCGCCCCGTCCCGATCGAAGATGGTGAGGCCGAAGTCCGTGACCAGCTCCCACAGCGCCGGCGTCACGTGAACCTCCAGAACCGCCTGCGTGGCCCACGGCGGGGCCACGAACGTGCGCGAGTACGGGCCGCCGTGCTCGACGTTCGCGACCCACGACGTCACGGTGCCCACCCGCTCGGCCGTGACGCGCAGCGTCGTGTCGCGCCCCGTCTCGGAGCGCAGCGTGACGCTCGCCGCGTCCGCCGAAGAATCCACGGCCGCGATCACGATCGGCGGGACGGCCGCTGCGAAGTCGAAGTGCAGCGAGTCGCCGGGGAGCGCCTGCACGACGGCCTCCCAGACGCCGGGGCGGATGTCGTCCGCGGTGACGCTCAACGTTCCGACCGTGCCCCCGCGGCCGCCGAGATCCGTGTCGCCGTCGGTCCGCGACGGGCGGCCGCTCGGCTCGAACAGGGCCAGGGTGGCGTGGGCCGACGTATCCGGGAGCACGGCGTGCACGGCGAGGCCGGACGCGCCCACGGGCACATTCACGTAGCGCCGCCACGCCAGCCCGCCGGCGAGGCTCCGCCCGGGCGCGGCCTCCGTGCCCCACGAGAGGCTGTCGGGGACGATGATCTCGTTGACGAGGCGGAACGCCGGGCCGGCCCCCGGATCCGCCGCGGACACCGCCGTCACCGACCCCACGTAGCGGCCGGGGCGCGCGAGCAGCGCGCGGTCGTAGCGGACCTCGACCTCCGCGCGACCTCCGGCGTCGAGCGCCACGGCGCCCGCTTCCGGCACGAGCCAGGGCGCGTCGGAGCGGAGCCGGAACGTGTCCGGGGCGCCCGCCCCCGCATCGCCGCCCACCTCCGTGATCACGAACCGCTGCAGCGTGTCGCCCGGCCAGGCCAGCCCGTCCCGGCGGTACGCGGCGCTCGGCCGCTCGTCCGGGCGCACGACCGCGACGGGCGGGCCCGTCAAAGGGCCGCTGCCGGGCGCGTGGTCCAGGGTTGGCGGCACGGCCAGAACCAGGTACCGGCTCGCCAGGTGCCCCGCTTCCAGCCAACTGTAGGCCGACCCGACCCATGGCATGCCGTACCCTTCGTCCGTCTCCGAGGCCCCGGGCAGGCGGCGCGCCGAGACGCGCAACGCCTCCGTGATCTGCGCGGCCGTCGCCGTGCGCCCCTCCGCCACGAGTGCCGATTCCAGGAGGGCCACGATCCCGGCCGCGTGCGGCGTGGACATCGAGGTGCCCGCCTTGATCTCGCCGCCCGTGTTCCAGCGCGGGACCGTGGAGTAGGCGATGCCCGGCGTCACCACGTCCGGCTTGTCCAGCGCGCCGCCGCGCGAGCTCCACCAGCCCAGCTCGTCCGGGCTCTGGGCGCCGAACTGCACCGCGGAGAACACGGCCGGATACACGGAGCCCACGCCCAGGGCGAGCGCCGCCGAGCCCGGCAGGCCGACCGTCTCCGTGCCGGGCCCGTCGTTCCCGGCGGCGATGGCGAACACGACGTCCGGGTGCGCGAGCAGGAACGCGTTCACCACGGAGTCCATCTCCGCCTCGCCGGGCTCCATGTTCCCGATCCCGAAGGACATGTTGAGCACCAGCGGCAGGTGCCGCTCGGCGGCGAAGCGCGCCGCGTACTCCATGGCGCGGACCATCGAGCCGGTGGTGGAGATCCCGCCGCGCGCATCGTCCGCGATCTTCAGCCCGATGATCTGTGCCCCCGGCGCCACGCCGTCGAAGCCCGTCACTCCGCCGATGTCGTGGCCCGCCGCGATCCCCGCCACGTGCGTGCCGTGGCCGGCCGTGTCGAGCACCAGCGAGAGGCGCGGAGCGCCGGTCGAGTCCACGCTCAGGTTCAGCGCGCCCGTGATGGGCGGCTCGCGGCCGGCGCCGCGCGGGCCGAACGTGAACGTGTCCCGACGCACCAGGTAATCCGCCAGCGGCCGCTCATCGGCGAGGCTGCCGTCCCCGTCGGTGTCGATGAAGGCGACCCAGCCCTGCGCCGACCGCACGACGACGACGCCGTAGCTGTCGCGGTTCGAGCCGTTGCCGTTGAAGTCGGCGGCCGGGGCGTCGCCGAAGGACAGCTCCCGGATGACGCCGCCGTACCAGACGGAGTCCGTCGCCACGGCCGCCACGGCGGCTGCCCCACGCAGCACGAGGCCGCCGGGCAGCGCGATCCGGCCCGCCGCGTCCGGACGGACGCGCGCGAGCGGGACGTCGCCCTCGCTGGAGAAGTTCCGCAGGTCGAGGATCTTCGGCGCCCCCGTCGTGGTGGTGAGGAGCCCCGGGACGCTGGGATCAATCCCCGAGTCGAGGATCCCGATCAGCACGCCCCGCCCGTCGTCGGTGGGATGCTCCGCGCGCCAGGCCGCGACCCCCGTGCTCTGCACCGGCATGAGGCCGAGCATGAAGGCGGTCGCGGGTGGCGCGATGGGCTGGCGGGGGGGCGGCGGCGTCGGGGCCGGGGCCGGGGCGGCCGTCGGCGCGACCGGAGCGGCGGGCGGCGGGGCCGCGGGGGACGGAGCCGGAGCGGGGGCCGAAGGGCGGGCCGCGGGCGCGCAGGCGGCGAGCGCCAGGGCGGCGGCGAGGGTCAGCGGGCGGCGGGTCATGAACGGATCCTCACGCGAGGCTCGCGGGCAGCACGAAGGGCCCGAGGTGGGGCCCGGCATCGTTGGAGACCACGCGCAGGGCATACGCCAGCTGCGCGCGCAGCTCTTCCGGCGTCAGGATGGCGTCCAGGTACCCCCGGGCGCCGGCGAACCGCGCGTCGAGCTGGTGCTCGTAATCGGCCCGCATGGCGTCCACCGCGGCGGCGAGCTTGGGCGGGGTCGCACCGGCCTTCGCGGCCCGCTCCAGCTCCGGGCCGTGCACGGCCTGGACCGCGGATTCGCCCTCCATCACACCCATGCGCCCCGTGGGCAGCGAGAAGATGAAATCCGGGTCGAACCCCTGTCCCGACATGGCGTAGTAGCCCGCGCCCGAGGCGTGGTTGATCGTGAGCACGAGCTTGGGCACGGTGGCCGTGGCCATGGCCTCGACGAACGCGGCGCCCGCGCGGATGATGCCCGAGCTCTCGGCCTGCGTCCCCACCATGAAGCCCGACACGTCCTGCACGAACAGGATCGGAATCCGCTCGCGGTTGGCCGTCTCGATGAAGTAGGCCACCTTTTCCGCGCTCTCCGTGTAGACGATGCCGCCGAACCGCGGCGCCTCGCCCGGCTTGCCCCTGACGAGCTTCCGCTCGTTGGCGATCAGCGCCACCACCCGCCCGTCCACGGCCGCGTGGCCGCACAGCATCTCCGGCGCGATGTCCCGCTGGAACTCGTCGAGGCCGCCCTCGTCCACGAAGCAGGCCAGGATCTCCCGCATCTCGTACGACATCCGGTGATCGCCCGGGAGCACCTGGTAGAGATCGGTGGCGGGCCGGCGCGGCGGACGGCCGACACGCTGCGGCGCCAGGCGCGCGGGATCCGGGCGCGGCAGCCGCGCCACCGCCTCGCGCAGCATGCCCAGGCACTCGCGGTCGTCCTTGGCCAGGTAGTGCGCCACCGCGCTGGTGCCGGTGTGCAGGCGCGCGCCGCCCAGCGACTCGCTGTCCACCACCTGGCCGGTGGCACCCTTGACCAGGTTCGGACCGCCCAGGCCCATGAAGCTGGTGCCGTCCACCATCAGAATGACGTCGGACAGAGCCGGCAGGTACGCGCCGCCCGCGACGCACTGCCCCATGACGGCCGCGAGCTGCGGCACCTTCAGGAAGCGCCGCATCAGCGAGTTGTAGTAGAAGATGCGCCCGGCGCCGTACTGGCCAGGGAATACGCCGCCCTGGTAGGGCAGGTTCACACCGGCGGAATCCACGAGGTAGACGATGGGAATCCGCTGGCGCATGGCGATCTCCTGCGCTCGGAGGATCTTGCGGATCGTCTCGGGCCACCACGAGCCGGCCTTCACCGTGGCATCGTTGGCCACGATCACCACGTCGCGGCCCACCACCGAGCCGACGCCGGTCACGACGCCCGCCCCCGGCGCCTGCCCGTCGTACTGGTCGTACGCCACCAGCAGGCCGATCTCGAGCCACGGCGCGCCCTCGTCGGTGAGCGCCGCCACGCGCTCGCGGGCCGTGAGCTTGCCGGCCGCGTGCTGGCGCTCGATCCGCTCCGGCCCTCCGCCCTGCTGCAGCCGGGCGGCGAGGGCGCGGTACTCCTCGGTGAGGGTCTGCAGCCGGGTCGGGTGGGAGGCCACTACGGCCTCAGGTGCTCGCGGGCCCAGTCGCGGATGTACTCGATCAGCTCTGTGGTGGCCGTGCCGGGGCCGAACAGCCGGCCGACGCCCCGCTCGGCGAGCGCGGTCATGTCCTCGCGCGGGATGATGCCGCCGCCGGTGACGAGGACGTCGCCGCGGCCGGCCGCGCGCAGCAGCTCGACGACGCGCGGGAACAGCGTCATGTGCGCGCCGGACAGGACCGACAGCCCCACGACGTCCACATCCTCCTGCACCGCCGCCGTGACGATCATCTCCGGTGTCTGGTGCAGGCCCGTATAGACCACCTCCATCCCGGCGTCCCGCAGCGCGGCGGCGACCACCTTGGCGCCGCGGTCGTGGCCGTCGAGGCCCGGCTTGGCGACGAGCACGCGGATCGGGCGCGCGGGCGCGCCGCGGCCCGCGGTGGGCGTCGTTCGGGATGCGGTCATAGCGCGCGGAACCTAGCCGCCGGTCCGCGCCGATACAAGCTCGGCGCACAGGGAGCGGACGTCCCGCGCCGTCCGGCATCCGCGATCGCCGTAGCGTGCCAGCGGGTCGAGCAACACGGCCTCGATCCCGGCCCGCCGCGCCCCCACGATGTCCACCGGATAGAGATCCCCCACATAGAGCGCTTCCGCGGCCGCGACGCCCGCCCGATCGAGCGCGAGGCGGAAGATCGCGGGGTCCGGCTTCTCGACGCCCACCACGTTGCTGTCCACCACGAAGTCGAGCACGGCGCCCAGTCCGGCCGCGTCGAGGAGGGCCGCCACGGTCCCGTCCGAATTGGAGACGCAGGCGACGCCGAGCCCGGCGTCCCGGAGGGAGCGCAGGCCCGCCGCCGTGCCCGGCGGCACCGTCGTCCAGAGGTGGGCGCGCTCGTGCTCGGCCCGGATCGCGGGGCCGGCCCGGCGCACCTCGTCGCTCGTGAAGCCGAGGGAGGTGAGCACGCCCCCGAAATGGATCGGCCAGCGGTCGCCGTCCCGCAGGCCCGCGCCCGCGGCCATCGCCGCCTCCACCGCGGCGCGTCCCGCGTACTCGGCCGCGGCGAGCGCCTCGAGGTCCGGCGCGCGCCCGAGGGTGGCGAGCAGCACCCGCCGCACACGCCCGTAGTCCACGTGGATCAGCGTGCCCCCGGCGTCGAAGAAGACGGCGCGCAGCACGCCTACGCGCCGGACTTGAAACGGAGGACGGCGGCGAGGCGGTCGAAGCGCCGCGCGTCGGCGCCGTGCACGACCGCCACGCGCGCGCGCTGGCGGAGCGCGTCCTCGATGGCATCGTCGAGCAGGTCCGCGAGCGGCACGGGCTCGCCCTCGCCGCGGCCGGTGGACGGGCGCTCCGTGAGCCTCCCGCCGACGCTGCACCGATACCCCGGCACCTCGGCGTCCCCGTCCACCAGGAGGGTGCGGACCTGCCCGCGCGAGAGGGCGAGGAGCGTCGGCTCGACGGATTCCGTCGCCAGTCCCGTCCCGCGCAGCGCGTCCAGCTCCCGCGCCGCGTCGGCCGCCGCGCGCCGCGCCGCCTCGACCAGCAGGGCGAGCGAGCGCTCGCGCACCTCGGGCGCGCCCACCCTCTTGGGCGGCAGGCGCAGCACGCCCAGCAGCCGCGCGCGCGCCGCGGCGCTCAGGTGTGGCAGCAGGGCCTCGGCGTCGGCACCGGCACCGCCGACCACGACGCCGTCGTACGGCTTGACCCTGAGGCAGGCATCCACCGCCTCCGCCACGGCCGCCAGGTGCCGCTGCCGCTCCTCCCGGATGCGGTTGTGGAACCGGTACTCACCCACGCCCGGGGCGGCGCCACGCGCGGCATGAAAGCGCGCCGGGCGGGTGGCGCCCGGCGACGCGATGCCCTCCAACTCCTCGACGCCCTCCAGCCCCACGTCGAAAAAGCGTGCGGAGCGCCGGTCCGCGACGACCCCGAGCAGCCGGCTGCCGCCCTCGGCGAGCGCCACCAGCTCGCCCACCACCGGGGTCCGGTCCACCACGACCCGGCTCTTCAGCACGTACGGCATGGGCACGGCGAGGAAGAACCCGTCGGCGGCGAACACGGCCATCCCGCGGGCGCCCGCGAGGTTCGGCGACCGTCTCCCGGTCCGCGTGCGGGAAGCCGAGCACGCGCAGCCGGTCGGCCGCCCGGCGCAGGCGGTTCTTCAGCTTGATGCGGTACTTCTCGCCCGCGCGGTCGGCGGGCTCCAGCTTCTGATAGCAGGACACCACCCAGCCCCGGCGGTCGCCGAGCGTCAGCAGCTCCGCCAGCGCGGCGGCGACGGTGGGGGCCGCGGCGGAAGGCGCGCGACCCCTGTTAGAAGAAGACCGGCTCGCGGTAAGCGCCATACACCCTCTCCAGGGCCTCTCGGATCTCGTACAGCGTGGCGTACGCCCGCGCGGCGTCCAGCATCGCGGGCATGACGTTGGCGTCCCGGCGCGCGGCCTCCGCCAGCGCGTCGAGGCGGCGGCGCACCAGGTCGCCGTCCCGGCTGCGGCGCAGCGCCACCAGGCGCCGGGCCTGCTCGTCCGCAGCCTCCCCACCGATCTTGAGCAGCGGGATCGTGACCTCGGGCTCGTCCACCACGAAGTCGTTCACGCCGACCACCACGCGGCGGCGCGCCTCCAGCTCCCGCTGGTGGCGGGCCGCCGACTGCGCGATCTGGCGCTGGAACCACCCCGTCTCGATCCCCCGCACTACCCCGCCGATGCGCTCGATCTCCGCGAAGGCCGCCTCCGCCTCGTCCTCCAGCCGGCGGGTGAGCGCCTCGAGATAGTACGAGCCGCCGAGCGGGTCGCTCACGTTCGCGACGCCCGTCTCGTAGGCCAGCACCTGCTGCGTCCGCAGCGCCAGCTGCACGGCCTGCTCAGTCGGCAGCGCCAGCGTCTCGTCCATCGAGTTGGTGTGCAGCGACTGCGTGCCCCCCAGCACTGCCGCGAGCGCCTGATAGGCCACGCGCACCACGTTGTTCATCGGCTGCTGCGCGGTGAGCGTCACACCGGCCGTCTGCGAGTGAAACCGCAGCTTCAGGGAACGGTCGCTCTGGGCGTGGTAGCGCTCGCGCAGGTGGCGCGCCCAGATGCGGCGCGCGGCCCGCAGCTTGGCGATCTCCTCGAAGAAGTCGTTGTGGATGTCCCAGAAGAAGCTGAGCCGCGGCGCGAAGGCGTCCACGTCCAGGCCGCGCGCCATGCCGCGCTCCACGTAGGTGAACCCGTTGGCCAGCGTGAAGGCCAGCTCCTGCGCCGCGGTCGCTCCGGCCTCGCGGATGTGGTAGCCGGAAATCGAGATCGTGTTCCACTGCGGCGCGTGGACCGCGCCCCACTCGAACATGTCCACGATGATCTTCAGCGCCGGCTCGACGCCGTAGATCCACGCGTGCTGCGCCATGTACTCCTTAAGGATGTCGTTCTGCACCGTGCCCCGGAGCCGCTCGCCCGGCACCCCCTGTCGCTCTGCCGCCGCCACGTAGAAGCAGAACAGCATCGCGGCGGGGCCGTTGATCGTCATCGAGGTCGAGACCTCGCCCAGCGGGATCCCCGCGAACAGGGTCTCCATGTCGGCCAGGCTCGAGATCGCCACACCGCACTTGCCCACCTCGCCCAGGGCGCGCGGGTGGTCCGAGTCGTAGCCCATCAGGGTCGGGAAATCGAACGCCACCGAAAGCCCGGTCTGGCCACGGCCCAGCAGGAACTTGTACCGGGCGTTGGTCTCCTGCGCGGTGCCGAAGCCCGAGAACTGGCGCATCGTCCACAGGCGCCCCCGGTAGCCCGTGGTGTGCACGCCCCGCGTGAACGGGTAGCGCCCCGGCAGGCCCAGCTCCGCCGCGTAGTCCTGGTCCGGGACGTCGAGCGGCGTGTACACCGGCTCCAGCGGCCGTGGCGACGACCCGGTGAAGTCCACGTCACGCACCGCGCCCGCGGCGAAGCGCGCGCGCCACTCGGCCACCTCGCGCCGCAGCGCCTCGACTTCCCGCTGCCGCTCGTCGAGCTGCTCGGCCAGGTGCTTCACCGCCAGGTCGGACTCGAAGACGCTCATAGGCCGTCACCTCCGCGAATGCGATCCACCACGCCCGACGCCGCCTCGTAGGGGCTGCGCCGCCCGGCCGCCACGTCCGCCAGGGCCTGCTCGAGCTCCACCCGCGGACCCGCCGGCGAGAACACCCACCGCCGCAGCGCCCGCTCCACGACGTCCCGCGTACGCTGCTCGCGCTGGCGGGCGCGCCGCCCCTCCAGCCCGTCCGTGCCCGCCAGGAACTCGAAGTGGCGCTCGAGCGCCGCGGCCAGCTCCGGGACCCCCTCGTCCCGCGGGGCCACCGTCGCGACGACCGGCGGCTCCCATACCGCCTCCGTGTCGCCGTCCCGCCCGAGCGCGGAGGGCGGGGCCGGCTCCCGCCTGCCCGCCCGGTAACCGGCATCCAGGTCGGTGCCGTGGTGCGCCGGCACGTGGCGGAAGACCTGGCCTGTCCGGAAGCCCAGCGAGACCTCCAGCTCCTGGCGCAGCCGGTCGGCGCCCGGACGGTCGGCCTTGTTGACCGCATACACGTCCGCGATCTCCATCAACCCCGCCTTCATGACCTGGATCCCATCCCCGGACTCCGGCACCAGCACGACCAGAGTCGTGTCCGAGATGGAGGCCACCTCCAGCTCCGACTGGCCGACCCCCACCGTCTCGATCAGGATGCGATCGAACCCGAAGGCATCCATCACGTCGGCGACCTCGCCCGTCGTCGTGGCCATGCCGCCCAGGGAGCCGCGGGACGCCATGGAGCGGATGAACACTCCCGGATCCATCGCCGAACGCTCCATCCGGATCCGGTCCCCGAGGAGAGCGCCCCCCGTAAACGGACTGGACGGGTCCACAGCAACCACGCCTACGGTGTGCCCCGACGCCCGGTACCAGCCGGTCAAGCGTTCGATCAGGGTGCTCTTCCCGGCTCCCGGGGGCCCGGTGACACCCACGCGATGGGCCCGGCCGAGCAGCGGGTGGAGACCTGCGAGCATCCCCTCGAAACCGGCTGAGCCGTTCTCGACCAGCGAGATGGCACGAGCGAGCGCCGCCGGCGAGCGGGCTTTCAGGCCTTCGAGGATAGTCGCAGTCCCCATCACCTAAATTGAGTCAGGACTTGAAGGTAGGTCAAGCAAGCTAAGGCACTTCAACCGGTCGGCGCGGGGCGCCGGCGACAGGCAGGACCGAGGCTCCCGACATTCGAACCACCAGCTTCAGGAGCCGCGCCGGGGTTGCCTCGAGAACGTCGAACTCCAGACCGCCGCTCAGGATTCGCTCCCCCTCCGCCGGTATGCGGCCGGCCGCCCAGGCGACGTAGCCCCCTGCCGTCTCGACGCGAGGAGGCGCCTCCAGCCCGAGCGCGAAGTGGTCGCGCAACGCGGCCAGGGCGCTGCCGGCGTCTACCACCAGCACACCGCGTTGCGCGGGGGCTTCGGCAGGCCCGGGCTCGTCCAGCTCGTCGAAGATCTCGCCCACGAGCTCTTCGAGGAGGTCCTCCATGGTGATGATGCCGGCGGTGCCCCCGAACTCGTCGAGGACGACGGCCATGTGCCGGCGCTCACGCCGCAGGTCGAGCAGGGCGTCCGCGCAGCGGCGGGCCGCCGGGATCATGGATACCGGCCGCACGCCGACCGTGCCGCCCGGGCCGGCCTGGATGATGTCGAAGGCGTGCACCATGCCCACGATGTCGTCCGGGGAGGAGCGGAAGACCGGAATGCGGGTATAGCCCGACGAGGTCACGAGCGCGGCCAGCTGCGCCGCGCTGGCGCGCTCCGGCGCGGCCACGATGCGCGTGCGGGGGGTCATGGCCTCGCGCACCACGCGGTCGGCGAAGGCCATGACGCCGGTCACGATCTCCAGCTCGTCCTCGGCCGCCAGGCCGGCGCTCGCGCTGTCGCGCAGGAGCGCGGCCAGCTCGGCCCGCTCGGTGGCCACGCGCCCACGCACGATGCGGCCCACCAGCGCGCCGGCCGGGCGCAGGCGCGGCACGACGGAGCGCACGATTCGCTCCGGCCACCGCCGCCCGATCGCCCGGGGGAGGAAGTAGGCGGCCAGCGTCAAGAGCGGGATGCCGAAGACCAGCTCCAGGAGCAGCGTCGTGCCGACGCCGGCCCGGGCCAGCGCCCAGGGTGCCGAGACCCCCGCGACCGCGACGCCGACGGCGACGAGCGCCTCCGCGGCCGCCGACACGTCGCCCGGTCGCGAGAGCAGCGTGACCGCGGCGCCGGCCCCCTCCAGCTTGCGCGCCACCCAGCGCGTGAGATCGAGGCGGCTGACGGCCAGCACGGCCACCGACGCGGTGGCGCCGAGGGCGGCCAGCGCCAGGCCCAGCAGGACGAGCACGTCGCTCACAGCTGGCGCTCGAACCGCACGCGGCGGATGCTGCGGCGCACGACCTGCTCGACGGTGGCACGCCATCCCCCCAGCACGACCCGCTCGCCCGCCGCGGGCACCCGGCCCAGCGCGGAGTACACCAGGCCGCCGACGGTGGTGACCTCCCGGTGCGCGAAGGGCGTCCCCAGCGCCTCGGAGAGGGCGTCGAGCGAGGCCCGACCGTCCACCAGGAAGGCGCCGTCGGTCGTGGCGGAGATCTCCGGCGCCTCGCCGGCATCGTACTCGTCCCGGATCTCGCCGACGATTTCCTCGAGCACGTCCTCGAGCGTGACGATCCCGGCGGTCCCGCCGTACTCGTCCACCACCACGGCCATGTGGTTGGGGCCGCGCTGGAAGTCGCGGAGCTGCGCGTCCAGCGTCTTCGTTTCCGGGATGATGTCCACCGGGCGGACGAGCGACCGCCACTCGCGGCCGGCTTCCGCGCTCCCCGCGAACATCGCGGGGAGCAGGTCCTTGGCGTTCAGCACGCCGACGATGTGGTCGAGATCGCCGTCGTAGGCGGGCAGCCGTGCGTGCTCGGCGGCGGCGACCGCCCGCACCGTGGCGTCGAAGGCACCGCCGCAGTCCACGCCGGTGATGTCCACGCGCGGTGTCATCACCTCGCTGACCATCGTGTCCGCCAGGGCGAAGACGCCGAGCAGCATGTCCCGCTGGGCCGGATCGGGAGCGTGGCGGCCCGGCGTGCGCACGCCGAACAAACGGGCGAAGGCGCGGTCCACGATGCCCGCCGCGACGATCCCCGGCGCGAGCAGGCCCAGCGACGCCGCCGCGAGGCGCACCGCCGGCCGACCGACGCGGGCCCCCTGCCACAGGCCGAGCGCCCGCGGCAGGAGGTCGCCGGCGAGGGCGACCACCACGACCAGGGTCACGAGCCAGGCGATGGTCGGTCCGAGGGCGGCCTGCCGCGCGACCAGGGCGCCGGAGGCTGCGACGGCCGCCAGTGCGAGGAAGACGATCCGGCCGAGTGCCAGCGCGCGGCGCAGGCGCTCCGGCTTCTCGCCAAAGGCTCCCGACAGCGACGCCTCCGCCACGGACGGGTCGGCGGCCAGCGCGCCGTCGGCCAGCGACAGCAGGGCCGCCCACAGGACGCCGAGCACGGCGCCGATCAGGGCCGCGAGCGGGTGGGTCACCGGTGCGGAACCAGGCGCCGCAGCAGGCGCTCCTGCCGCCGCCACATGGGCGCGGCCGTGCGCCCGCCGGCCTCCGGATGATCGTGGCCGAGCACGTGCAGGAGGCCGTGGACGAGCAGGCGCCGCACTTCTTCCGCCGCCGTGGTACCGAAGCGGCGGGCTTGCGCGGCGCCCACGGGCACGCAGACGTACACGTCGCCGACGACGGCCGGGAGGCCGGCGCCCGCGCTGCGGCCGGTCCGCCGCGACGCGTGCTCGCGCCGTTGGCCCCCCGGGCGTCGGCGCGGCGGCCCGCCGGAAAGCGTAAAGGCGATGACGTCGGTGTCGCGGTCGCGCCCGAGGTGGCGCGCGTTCAGGGCGCGGATCCGCCGGCGGCCGACGAACGTGACGGAGATAACGGCGTGCCGCACGGCCTCGGCGCGCAGCACGCCGCGAACGAGCCGCTCGGCCGCCGCGGCCGTCACGGGGCTCCGGGCCCGGGCCGACACGCGGACCTCAATCGTGGTGGGCGCTCTCCCAGTCCGCCGTGATGCCCCCGGCCTCCTCCGGGTACTCCACGCGATTGTGGTACATGGCGGAGTACACGCGGACGAACTCCCGTTTGACCACCTCGACCTGGGCCAGCGTGAGCGGCGCGTCCCTCAGCTGGCCGCCCTCCACGCGCGCCGTCACCAGGTGGTCGATCGCGTCCGCGACCGTCTCGGGCGTGGGGTCGTCGAGCACGCGCAGGGCGGCCTCCACCGGATCGCCGAGCAGGGCGACCGCGGTCTCGGCCGATCGGGGACGCGGGCCCGGGTAGCGGAACAGCTCCTCCCGGGCGAGCGCGGCCGGCTCCTCGTCGCGCGCGCGGTCCAGGAAGTAGGCGATCTCCGAGGTGCCGTGGTGCTCCGGGATGAAGGCGCGGACGGCATCCGGGAGCCGGTGCTCGGCCGCGAGCGCGAGACCGTCCTCCACGTGGCGGCGGATGACCGCCGCCGAGGCGCTCGGCCGCAGCTGCGCATGCGGGCTCTTCCCGCGGCTCTGGTTCTCGGCGAAGTACTGCGGGTGCTTCACCTTCCCGATGTCGTGGTAGTAGCACCCGACCCGGGCGAGCAAGCCGTTGGACCCGATCGCGTTGCACGCCGCCTCGCACAGGTTCGCCATGGCGACAGAGTGGGCGTACGTGCCCGGCGCCTCCGTGGCGAGCCGGCGCAGCAACGGCCGGTCCGGGTCCGACAGCTCGAGGAGCGTCAGGTCCGTCGTGCTGCGCGTGAACCGCTCGGCCATGGGCAGCACCAGCATCGCGAGCGCGGCGGAGGCGAGGGCGTTGACGCCGCCGAGCACGGCCGAGTGGCCGATCGCGCCCACGGCCTCCCCCCCGGCGGCGCCCGAGACGACCGCCGCCACCGCGTAGACTGCCGCGACGATGGCGATGGAGATGTACACCTGGGTGCGGCGCCGGATGCGCTGGACCGAGAGCGCGGCGGCCACCCCCCCGACGAAGGTGAGGAACAGGGCTCCGGTGCCGGCGTACGCCGGCTGCACGCCCACGAGCGCCGCGAGCACCATCGCCGCCACCGCGGCGATGCGCCCGTCGAAGAGCACAGAGAACAGGATCGCGGCGAACGCCACCGGAATCAGCTCCGGCTCGACCGGCACGCGGCGCGCCACGAATCCCGCCGCCGCCACGACGAGCGCGAAGGTCATCGCGAAGAACGCCAGCGCGCGGAACGAGCGGTACAGCGCCGGGCGGAAGAACAGGCAGACCACGCCGAAAAGCGCGCACAGCAGCGCGTCCAGGCCGAGCATGCCGGTGGTGGCGAGCGCGCCGCGCACCCGGCCGCCCGCGCCGCTCTGCATGACCGCGCGGTACGCGGCCAGCTTGGCCGCGATCGCCGGCGTGACCACCTCGTGCGCGCCGATGATCTTCTCGCCCGGCTGCACGACCGCCTGCACCGAGTCCACCGTGCGCCGCAGCGCGTCCCGCCGGCGCTCGGTCTCGGCGCGCTCGTACACCAGCGTCGGCCGGTAGAACGCGCCCAGCAGGCGCACGTACAGCCGCTCGGTCGCGGTCGTCCGCGGCTCCGGCCGCGTCCGGGCGGCCGCCTCGAGAAAATCGCCGAAGGAGTGCAGGCTGTCGGTCGGCATCACTCGCTCGTCCGCGCCGCGGCGCACCACGACGCTCTGCCCCAGCTCGGCCGTCGAGAGTCCCGGCGGCAGGTAGCCGGCCGACGAGAGGCGCAGCGCCGCCAGGACGGCGCGGCGCACCGCGGCACGCTGCGCGGCCCCCGTCAGCGCCGGGACCTCGGACTCGTGGATCTCGACGCCCGCCGCCTCCGCGGCCGCCGGCAGCGAGCTGCCCGCCGCCACGGCCGAGTCCAGCGCCGCGAAGAAGTGCCCCGCGGCGGCCACCGCGCTGTCCGCGGCCTCGGGATGCGCCGTGAGGAGCGGCTTGACCGTCGCGGCCAGGTCCTCCGCTTCCCGCACGCGCTGGGCCTCGGACTTGGGCACCAGGAAGCCGACCGGCGTGATGACGTCGGCGGACGCCACGGCGCCCACCGTCAGGGAGGCCGGGAGCACCGACGCCGCCCGCGGGAAGGACAGGAACGCCACGCCCGCCAGCAGCAGCGCCAGCAGGAGCCGCACGCCGTGGTGGCGCAGCGCGATCCCGACGGCGCTCATGCCTGGGCGTCGTCCCGGTAGGCGCGGATGATCTCGCGCACCAGGCGGTGCCGGATCACATCGCCCTCGTCCAGGTAGCAGAACGCGATCCCGTCGATCCCCGGCAGGATCCGCTCGATCTGGACGATCCCCGACTCCTCGTGCGGCGGCAGGTCGATCTGCGTCTTGTCCGCGGTGACGACCGCCCGCGAATTCACGCCCAGGCGGGTCAGCAGCATCTTCATCTGCATCCCGGTCGTGTTCTGCGCTTCGTCGATGATGACGAAGGCGTCAGCCAGGGTCCGCCCGCGCATGTAGGCCAGCGGCGCGATCTCGATCACCCGCGACTCCAGCGCCCGTTGCACCCGCTCGTGCGGCATCATGTCCTCGAGCGCGTCGTACAGCGGCCGCAGGTACGGGTCCACCTTGGCCTGCATGTCGCCCGGGAGGAAGCCGAGTCGCTCGCCCGCCTCCACGGCCGGACGCGCGAGGATGATCCGCTTGACCCGCTTCTTGTGGAGCATGTCCACCGCCACCGCGACGGCGAGATAGGTCTTCCCCGTGCCCGCCGGGCCGACCGCCACCACGATGTCGTTGTCCTGCATGGCCTGCACGTAGGCGCGCTGGCCCGCCGTCTTCGGGGTGACGATGCGCCGCAGCCCCGGCAGCACGATCCGCAGCTCGCCGTTCCGCGACGCCTCCGCCTGCGCCGGCCCTTCCTCGACGAGACGGCGCACCTCGTCCGGGCCGAACGCCTCCCCCATGCGGGCGAGGTCCACCAGCGCCTGCGCCAGCGGCGTCGCGCGCTCCACCGCCTCCAGCAGGCCCGCCAGCGTCAGCTGGTCGCCCCGCAGCGACACGCGCACGCCCGCCAGCCGCGCCAGCTCGTGCAGGTTCGCGTCGTTCACGCCCGAGAGTGCCAGCAGGTCCGCACCCTCGACGCTGAGCCGGTGGACGACGTCGCCCCCGCCGCTCACGGCTGCTCCCAGGCCCACGACGCGTCGGGCGAGAGGTGCAGCGCCTCGAGGTCCGCGCGCGGCACGCCCGTCGGCGCGCCCTCGAACAGCGCCCGCGCCTGCGCCGTCTTCGGGAAAGCGATGACGTCGCGCAGCGACTCGCCGCCCGCCAGCAGCAACGCGATCCGGTCGAAGCCGAGCGCGATGCCGCCGTGCGGCGGCGCCCCGCTCCGCAGCCCCTCGAGCAGCCAGCCGAAGCGGTGCTCCGCTTCCTCCCGGGCCAGCCCCAGCCGCTCGAACACCAGCGCCTGGAGGGCCGGATCGGTGATCCGGATCGAGCCGCTCCCCAGCTCGACGCCGTTGTAGACCGCGTCGTAGTGCAGCGAGCGCGCGCGCTCCGGGTCGCTCGTGACCAGCTCCCGGTCCTCGGGATGCGGCGCCGTGAACGGGTGGTGCATGAACGTCAGGGTGCCGCTCTCCGGGTCCCGTTCGAACAGCGGGAACTGCTCGATCCAGAGGAACGCGTGCCGGCGGGACGGCTCGAGCTTGAGAAGGCCGATCAGGGCGCGGCGCACGTGGTCCAGCACCGTCGAGGTCTCGCGGTCCGGCCCGACGGCGAACACCGCCACTCCTCCGTCGCCCAGCCCGAGGGCGTCCGCACTCGCCGGCGGGAACGCCTTGGCCAGCGAGCCCGACAGCTGGCCGCCCTGGCGGCGCAGCCAGCCCAGCCCGCCGCCGCCCACGTGCTTGGCCAGCGCCGCCAGCTCGTCGAGGTGCTTGCGCGAGAGCGCCTGCGCGTCGGGGACCACGATGCCGCGCACCCGCCAGCCAGCCTTCCCCAGATCGCGGAACATGGGCACCTCGAGCGGGCGCACGACGGCGGTCCAGTCGTGCAGCTCCAGGCCGAAGCGCACGTCGGGCTTGTCCGTGCCGTAGCGCTCCATCGCCTCCCGGTACGCCAGCCGCGGGAACGGGGCCGTGACCGTCTCGCCGGCCTCGGCCCACAGCGCGACCAGCACCGCCTCCGTCACCGCGTAGACGTCCTCCGGGCCGACGAAGGAGCATTCGAGGTCGATTTGCGTGAACTCCAGCTGCCGGTCCGCCCGCTGATCCTCGTCGCGGAAGCAGCGCGCCAGCTGGAAGTAGCGGTCGAAGCCCGAGACCATCAGCAGCTGCTTGTAGAGCTGCGGCGACTGCGGCAAGGCGTAGAACTGCCCCGGATAGACGCGCGATGGCACCACGAAGTCCCGCGCCCCCTCGGGCGTGGGCTTGGTCAGGATCGGGGTCTCCACCTCGAGGAAGCCGCGCTCCGCCAGCTCCCGCCGGGTGCGCTGCAGCAGCCGGTGCCGCAGCTCCAGATTCCGGTACATCTCCGGCCGCCGCAGGTCGAGATAGCGGTAGCGCAGCCGCAGCTCCTCGGCCGCCAGCGCTTCGCCCCGCACCCGGGCCACCGGAATCGCCGGCGTCACCGTGGGCCCGACCACCGCGACCTCCGTCGCGTGCACCTCGATCTCGCCCGTCGGCATGTCGTCGTTCTCCTGCCCGCGCGGCCGGCGCTCGACCACGCCGCGCACCAGGATCGCCGCCTCCGCGACCAGCCCCCCGGCGCGCTCCATCACCTCGGGCGGCGACCACCCGGGCCCGAAGGCCACCTGGACCAGTCCCTCGCGGTCGCGCAGGTCCACGAACACCAGGCCGCCCAGGTCCCGGCGCCGGTGCACCCAGCCGCCGAGGCGCACCTCCCGTCCGGCGTGCGCCGCCCGCAGCTCCCCGCACCAGTGCGAGCGCAGCGAGGTCGGGGCTACCGCAGCCATGACCCGAACCTCGACGCCATCACCTGCCAGCCGGCCGACAGGCCGAGCGATCCCCCCAGCGTGTCCACGATCCAGTCCCCCACTTCGGCGTCCCGTCCAGGGATCAGCAGCTGGTGCAGCTCGTCCAGCGCGGCGAACACGGAGATCACGAGCGCGACGAGCAGCAGCCGGCGCGCGGGCCAACTCCGCAGCACCCCGGCCCGGGCCACCAGGAACCCCAGGCCGAAGTACATCGAGAAGTGGCCGATCCAGTCGAGCGGGTGCGGGAGGTTGATGGGAATGGCGCTCCCCGGCAGCGACGTCAGCGTCAGCTGCAGAACCAGCCACAATCCGACCGCGGTCCACTCGCCTCGCGTTTGCCAGGCCACGCTCTCAGCCCCCTTCCGCATCCCGCACGACCTGCCAGAACGCCTCGGGCGTGCCCGCTTCGAGCAGCCGGTCCCGCACGTACTCGCGCCGGACCAGACGCGCGATCCGGGCGAGGGCCCGGACCTGCAACCCCGCCATGGCCTCGGGCCCGGCCAGCAGGAAGAACAGCCGCACCGGCGCGCCGTCCAGCGCCTCGTACTCGATCGCCTGCGACGCCTGACCGGCCACGAGTGTCACGCCCGCCAGCGATGGGCTGCGCGCATGCGGGATGGCGACCCCGTGCCCGAACCCGGTGGACTGGCAGGCCTCTCGCTCCCGCACGGCATGGAGGATGTCCTCCGCCGACCCGCCAGCCGTGCGGACCAGCACATCCACCAACTCGCGGAGAACGCCCGCCTTGTCCCGGGCTGCGAGCGGGACGCGGACACGATCTGGGGCCAGCAGTTGGCTCAGAAGCACAGCGGCGGGAGGCGCCTCATGGCGCACGGAAGTTAGTGGCACGCCACAACTTGAGCAAGCTGATCGCTCGCTTGACTTCACCGCGCGCCGCGGCGAACCTTCGCGCGTGCGCACCACCCTTCCCGGCGCCCTCGTGGCCGCCGCGGCGCTCGCCGGCCCGGCGGTCGCGCTCGGGCAGGACGCGGTCAGCGCCGATCTGTGGCGGGTAGCGGAGGGCACACTGGTGGTGCCGGCGGCGCTGGCGGAGGACGGCTCGGCCGCCCTCTGGACGCCCGCGTCGGTGCTGGGGCCGGGAGCGCCCGGGATGCGGGTGGGGATCGAAGCGATCCACTCGCCGGCGGACGTGGGGCTGAGCGGGGGCGTGGCGACCATGGGGCTGCGGCTCGGGGGGCTGGGCACGTTGAACGCGGTGTACGGCCGGCTGGGCGTGGATGGACTGGTCCGCACGGAGACGAGTCCCCAGAGCATGGGGGACATCCCGGTCTACGCCGAAGTCGTCTCGCTCGGCCTCGCGCGGCGGGTGACGCCTGCGCTCGTCGTCGGGTTGGCCGTGCGCTCGCTGAACGGCCAGCTGGACGTGGTCTCCCACAGCCAGATCGGCGTGGACGCGGGCGTCCGGTATACCACCCGCTCGCGCTTCACGTTCGCCGCCGCGACCCGGTTCTTCGATCCCAGCCTGCCGCGATCGCAGACGGGCACCACCTACAACCTGGCCGCGTCGTACGAAAGCCGGCCGGTGCCGATGTGGGGTGCCACGGGCACGATCGCGGTGCGCTACGGCGCGACGTTCTCGGCGGGGGAAGGGGTGCAGCACCTGCTGTCCGCCGGTCTGGGGCTCAACCACGTGATGCAGCTGGACGTGGGGACGTCGCGCGAGACGACCGCGGGCACGAGCGTGTGGCGCAGCCGCTTCGGTCTGGCGCTCACGGCCGGGCGCTATCGGGTGTACCTGGGGCGCGACGGCGGGGTGAACGGGTTCGGAGCCAGCTACCGCTTCGGGCTCGCGGCGGGGCTCCGGTGACGACGATCCTGGATCTGGCGCCGGCGGCCGCGGAGGCAGCGCTGGCGGGATGGCTGGCCGAGGCCGGCGAGCCGGCGTACCGGGTCACACAGCTGGTGCCGCGGCTGTGGCAGCGGCCGGTGCGGCGGTGGGCCGACGCGACGGAGCTGCCGCAGGCGCTGCGCCGCTCGCTCGACACCGCGTGGCCGCTCCCCGCGCTCACGCGCGAGGTGCAGCAGGAGTCGCGCGACGGGACCAGGAAGATGCTGTGGCGGCTCCCGGACGGCGAAGCCGTCGAGTCGGTGCTGATTCCCGAGGGGGCGCGCCGCACGCTGTGCATCTCCTCGCAGGCCGGCTGCCCGCTGCGGTGTGCGTTCTGTGCGACCGGAACGATGGGGCTGAAGCGGAACCTCGCGGCATGGGAGATCGCCGCGCAGGTGCGGGAGTTGCTGCTCGGGCCCGAGCCGGTGAAGCCGACCAACGTCGTCTTCATGGGCATGGGCGAGCCGCTGCTGAACTGGGACGCGGTGGATACGGCCCTCACGCTGCTCAATCACGGGGCTGCGCTCGGCATTGGAGCCCGGCACATCACGGTCTCGACCGTCGGGATCCTGCCGGCGCTGGCGCAGCTGGCGCGGCGGCCCGAGCAGTTCCGACTGGCCGTGTCACTCCACGCGCCCACCAGCGCGTTGCGCCTGACGCTGATGCCCATCGAGAAGCGCTACCGGCTGCCGGAGGTGCTCGCGGCCCTGCACGCGTTCCGGCGGCGGGTGACGTTCGAGTACGTCATGATCCAGGGTGTCAACGACCGGGACGAGGACCTGCTGGCGCTGGTGCAGATCGCCAAGGCGGCCGGCGCGATGGTCAACCTGCTGCCGCTGCACCCCGGCGGCGCGCCGGGGCTCACACCCACGCCCGGGGCCCGGATCGCGTCGTTCGCCGCCGGCCTCAGGCGCCGCGGCGTGGCAGCGGTCGCCCGCCGCAGCCGCGGCCTCGACATCGCGGCCGCGTGCGGGCAGCTACGGGTGGCTCGCGGCGAGGTGAGCGGCGAAGTCGCGGCCGAGGCGGACGGTGACGTCGACCAGCCGGCCGGGGTCGGGGGCGTTGCGCACCGCCCCCGGGCCGACGCCTAGGGCCCGCGCCACCAGCGCGGCGCCGTCCCCGGTCCCGCGCCGCACGAGAATCTGCGTCGAGTCGAGCGGCGGCCCCGTGTCGGACCCGAAGGCCACCACGTCGATCCCGGCATCGCGGAGGAGCCGCGTGCCGGCGCGCGCCAG
>Ga0335078_10002762_pt1 | contig 26482 bp, 27 predicted proteins | sample Lox_Sample_32_FD_206711 | JGI IMG/M metagenome (GOLD analysis project Ga0335078, IMG submission 206711) | Soil microbial communities from Loxahatchee National Wildlife Refuge, Florida, United States - Lox_Sample_3.2 | ecosystem: Environmental > Terrestrial > Soil > Wetlands | place: USA... | reverse complement strand
TCACGATGAGGCGGACGTTGTCCACCGACAGGCCGCCGAAGCTGCTCAGCGTGACGTTCAGCTCGGGCGCGATCGCCAGCCCGACCATGTGCCGCACCGGCCCGGTCGGATTCTCGCACGTGACGGCAGCGCCAGCCGCGACGACGACGGGCAACAGCCCGCGTATCAGCCTGCGGGCATTCGGGGGCAGATGCTCGGCGAAGCTCACAAGTGGGCAGCCAAAGTAACCCGCTGGAGAAGGAAACTGTCAAGCAACGGTAGCGACCCGTTAGCTTTGGCGCTATGCGACGCCCACACCACTTCTTGGTGACCGACGTCACGACGCCCCGGCCTGCGCGCGGGGCCGACGCGCAGGCTGCCTGATGGGGCACCCGCCGGGTCCCGAGCAGGCCAGCCTGGTCTCGGTGAACGTGGGCCTGCCGAGGACGGTCGCCTGGCAGGGCAAGTCCGTTCGCACGGCCATCTTCAAGACTCCGGTGGACGGTCCCGTGCACGTCGGCGCCCTGAACCTGACCGGCGACCAACAGGGAGACGCGACCGTCCACGGCGGGCCGTTCAAGGCGGTCTACCTCTATCCCGCGGAGCACTACGCGTCCTGGCGCGACGACCTCGGCGCGCTCGACTGGGGTGCGTTCGGTGAGAACCTCACGGCGGCGGGGCTGTCCGAGGCCACGACGCGCATCGGCGACCGCCTGCACGTCGGGTCGGCCGTGCTGGTGGTCACGCAGCCGCGGCTGCCGTGCTTCAAGCTGGAGTTGCGGTTCGGGCGCCCGGGTCTGGAGAGGCAGTTCCTTCAGAGCGGCCGCACCGGGTTCTACCTGTCGGTGGAGCGCGAGGGCGAGGTGCGCGCCGGCGACCGCATCGTCGTGGAGCCCGCGGCGGACTCCGTGACGATCGCCGAGGTGGTCGACCTCTATCGGACGGATCGCCCCGAGCGCGAGCTGCTGCGCCGGCTCGCCGAGCTGCCGGCGCTGCCCGAGGCGCTGCGGCGGAAATACGGCAGGAAGCTGAAGGAGGCCTTCCCGGAGGCCGTCCGCCCCGACTAGCCGAGCACCGGGCCCAACTGGCCCGCGGTCGGCTCCGCTCAGCAGAACCAGGGTTCGGTCAGTCGCGGTGCCACCGGCCGCCGCTCGGCGTGGGTCGCCCGCGCGGCCTCCGGGCGCCGTCCCGCCGCCGCGTACGCCGCGTCCCGAACCTTCCGGAAGGTGCGAGCGGGGCTCTCCCGTGCGTGGTTGGCCCAGTGCACGATCTCGCTCACCGTCGCGTACAGCCGCTCCATGCGCGCGTCGGGGTGCTCCCAGCGCCAGGTGAACGCCGCCGCGTCCAGGTCCTTCAGGAACGGCCGGATGTCCGGCCGGCCGAGCAGGGCGGAGCCGGGAGGCACGAGCAGCCGGATCGCGAGCTGCACGGGCTCCACGCAGTCCGTCAGGTCCTCCGCGATGAGCCAGTCGACCAGCGTGACGTAGTCGTCGAGCGTCGTCCAGGGCGTGAACGGCAGGAACGAGGGACGCGGCGTGATGCCGGCGTCACGCACGGCGTCGAGCGCCCGCTCGAGGTCGGCGCGCGTGTGTCCCTTGTCCAGCTTCTCCAGCACCACGTCGCTCAGCGACTCGGCGGCCGTGACGACGAAGGCGCAGCCTGCGGCGGCCAGCTCGGGCAGGCTCCGCTCGTGGCGGAGGAGGTGCTCCACCTTGGCCGTGAAGTCGAAGGTGAGGTCCGGGAACTCGCCGTGCATCGCGCGGACGACGGCCAGCGAATGGCCGGGCCCGTTGAGGAAGTCGGGGTCCGCGAAGGTGATGTGTCGTGCGCCCGCCGCCACCTGCCCGCGCACGTCCTCCAGCACCACCGCGCGGGGCACGACGAAGAAGCGGCCGCCGTACAGCGGCGGAATGGGGCAATGCAGGCACTCGTGCAGGCACCCCCGGCTGGCCTCGACGGCCCCGGCCAGCCGCCGCTCGCCGTCCCGCTCGAAAGCGGCGTAAGCGCGGAGCGGCGGCAGGCCGTGCCGGCTGGGCACCGGGAAGTCGAGCCTGGTCAGGACCGGGGCGGGCAAGGCCTCGGGACGCTCGCCGCGCTCGAGGCTCCGTACCAGGTCGACGAGGGCGTCCTCGCACTCGCCCCCCAGGACCACGTCCGCGCCATGCTCGAGGAGGTAGGAGTGGTTCAGGACCGCGTACAGCCCGAAGAAACAGATCGTGGCCGCGGGGTTCCAGCGGCGCACCTGCTCCGCCGCGTGCACGCCGATCCTGAGCGCCGTGTGCATCGGCACGGATACGGCCACCAGGGACGCGCGGGCGACGCGCTCGGCGTCCAGCTGCTGGACGGCGAGGTCCACCGCGTCGGGCTGGAAGCCGGCGCGCTCGAGGAAGGCCGCGGCCGTGGCGAGCGCGAGGGGCTGGTGGCCCAGCTCGTAGCAGGACAGCAACAGGATGGCGCCGCTTTCGCGGAGGCGCGGCGGGGGCTCAGACCGCATCCACCAAACGTCCGGTGCGAGAGGGATATAGCATTATACCCGGACCGGGCCGCCGCCGACGGGCGGCCGGCCGCGGGCACACGGGGTCCGGCCGGTAGCTACTCTACAGCCCGAACAGGTACGAGAGCTTGGCGAAGAAGCCGTCGTCGGTGCGGGCACGCTGGCGGCCGACCGCGCACGCCAGGTCGAGGTCCGTGCACGACGCGCCGTAGCCCAGGTAGAGGAGCGTGCCGGGGCTCGGCCGATAGGAGAACAGCCAGTCCACCCGGAGCTGGTCCGAAGCGCTCGGGCCCACCACGCTGCCGGCGACGACGATCGGATTGCTGGTCGTCGGGTCGCGCAGCGCGTCGGTCGAGAGCGCGGTGTACTGTCCCACCACGCGGAAGAAGATCGAGCGCGTGGCTTGGTACTCGAGCTTGAGGCGCGGGATGTCTTCGCTCGAGAACCAGCTGCCGTCCCGGCGGTGGATGGTGAGCCGGCTGTACTGCCCCGTGATCCGCAGGGCGGGCGTGGGCCGCAGGTCCACCTCGCCGCTCAGCGACATGGCGGTGCCGCGCGACGCCTCGTCGAAGTTGGCCACGGCCCCGTACGACCAGCTCGCCGTGCCGGTGAACTGCCGCCACGTGGGCGTGGTGAGTCCGGCACCGAGCGTGAAGAGATTGTCGAGCATCGCGGGCACGGCGAAGGGCGCCGTGGTCGTGTCGGTGGGTACGGCGGTGGCGCGGACGCGGTAACTGCCGTAGGGCGTGCCCAGGTAGCCGGGGGACGTCGGGTCGAACCGGTAGAAGTTGCGCGTCAGGCTGACGTTGGGCTGCCACCAGCCGCGCAGGGTGCCCTGGAGATTCACGCTCTCGGTGCCCTCGAGCGCCGCCTGACGGCCGAAGCCGTCGTAGCTCCACACCCGGGAGATGGTCTGAAAGCTCGACACGGTCTCGAGCAGCGCGCCGCGCTCGCCGTAGCCCGTGAAGCGATTGAAGTAGCTCAGGTTCACGATGCCCGTGCGATTGACGAACCCGGCCGCGGCCTGGAAGTCGGGAGCGATGCCCGTTGCGTTCAGGTGGAAGCCCCAGTAGCGGCCGGTGCGATCCCACGTGGCCTGCGTGAGCGTGCCGCGGTGGAAGCCCGTCGAGTCGTGCGTCCAGGTCGCGACGCCTTGCAGCTCGATGAAGTAGATGCGGTTGTGCACGATGTGGGCGTCGAGGTCCAGGAGGCGCGAGAACTGGCCGCCGTCCTCCTTGGTGGTGCCCACGAAGCCGAGGTTCGACGTCGGACCGAGGTCGTAGCGCAGCCGCGTGATGCCGAACAGCGGGTGGCTCCCGGTGGCGGATTCCGACGTCGAGTCGGACGACAGGATCGTGGCGATGGTCCAGGGACCCACCTTGCCCGCGAGCTTGGCGCCCGCGTCCGGGCTCACGATGCGGCGCGTGTAGATCAGCTGGTTCGGGCTGTCCAGGAGCTCGAGGCCGTCGAGGAAGAAGGGCCGCTTCTCAGGGTAGAATAGCGCGAAGCGCTGGTTCAGCGTGACCTGCCCGACGTCGGCCTCCACCTGCGAGAAGTCCGGCTTGATCGTGCCGTCGAGCGAGAGGTTGGGCGTGACGCCGTAGTGGGCGTCGAGGCCCAGCTGGATCTGGCCCGCGCCGGCGCGTCCGGTCTGGTACCGGTAGCCGCCGCCGGTCGTGTCGCCGTTGATGCGGTCCGTCACGACCGGCGTGAGGTCGAGGACCAGGCCGCGGCGCAGGTCCGTCAGGCTGTCGATCCAGCCGGATTGGTTGATGAAGCTGGCGCTCGCCCGGATGGCCGGCGCCCAGGAATCCTGGTAGCCCGAGTGCTGCACCCGGCGGAGCACGTTGATGCCCCACGTCTGCACCTTGCCGCCGGCATAGCGCAGGCTCTTGAACGGAATGCGGATCTCGACGTCGTACCCGCCGGGCACGAGGCGCCCGCGGGACTGGAAGATGAAGTCGGGGTTCAGGTCCACGTTGCCGTTGAGGACGTTCAGCGCGCTGATGCTGGTGCCGCCGGACGTGCCGCCCGCGCCGCCCGCGTAGGCGTCGATGCGGACGCCGTCCTGCTGCACGCCGAACGGGTTCACGCCGAAGAGGAAGGCGCGCCGCCGGTCGTTGTACGTGTCGAGCAGGATCTGGACGTAGTCGTCGGCGTCGATGTTGTCCCGGTCGGCGTGGGTGGCGTGGACCAGGTCGCCGTGGACCTCGCGGGCTCGGATGCCGAAGTAGATCGCGGTCGGCGAGTACCACACCAGCACTTCGGTGGGTTCCTCGGCGGGCCGCGAGTCCACCGGCTGGTACTCCGAGAAGTCCACGAGGCGCGCGGCGTGCCGCCACACCGGCTCGTCCAGGACGCCGTCCACCACGATCGTGGTGTCGATGCGCGGCAGGACGACGTGCAGCTGGTGCGACCGGCCGCTGAAGACGGGGCCTGAATCGGAGGGTGCCTGGAGCAGCGCCAGGAGCGCGAGGGCCGGGAACATGGGCCGGAGAATCTACAACGGAAAGGGCGTAGGGGGTGGGGTGTAGGGTGCAGGAAGCCGCTTCGCGCCCCTACACCCACCCCCTGTCTTCGTCCTACAGCGTGTGACCCACCAGGGCTTCGAGCGACGCGCGGGCGATCAGGTAGCTGTAGCGCGACTGAACCAGGGTCACCTCGGCCTGGTTGAGGGCCGTTTCGGCCGTGAGCAGATCCACGATCGTCGCGGCGCCCAGGCGGTACCGCTCCTGCTGCATCCTGAGGCTCTCCTGGGCGGCCGCCACGGACGTGCGCGACACGTCGATCTGCGCACCCGCCGCTTCCAGCGCGGTCATGTCCTGCGTGAGACTCGCGTCCAGGGCCAGCCGCGCGTCCCGCAGCTTGGCCTGAGCGGCCTTGAAGTTCGCGTCCGCCGTGACGATCTGGCCTTCGCGCGAGAACCCGTTGAACAGCGGATAGTTGAGCGAGAGGCTGAGGGACCACGTGCCCGTGTAGCTCGGGCTGATCCCGGCCGGCGCAGAACTCCAGGGGAACAGCATCTGCGCGGCCCAGCGCTGGCTCGCGCCCAGGCTCAGCGTCGGCCAGTAGAGGGAGCGCTGTGCGCTGAGGGACGCCTGGGCGGCGGTGACCGCCGCCTGCGACTGCACGACGGCGGGAGCCGTCGCCTCGGCGTCGCGCCGCAACGCGGCCGTGTCCAGCGTGGTCAGGCGGATCTCGAGCGTCGTGTCCGGTGTCGCGGCCACCATCCCCTGGACGCCGATGGCACGCGCCAGGTCCGCTTGGGCCGTCAGCGCATTGGCTCTCGCCTGGATGAGTTGCACCTCCGCGGTCCCGTAGCTCACGCTTGCCGTCAGCGAGTCGGAGCGTGTCGTGGCGCCGAGGCGCAGCTTCTCGGTGGTGAGCTTCAACTGCTGGTCGTTCTGCGCCAGGTTCGCCTGCGCGACGCCCACCAGCTCCTGGTCGGCGAGCACGTTGAAGAAGGCCTGCTTGGTGTTGAGGTCGGTCGCGTAGTCCTGCTGTAACAGCGCCGCCTGGTTCAGCTCGCGGGTGGCGTTCGCCGCGCGCATGTTCGCGCCGCGTTGGAAGCCCGTGAACAGGTTGAGGCTGGCGCTGAGCCCGAACGAGGACTGGTCGGGGTTTGCGGTCACGACCTGGCCGGTACCACTGTTGAACTTCTGGCTGCTGCCCGTCGACGAAGTGGCGCTCCCGATCACCGTCGGCAGGTACGCGCCCCACGCCTGTGTCACGCCCATGTTCGCCACGCGCAGATTCTGCTGGGCCTCCACCTGGGACGGGTTGTACTCCCGGCCGAGTTGGAGCGCTTCCGCCAGCGTGACCCGGCGCACGCTCGGCGCGGAGGCCGCGTTCAGCACGCCGGTGTCGGCCGTCATTGGGGCGGTGGAAGGGGTGGGAGCGGCCGGCGTAGGCGGCTTCGGCTGAGGTGCCGTGGGCTGTTGCGCAACGGCGGCGCCGGCGAGAAGGGTGCCGAGCGCCAGCGCGGGAAGCGATCGAGTGAGCGTCATCATGGCTTCTTGGCTTGCGCGGCCGCCGTGCTGTCGGCCCGGGCACGTTCGGCCCGGTCGCGATCCAGCAGCCGCTGGTACGACTCCCGCTGCGCGGGAGTGAGGATGGGACGGATCTCTTCGGCCACCAGGGCGCGCTCCGAATCGAGCTGCGGCCGCACGACCTGGATGATGGCCCGCATCTTCGGCTGGTGCCGGTGCAGGACGGCCACCACGGAGTCGTGCTGGGCGCCGGAGAGGTGCAGCTCGCGGGTCAGGTAGCCCGAGTAGGTGGTGCGGTCGGCGCAGCGTCCGCGGCCGACGCCGATCCAGGCCTCGAGCGCGGCACCGGCCACCAGACCCACGACGGCCACGGCGACCAGGAGGCCGACGGCCCACGCCTTCGACTTGTCTGCCATCGCGCCGTCCTAGTTGCCCAGGGTTTCCGCGAGCACGAACGACGTGCCCGGGCTCGTGCCCATCAGATCGGATGCGAGCGTCGGCGTGGAGGACGAGCCGCCGACCGCGGCGCGCCCCACCGGCAGGGCGAGCGCCAGCGCCAGGAGGATGATCGCCGCGATGACCCACGGGCGCGCCCAGGCCTCGAGCCACGTCCACGCGACGGTGCCGGCCGAGCCGGCGGCCGCCCGGCGCCGGTGGAGCGCGCCGGCGGCGCGCAGCAGCACGGCCTCCGCGAACGCCCGCCCGTCGTCCGCGGGCGCGAGCAGGAGCTTCAGGTCGTCGTTCATCGTTCCTCCATGCGCCGCGCCGGGTCGTAGACCGCCAAGGCCGCCCGGAGCGAGCGTCGCGCGTGAAACACGTCCGACCGCACGGTGCCTTCCGGGATCTCGAGGACCGCCGCGATCTCCGCGTGGGAGTACCCTTCCACGTCGAAGAGCGTGACCGCCACCCGCTGGCGTTCCGGCAGCTGCGCCAGGGCGACGGCCAGGCGGGCGCGGATCTCGGCTCCCTCCGCGTGCGTCGCCGGGGACGTCGCGCGCGAGGGTGTGCGCTCGTCGAGCGCGTCCGCGCGCCGCACGTTCCGGCGGCGCACCAGGTCGATCGACGCGTTCGCCGCGATGCGCATCAGCCACGGGCCGAACGGCCGCGCGGCGTCGTACGTCTCGATCCGGTCGAGCGCGGAGAGAAACGCGTCCTGTGCCGCATCGTCGGCGTCGTGCGCGTCGCCCGTCACCGCGCGCGTCAGGCGGCGCACCGCCGCCTGGTGGCGCTCGACCAGCGCGCCGAACGCTTCCCGATCGCCGGCGGCGGCCCGCACCGCCAGCGCCGCGTCGGGCTCCAACTGGGTATTACGCAGAGGACACGGGGTGCGTTGGGAGGGCGGTCATGCCGCCGAACCGAGGCCGAGGTCGCGTTCCACGGGCCGCAGGGCCCCGATCACGAACTGAATGTGATCTTCGAGCGGCACGCCCAGCTCCTCCGCGCCTTGGCGGATCTCGTCGCGGTTCACGTTCCGCGCGAAAGCCTTGTCCTTCAGCTTCTTCTTCACCGACGGCACCTCGAGGTCGGCCAGGCTCCGGCTCGGCCGCACCAGGGCGCAGGCCACGAGGAAGCCGCACAGCTCGTCCACGGCGAACAGCGTCTTCGCGAGCGGCGTGTCGCGCGGCACCCCGGTGTAGGATGCGTGAGCGAGGATGGCCCGTCGCAGCGGCTCCGGGTACCCCTTCGCCTCGAGGATCCTCGCGCCCTCCGACGGATGCTCTTCGGTCGGGCTGCGGTTCGCGTTGGGAAAGCGCTCGTAGTCGAAGTCGTGCAGCAGGCCGACCACGCCCCACGTCTCCTCGTCCTCGCCGAGCTTGCGCGCGTAGGCCCGCATCGCGGCCTCCACGGCGTACATGTGCTTCCGCAGGGCGTCGGAGGGCGTGTACTCGTGCATCAACGAAAGGGCTGCGGCGCGGTCCATGAGGATTCCGTACGAGGAGGTGATGAGGTGATGAAGTGATGCCGTGATGACGTGATGAAGATTACACGAAACCCGGCGTCCGGTCATCACTCCGGGCCAGAAGATGAACCGGCGGTCGGGGGCCCTGCCAGCAGCGCCTCCGCGACGCCGTTGGTCCAGCCGAAGCCGTCCTGCGCCGGATACTCGCCGCCGCCCGCACGCCGCGACACGTCCTCGACGTCGTACTTCTCCATCATGCGGCCCGTCGCGCGGAAGACGTGCCGGTCGAGCGCGAGCCAGCGACTCGAGATCGTGTCGGCCAGCGCGTTCTCGCCGTAGCGGCGCAGCCCCGCGACCGCCATCCACTCCAGGGGTGCCCAGCCGTTCGGCGCGTCCCACTGCTGGCCGCTGGCGACGAGCGACGTCACGAGCCCGCCGGGGCGCAGGAAATCGCGCTCGAGCCGGGCAGCCACGGCCCACGCTTCGGCGGAATCGGCCAGACCTACGTAGAGCGGCACCACGGCCGCCAGCGTGGGCCTCGTGGCGATGCGCTCGCCGGTGCGCCACCGCACGTCGTCGAACCAGCCCGAGGCGGAGTCCCACGCGACGGCCAGCAGCACGCGGCGGCGCCGCTCGGCAACGGCGGCGAACCGGCGGGCGACCTCCGCGTCGCCGGGCCGGCCGCGCCGGCCGCGAAGGGCCGCGATCAGCCGCTCCTCCTGGTAGAGCAGGCAGTTGAGGTCGAGCGGCGCGATGTCCGTCGTCTCGAGCGTGCGGAGGTCCCGGGGATCGCGCATCCAGCGGCTGGAGAAGTCCCACCCGCTCTCGGCCGTCGCGCGCACGTTGCGGAACAGCGCCGCGCGGCGACTCGCCGGCACGCGCTCGGCCAGCGCGGCGTCCTGGCGGAACGATTCCGGGCGCGGGTCGGCGCGGTCGTCCCAGTAGCGATTGAGCACCGCTCCGTCGGGCAGCCGCACGACGCGGCGCACGGGAGCGGCGGGCGTCGCGCCCGCCTCGCCGTCCATCCAGAAGGCGTGCTCGGTCTCGAGCACGTCGAGATAGGGCAGCGCCTCGCCCGTGTCCGTGGCGCCGGCCACGAGCGCCACCATCGCCGCCAGGAAGGGCGGCTGGCTGCGGCTCAGGTAGTAGGTGCGATTCCCGTTGGGAACGTGCCCGAACCTGCGGACGAGGTAGGCGAAGTCGTCGAGCATGTCGCGCACGAGATCGAGGCGGCCGTCCGCCGCGAGCCCGAGCATGGTGAAGTAGGAGTCCCAGTAGTAGACCTCGCGGAAGCGGCCGCCCGGCACGACGTACGGCCGGGGCAGCGGAATCAGCGTCGACAGGGCAGCGCTCTCCGGCGCGGCCTCGCGCGTGAGGACCGGCCAGAGCGACCGGACGTGCTCCTCCATGCTTTCGCCGACGCCGGTGCGGACAACGGGCGGCAGCTCGACCGGCAGGATGAAGTTGCGCGCGACGAACGTGCCGAGGTCGAAGCCCGGCTTGTCGTGCGAGCGCGCGTATTCCGCCGCGAGAGCTGCGGGCGCGATCAGCGGCATCGCGTCCACGAAGGTCTTTGAATCCGGGAAGAGCGCAGAGCGCTCAACCGCCGCGAAGAGAGCACCGAGATCGCGTGAGGGATCGTAGAGGACCGGCCCGGCCGGCGACGGGGCGGCCGAAGGCGCCTGCGTCCCGCCCGCGCGGCAGCCGGCGGAGAGCGCCAGCACGGCGGCGAGCGCGAAGGCCTCGACGGCTCGGATGGCGCGCGAACGAACGTCAAAGAGCATGTTCGAAGATGCGCGGAGACTCGGGGCCGGCGCCATCGCAGCGCCGGAAGACGTCGATGCCACCCCAGCCGAAAAACGAGGCGGGACGGCCATTCTGTCGCTATGCTGCCGGTATGCTGTCTAGTTGATGGTCGGCGGTACCGGCGGCAGCGGGTTCGGCGGCGGCGCCGGATGCGCCGGCGCCTGCATCTGCGCGACGGTCACCGGCACCGAGGCGGCGCGTGCGCCGTCCACGGCGATCTCGAAGGTGTAGACGCCGGGGCGCTCGAGCGGAACGTCGAAGGCGAGGACGGCCGCCGCCTCGATGTCGAGGATGCCGGCGGGCGGCTCGCCGATGGCCACGTTGCCCTCGCCGCGCAGGATCTCCTGCCCCTGCATGTCCACCAGCTGGATGAGCACCGTGTGGTCGCCGATCTCGGTGCGCCGGCCCTTGAGCCGCAGCACGAGGTGGAGCCGCGGGTGGATCGCGGGGAACCGCTCCACCCAGATGCGATCGAAGATGCCGAGCACCGACAGCTTGCCGTGCTGGTCGATGATGGCGTGGTCGCAGACCAGCGCCAGCTGGACGTTCACGCGTCGGTCACGCGGATGCTGTTCACCACGTCGCCCTGCTTGATCGCCAGGACGACGTCGATGCCGGTTTCCACCTGGCCGAAGACGGTGTGCACGCCGTCGAGGTGGGTGAGCGTCCCGTGCGCGATGAAGAACTGCGATCCGCCGGTGTCCTTCCCGGCGTGCGCCATCGAGATCGCGCCCTTGACGTGCTTGTGCGGGTTGCCCTTGGTCTCGCACTTGATGGTGTAGCCGGGGCCGCCCGTGCCGACGCGCGGGTTCTTCGGGTCCTTCGACAGCGGGTCGCCGCCCTGCGCGACGAAGTCGGCGATCACCCGGTGGAAGCGCGTGCCGTCGTAGAAGCCGCTGTTGGCCAGCTTCTCGAAGTTGGCGACCGTGCCCGGCGCGTCCTTGGGGAACAGCTCCGCGACGATCTGGCCGCGCGCCGTATCGAACACCGCTTGCTTCTTCACTCCGCCTCTCCCGCCGCCTTGCCCTCGGCGAGCTGCTGATGGAACGTGACCAGCTCGACGACCTTCAGCTTGCGCGGGCCGTTCGGGAGCTGGATGACGGCGACCTCTCCCACCTTGTGCTCGAGGAGCCCGCGGCCGAGCGGAGAGGCGACTGAGATCTGGTTCGCATCGCCGTCGCCGTCGAAGTCCATCGCATCGGGCACCACCAGCTCGTACGTGGACTTCTCGCGCGTGGCCTGATCGACCACCACGACGCGCGAGCCGAGCCCGACGCTGTCCGTCGGGATCTTGGTGAGGTCGATTTGCGAGAGCTTCGCGAGGCGCGACCTGAGGTGGCTCAGCCGGGCCTGGATGAAGCCCTGCCGCTCGAGGGCGGCATGGTAGTCCCCGTTCTCGCGCAGGTCGCCCATCTGGAGGGCGCGCTTGAGCGTCTCGGGCAGGGTGACCGACAGCTCGTGATTGAGCCGCTGGACCTCGTCGGACAGTTTCTGGCGTACGGCTTCGAGCATCCGGTAATGCTACCCCGCTCGGCCGAAAGTCTCCAGCGTCCGGCGCAACGAGTCGGCATCCTGCGCGGGGAGCGCGCAGGCCGTCCCGATGCAGACGAGCGCCACCGGGCGCGGGACGCCTGGACTCGGCGAATCGGCTGCATGCGCCACGACCTTGCGTGGCCGGTACGTGGCGCGCGCCACGGCAGCCAGAGATGCGTCTGTAGTAGTAGTATCAGCAACTACTACTCGGCACGCCCCTGCCAAACTGAGGTCCAACGCCTGCAGGTAGGCGGCGACGAAGAGGCCGGCATCGCCTGCCGCGCCGGCGAAGGCGGCGAGCGTACGCTCGGCGGCGTCGGCGTAGCCGGCGTCTTCGGTGAGGGCGGCGAGCCTGAGGAGCGCGGATGCGGCCACCGCGTTGGCGGCCGGAGTCGGGGAGTCCTGGATGGGCTTCGCGGGCTCGCTCAGGAGTCCTTCGGCCGCGCCGGGACGCACGTCGAAGAATCCGCCGGCGTGGTCCGCGAAGTGCGCGAGGACGAAGTCCGCGAGGCCGCGCGCGCGGTCGAGCCAGCGGCGCGCGCCCGTGCGCTCGTAGGCCGCGATCGCCGCCGAGATCGCCTGCACCTGGTCGTCGAGCAGCAGCGGATTGGCGGCGCCGCCGGCTCGGTGCCGCAGGCCGCCGCCGGCGGCCGCGGCGTCGGTCCATAACCTTTCGAGCGTGCGCAGGGCGAACTCGGCGCAATCGTCGCGGCCGAGGATGGACGCGGCCTCGAGGAACGCCTCGGACAGCATGGCGTTCCAACTCGTGTAGACGGCGCGGTCTACCGCCGGTGCGGCGCGGCGGGTGCGCGCGGCCCGCAGCTTGGCGGCGGCGCTCTCGAGCAGGTGCGCGACTTCGGAGTCGCCGGTCTGCAGCTCCCCGGCGATGGCCGGGATGCTGCGCGCGACCCAGAGCACGTTCCTCGCCGGGTCGTGGTGCATCTCGCCCTCGGGACCGATGTCCCAGCGGCGCCGCGCCGCCTCCCACTCCGCGGGCGTGAGCGCCCCGCGCGCCTCGTCCGCGGTCCAGGTGAAGAAGTCGCCGTCGTCGTCGAGCCCCACGTCGGCGTCCTGCGAGGCGCCGAAGCCGCCCTTCTCGCGGTCGGCGAGCACCTCGAAGCACCAGCGGACGATGCCCTCGGCGGTCTCGCGGTAGAGCGGTGTGCCGAGGGCCGCATAGGCGTGGAGATACGCCTTGAGCAGCTCCGAGTTGTCGTACGACATCTTCTCGAAGTGCGGCACGATCCAGCGCTCGTCCACCGAGTAGCGGTGGAACCCGCCGCCGAGCTGGTCGTACACGCCGCCCTCCGCCATGCCGGTCAGCGTGCGCTCGACGATCTCGCGCCAGCGGTCCCGGCCGGTGTCCCACCAGCGGGCGAGCAGGACATCGATCGCGGCGGGGTGCGGGAACTTCGGCTGGTGGCCGAAGCCGCCGTGGCTCGCGTCGAACAGGCGCTCCATCTGCGCGGCGCCGCGCTCGAGGAGCGCCGGCGACAGCTCGGCGTGCTCGCCTTCGAGCAGCAGTCGCGCGACGTGCTGACGCACCTCGCGGCCGCTGCCTTCCACGCGTTCGCCCTGCCCGCGGAACACCTCGAGCACGCGGTCGAGCACGGCGCGGAACGAGGGCCGCCCGAACCGGTCGTCGGGCGGGAAGTAGGTCCCGCCGTAGAAGACGTCGCCCGAGGCCGTGAGCAGCGCCGTGAGCGGCCAGCCGCCCTGGCCCGTCAGGGCCTGCACGGCGCGCTGGTAGCGGGCGTCCACGTCCGGCCGCTCGTCGCGGTCCACCTTGATGCAGACGAAGTTCGCGTTGAGGAAGGCGGCGAGGTTCTCGTCCTCGTACGACTCGCGATCCATCACGTGGCACCAGTGGCACCACACGGCGCCCACGTCGAGCAGGACGGGCTTGTGTTCCTCGCGGGCGCGCGCGAACGCGGCGTCGCCCCAGGGGTGCCAGTGGACCGGCTGGTGCGCGGCGGATGCGAGGTAGGCGGACGGCTCGCCGGCGAGCCGGTTCAGCGCAGGTACTCCCGGGTCACGCGCTCCAGGAGATCGACCCCGATGAGCATGGCTTCCTCGTCGATGTCGAACCGCGGGCTGTGATGCGGGGCGTCGTACCCCTTGAGCGTGTTGCGGGATCCGACCCAGGCGAAGCACCCGGGCACCCGCTGCAGGAAGTACGCGAAGTCCTCGCCGCCGAGCATCCGTGCGCCCGTGAGGACGTTCTTGGGGCCCACGAGCTCGCCCGCGACCCGCGCCACCAGCGCCGTCATCGCCTCGTCGTTGACGGTGGTCGGCGTGTAGGGCACGTAGTCCACGGTCGCCGTGCAGCCGAAGCCGCCGGCGACGCTGTTCACGAGAGAGGTGAGCCGCTCGGGCAGCTCGGCGTGCAGCCGGCCGCCCATGGTGCGCACCGTGCCGGCGAGCTGCGCTTCCTCCGGGATCACGTTGGAGGCGGTGCCGGCGTTGACGCGCGTGACGCTGACGACGAGGTGGTCGAACGGGTCGGCGCTCCGGCTCACGAGCGACTGGAGCGCGGTGATGACGTGCGCCGCGGCGAGCACGGGGTCCACCGCGTCCTGCGGCATCGCGGCGTGGCCGCCCTTGCCCTTGATCCGGATGGTGAAGTCGTCCACCGAGCCCATGATCGCGCCGCTGGTGGCGGAGATGCTGCCGGTGGGGAGGTTGTTGATCACGTGGAGGCCGAAGACGGCGTCCACCTTGGGCGCCTCGAGCACGCCGTCCGCGATCATCGCCTCCGCGCCGCTGCCGCCCTCCTCGGCCGGCTGGAAGGCGAACTTCACCGTACCGCGCCAGGACGCCCTCGCCGCCGCGAGGCGTCGCGCCACCGCGAGCGCGATCGCGACGTGCGCGTCGTGCCCGCAGGCGTGCATCACGCCGGGCGCGGTGGACCGGTAGGCGACCTCGTTGGCCTCCTCGATCGGGAGCGCGTCCATGTCGGCGCGGAGCAGCACGGTCCGCTCGGCGCGGGCGGCGGCGGGACCGGTGCCGCTCATCACGCCCACGACGCCCGTCCGGCCGACGCCGGTCTTGACCGCGTAACCCAGGCTGCCGAGCCGCTCGGCGACGAGTGCCGCGGTGCGATGCTCGGCGAACCCCAACTCGGGATGCGCGTGCAGGTCGCGGCGCGTGGCCACCAGCTCCGCGAACTCGGCCTGTCCGCCGGCGGGCTCGCTCATTCCTCGCTCACGGGCAGGATGCCCGGGTAGTCGCCGGTGGAGCCGCCGAGCCGCGCGAGAGCGGCCGCGATGGCGGCGCGGACCGTCTCCTCCCGCTCATTCCGGAGCGCGCGCTCGAGCGGTGCGCGGGCGGTGGCGTCGCCGATCTTGCCGAGGGCCTCGGCGGCGGCCCGCCGCACCGGCGCCGAGGGGTCCACGGCGAGCACCTCGCCGAGCTCGCGGAGGCCCTCCTTCAGCTTCGACGTGCCGATGGCGTAGGCGGCCTGTCGCCGCACGACCGCGTCGCGGTCGCGCAGCTTCTCGAGCAGGGCGTTCGCCGGCTCGGGCGCCACGCTACACCTCCGCCGACGGACAGAGCGCGGCGACGGCGCACTCGCCGCAGCGCGGCCGGCGCGCGATGCACACGGCGCGGCCGTGATGGATCAGCAGGTGGGGAAACAGCGTCCAGCGCCGCCGCGGTACCACTTGCATCAGGTCCCGCTCGATCTTCTCGGGGTCCGTCTGCCGGGTGAGGCCGAGCAGCTTGGCGATGCGGGCCACGTGGGTGTCCACCACGACGCCCTCATCCTTCCCGAACGCGTTGCCGAGGACGACGTTCGCGGTCTTGCGGCCGACGCCGGGCAGGGTGGTCAGCTCCTCCATCGTATCGGGTACGCGGCCGCCGAAGCGCTCCATCAGGCCCTGGGCCATCCCGATGACGCTCTTGGTCTTGTTGCGGAAAAAGCCGGTGCTGCGGATCTCGGCCTCGAAGACCGCCGGGTTCGCGGCCGCGTAGTCGCCCGCCGTCCGGTACTTGGTGAACAGGTCCCTGGTGACGACGTTGACCCGGGCGTCCGTGCACTGCGCCGACAGGATCGTCGCCACCAGCAGCTCCAGCGGGTCGCGATGGTCGAGCGAGCACTCCGCGTCGGGATAGCGCCGCTGCAGGCGTGCGATGATCTCCCCGATCCGCTCGGCCGCGGGGGCGAGGCTCGGCTTGCCCTTGCGGCGCACCGGTGCCTTGGCCTTCCCGTGCCCCCGTGCCCCGGTGCCCCTGTGCCCGCCGCCTTTGGCCTTCCCGCGCGTCGGCATGTCAGCCTCTCCTCCGCCTGGCGAACTCCACGAAAGCCTCCGCGTCCCGGGTGTTGAGCACGTCGCGGGCCTCGAGCCACCCCTTCCGCGCGACGCCCACGCCGAAGTCGAAGTTGTCGAGACCGGCGAGGCTGTGCGCGTCGGCGCCGATCGCGATGGGCACGCCGGCCTCGCGCGCCCGTGCGCACCAGTGCCAGTCCAGGTCCAACCGCTGCGGATCGCCGTTGATCTCGATCGCGACGCCGCGCGTCGCCGCTCCGGCCACGATCGCCTCGAGGTCGAGCGGATAGGGATCGCGGCCCAGGAGCAGGCGACCCGTGGGGTGGCCCAGGATCGTGAAGTGCGGATCGTCCATCGCCCGCAGCACGCGCCGCGTCATCGTCTCCCGGTCCTGCTCCATGCGCGAGTGCACGGAGCCGATCACGAAGTCGAAGCGGTCCAGGACGGCGGATCCGTAATCGAGGTCGCCGTCCGCGAGGATGTCGGCCTCGATGCCCTTGAGGATGCGGAAGTCGGACCACGTGCGGTTGAGGGCGTTAACCTCGGCGTGCTGCCGCGCGACCGCGTCCTCCCGCAGGCCGCCGGCGTACGCGGCGGCGACGGAGTGGTCGGTGAGGCCGAGGTAGCGGAACCCCGCGGCCCGGCACGCCTCGGCCAGCTCCGCGACGGTGTTCGTGCCGTCGCTGTAGACGCTGTGCGCGTGCAGCGCGCCGGCGAGGTCCGCCCGCTCCACGAGCCGAGGCAGGGTGCCGGCCGCGGCGCGCGCGATCTCGTCGCCGCGCTCGCGCAGCTCGGGCGGCACCCAGGCCAGGCCCAGGGCCGCGTACAGGTCCGTCTCGTCGGGGCAGGGGACGAGCGCGCCGGCCCTGCGCAGGCCGTCGGCGTCCAGCTCGAAGCCGCGCGAGCGGGCGAGCGCGGCGAGCTGCTCGAGGTGCGCGGTGCTGCCGGTCGCGCGGACCAGGCAGGCGCCGAAGCGCTCGGGCGGCGCGCCGTAGAGGTCGGCGCCGGTGCCGTCGTCGAGGCTCACCTGCCAGGCGGCGGCGCCCGTCGCCCGCGCCTCGCGCACACCGCGGAGCGCCGCGAGGAGGGGCACGAGGTCGGCGGCCGGGTCCCGCAGCGAGAGCGCGAGATCCACGTCGCGGCTCACCTCCGCGCGGCGCCGCACGCTTCCGGCGACCTCGACGCGCTCGACGCCCGCCAGACTCGCGACGGCGGCCCGCAGCTCGTCGGCGGCGCGGCCGGCGCGGTGCGACAGCCGGTACGCACTGGTGCGCCGCAGGAACTCGATGCCCCGCAGGATCTTCTCCGCCGTCTTCTCGCCGAACTTGGGGAGCGCGGCCAGCCGGCCGTTGCGGGCGGCGAGCTCCAGCTCGGCGACGGTGGAGATGCGGAGCTGCTCGTGCAGGGTCCGGATCTTCGTGACGCCGAGGCCGGCGATCTTCCGCATCTCCACGAGCCCGTCCGGCACCTCGCGGCGGAGTTCCTCGAGCAGCGTCGAGCGGCCGCTCGCCGCGTATTCGCGCACCACCTCGAGCGTCGCCGGGCCGATGCCCTTGGTGGCGGCCAGCTCGCCGGAGCCGAGCGCCCGCTCGAGGTCGCCGGGATAGGCGTCCACGACACGGGCGGCGTTGCTGAACGCCCGGACCTTGAAGGGGTTCTCGCCCTTCAGTTCCTGGTACGACGCGATGGTGTCGAGGAGTCGCGCGGCGGCGTGCTTGTCCATCCGCCCGGATTCTAACCCGCCGCCGCGGCGAGGGCGAGCAGCGCGAGCCAGGCCAGCTCGTCTTCCGTGGTGACGGAGACGAACCCCATCCGCTCGCCTGCCGGCAGCACGCTCGAGAACGGCGCCGAGCCGTCCTCGCGGGGCCGCGCGGCGAGCGGGAGCGGCACCGCGGCCGCCAGCGTCGTGAAGCCCTGGCGCTCGGGTCTGAAGCCGAGCACGGCGAGCACGCGGGAGCGACCGGCCTCGACCGCGGCGAACACGCCGTCCAGCGGCTCGTGAGCGGCGCCGGCGGCCGGGGCCGCCCACACCAGCCGCTCCGGGAGCTGCACGTACCAGACGCCGGGCGGCGTCGGTGGGGCCGGCGCCGGAGCGGCGAGCGAGGCGCTCAACCTCTCGCGCGGCGCGGACCGCACGGGATGACCGGCGGCCCAGTGCAGGTACAGGAAATGGAGGAGCTGGAGGTACGCGATCACGGCCTCGGCCGGCGCGTCGTCGGGCACCAGCTCGCGCAGCGCGCGGCCCACGGCGCCCACCAGCGCGAACGCATCGGCGTCGAACGGGGCCACGCCCGTCGAGGCCAGCTCGGTCCTGATCTCCTCGAACCGCGGCTGGCCGAGCGCGTCGACCAGGGCGGTCCAGGGGTACGCCCGCGTCGCGCTCACGAAGCGCGCGGCAGGAACGCGTCCACCGTCTCCACGAACAGCGCGGTCTCCTCCGCGTAGAGGGCGTGGCCGGAGTCCTCGAACACCACGAGCCGCGCCCGCGGCATCAGCGCGGCGAGCGTCTCGGACGCCGCAAGCGGCACCGGATCGAATCGCCCGTGCAGGACGAGGGTCTCGGCGTCGACTCCGGGCAGTTGCGGCCGCAGGTCGGCGCCGGCGAGGCTGTCCCACACCGCGCGCTGGGCACGCGCGGCGACCCTGAAGGGCGTGAGGTTGCCGGCCCGGGACGGATCGCGGAAGTAGCCGGCCACCGACAGCTCGAAGGCGCGCCGCCAGAACGCGTCGGGATCCCGCTCGCGCAGGCCCGAGCGCGACAGCGCGGCGCGGGCCGCGGCGATCTCGGGCCTGGCCTGCCGCTCGGCGAGGTTGTGCTCGAACGCGGCCCGGACGTCGGCCCAGGCGCCGGCGGGAGCCACGAGGGCGAGGCGGGCGACCAGGCCGGGATGCTCGATCGCGAACAGGAGGGCGAGAAGTCCGCCCCACGAGAAGCCGAGCAGCGTGAGAGGGGCGGGAGCGGCGTCGCGGGCGATGGCCGCGAGATCGGCGACGTGCGCGCGCCAGTCCAGCGGGACGTCCGGCGGGACCGGCGACCGGCCGCCGCCGCGCTGGTCGTAGTAGAGGATGGTGCGGGCCCGGGCGAGGGCGTCGAACTGCGGCCTCAGGTAGTCGTGCGAGGCGCCGGGCCCGCCGTGCAGGGCGACGACGACCGGCCCGCCGTCGCCGACCCAGCGCGCGAACAGCTCCACGCCCGCACCGGCGACCCGGCCGTCACGCACGGCGGGGGCGAGGCCCATGGCTCAGCGGCCGTCGGGGCGCGGCGTGCTACTGCCTCCGGCCCAGCGTGACGGGCAGCGTGAGCGTCTGGTCTCCGCGGCGCACCCGGATGTCCACCTTGTCGCCCGGGTGGTGCTTCACCAGCGCGTTCTGCATGTCCACGAGGTTCGCGACCGAGTCGCCGCCGATCGACGTGATGACGTCGCCGGCCTTGAGGCCGCCGCTGTCCGCGGGGCTGCCGGCCGTCACGCCGGTGAGCCGCACCCCCCCGGGCTCGTTCGTCATGTCGGGAATCGAGCCGAGGTAGGCGCGCTCGCCCGCGGCCATCACCGGCGGCGGCGCGTTCACGTACGTGAGGCTCGCACGCCGGTCGGCGAGGCGCCGCGCCATGTCGGCCACGAGGCGCGCGACGGTCTCGATGCCGTCCGCGTTGATCTTGTTCCACGTGTCGCCGGGCGCGTGATAGTCGGCGTGCAGGTCCGTGAAGAAGTGCAGCACGGGCACGTGCTTCGCGTAGAAGGAATTCTGGTCGGACGGACCCCAGCCCGTGCCCGACGCGTGCACCTCCAGGTGATACGGTGCGTCCACGGAGTCGAGCAGGGACTGCCATTCCCTGGCCGAGAGCACGCCGAGCACCAGCAGCCGGTTGTCCCGCATGCGTCCGACCATGTCGAGGTTCAGCATGGCGTACGTCGAATCGATGGGAACGTCCGGGTGGTCCGCGTAGAATGACGAGCCGAGGTCGCCCTCTTCCTCGCCGCTGAACAGCACGAAGACGATGGTGCGCGCGGGGCGCGGGCGGCGCGTGGCGAGGATGCGCGCGATCTCGAGCACGCCGGCCGTGCCCGACGCGTTGTCGTCGGCGCCGGGATGCATCAGGTGCGCGGAGTCGCCGTGGGCCATCGAGCCGAAGGGACCGTTGCCGAGGTGGTCGAAATGGGCGCCGATGACGATGTCCTCGCCGGCGAGGGCGCGATTCGAGCCCGGCAGGATGCCCACCACGTTCTCGGTCGCGCGGTCCGCCACGTCGGCCGCGCGGGTGGCGCTGGTGGAGTTGACGGTCCAGTGCTGCAGGAAGCCGCCGTGGTCGCCGCCCGGCCTCAAGCCCAGACGCTTGAAGCGCCGGGCCAGGTACGCGGCCGCCGAATCGTTCTGCGGAGAGCCCGTGAGCCGTCCGTCGAGCGCGTCGGACGCCAGGTAGCGGATGTCGTTGAGAATGGTGGCCGCCTGGCGCGAGTGCGTGGCGGGCGCCTGCTGGGCGGCCAGCGCCGTGGCGCCGAGCGCCAGGGAGGCGAGCGCGAGGAGCGTCTTGGTCGTGGACATGGAGGGAAATTAGCCGCCGCCGTGTCGCACGCCTAGCGCGCGGGTTGTCTGCCGAGCGCCGGCGCGACATTCTCCACCACCATGACCGATGCCCCCGCCGTCCGCGTCCGGCCCGCGTCCGCCGCGGACCGCGCCTGGATCCTCGCCCTCGCGCCGCGGCTCCACGACTTCGGGCCGCCGCCGTATCGCGAGCGCGGCGTGATGGACGGCGCGGTCGTCGCGTCCATCGGCGACGCGCTCGGCGGGACGAGGCCGGACACGGCGGTGCTCGTGGCCGAGGACGCGGCGGGCGTCCGGCTGGGCTTCATCCACCTGCACGGCGCCCGTGACTTCTTCACCGGGGAAGCACACGGCCACGTATCCGACATCGTCGTCGCGCCGGAGGCCGAAGGCCGGGGCGTGGGACAGGCGCTCATGGCGGCGGCCGAGGACTGGGCGCGCGCCCTCGGTTTCCGGCTGCTCAGCCTCCACGTCTTCGACGGGAACGGCCGGGCTCGCGCGTTCTATGCGCGGCTGGGCTACCGGCCGGACATCGTGAAGCTGATCAAGACGCTGCGCTGACGGACCCTGCGCGGTGCCGGCGCGGCAGGCGTATGTTGCAGCATCGTGCGCGGATTCCGATCGCAGCAGCCTGACACGAGCACCACGCGTCGCACGGAGGCGAGCGCATGGGAGTGGTGAAGATCGAGCGGCCGGCGCCGGAGGAGTACGCGCCGTACTTCGGGAAGTACGTCGAGCAGGTGGCCGGGGACGACGTGCTGGCGCTGCTGCGCCGCCAGGTCGAGGAGACCGCGGCTCTGGTGGGCGGCCTCGACGACCACCAGGCCGATTTCCGCTACGCGGCCGGCAAGTGGAGCATCAAAGAGGTCGTCGGGCACGTGGCGGACACCGAGCGGATCATGGTGTACCGCGGCGTGTGCTTCGCGCGCGGCGAAGCGGCGGCGCTGCTTGGGTTCGACGAGCGCGAGTACGTGGCGCACGCGAAATTCGGCAGCCGCCGCCTCGCCGACCTGGTCGCGGAGCTCCGGGCGGTGCGCGCCGCGACGGTGGCGTTCTTCTGCGGGCTGGATGCGGAAGATCTGCTGCGCCGAGGCACCGCGAACGGCCGCCCGTACTCGGTCCGGGCGGTGGCCTACGTCGTGGCGGGACACGAGCGGCACCACTCGGCGATCCTGGCGGAGCGCTATCTGCCGGGACTGACGAAGCGTTGAGCCGGTGATGGCGCCGGTCGCCCGCAGGGCCGTGGAGACCGGTGTCGAGTAGCCGCGGCGCGGCTCGCGCCATGCTCCTGCCGTGACGCTGCGCGATCTGGTTCTCATCCGCCTCGGCGTGGCCGTCAATCTGGTCATCGGCCAGATCGTCGCCGCGCTCCTCCTGCCCGTCTACCTCGACTCGGTGGGGACGATCCTGGTCGCGGCGCTGGTCGGGCCGCGCGCGGCCATCGCCGCCGGCCTGGTATCGCAGATCCTGAACGCCGTGCTCTCCGGCAACTTCTCGTGGCTTCCCTTCGCCGTCGTGCAGGTGGTGATCGCGCTGTACGCCACCGCGGCCGCGCGGCTCGGCGCGTTCCGCCGTCTGAGCACGGCCGTGCCGGCGGGCGTAGGCATGGGCTTCGTGGCGGCGTCGTGCTCGGCCCCCATTTCCTATTTCCTGTTCGGGGGCGTGACCGCCGGCGGCGTGACCCTGGTGACCACCGTGCTGCGGGCGCTGGGGGCGCCGCTCGCCGTGGCGGTGGCGTCGGCGAGCTACGGCACGGACCTGCTGGACAAGGCCATCGCGTGCGGCCTGGTGTGCCTCGTGCTGCGCTCGCTGCCGCGCACGCTGGCGGCTCGTTTCCCGGCGCTGGCCCGATGATCGGCTACGTCCCCGGCGCGTCGCCGCTCCACCGGGCGCACCCGTACACCACGCTGGCGCTGGCGGGGGCGCTGCTGCTCGGGGCGTTCGCGTTGACGCAGCCCCTCGAGGTGTGGCTGCTCGTGGCGGCCGCGGTCGCCTTCTCCGCCAGCGGCGGGGTGCTGCGCAGCAGCGCCCGTACGGCGTTCCTGCTGTCGCTGCCCATCTGGGCGCTGCTGTTCGTGCTGCACGGCCTGCTGGGCGCGGATCCGCGCACGACCGTCGGCCCGCTGTCGCTCTCGGTGCCCGGGATCGCGCGCGCGCTGGTGCTGGGCGGCCGCGTGACGGCCATCGTCCTCGCCTTCCTCACCGCGCTCGCCACCACGTCGCCGCACCGGCTGGTCGAGGCGATGACGGCCCGGGGCGTGCCGTTCGGTCGGACCTTCCTGCTGGCGTCCACGCTCACCGTGCTGCCCCGGATGCGCGAGCGCGCAGCCCGGATCCTGGAGGCGCAGCAGTGCCGCGGGCTGAGGCTCGGCGGCTCCGCCATCGCGCGGCTGCGGGCGCTGGGGCCGCTCGCGCTGCCGCTGGTGCTGGGTGCGCTGGCGGAAGTGGACGAGCAGGTGCTGGCGCTCGATGCGCGGGGCGCCGCGAGCGCCGCGCGACGGACGGCCCTCGATCCGCCGCCGGATTCCTCCGCGCAGCGTTCGTTGCGCGCCTTCCTGCTGGTGCTGGTCGTGGCCGCCTACGGCTGGAAGTTCTGGAGGATGCGCGGATGACGGCCCTGGTCGAGCTCGAGCGCGCCGGCTTCACCTACCCCGGGGCGAGGAGTCCCGCGCTGAGCGACGTCTCGCTGGACATCGCGGCAGGTGACGTGCTGGTCGTGACGGGCGAGGCGGGGGCGGGGGCCTCCACGCTGCTGCTGGTGGCGACGGGGTTCGCTCCGCGCGTCGTGGGCGGGAAGCTGTCGGGGCAGCGGCGCATCGCCGCGCGCCGTTGCGGCGTGGTGTTCGCCCGGCCATGGACCCAGCTCACCGGCCTGTGCTCGACGGTGCGCGACGAGATCGCCTTCGGCCCGGCCTCGTTCGGGCTGCCGCGGCAGGCGGTGCTGGACGCGGCGGAGCGCGCGATGCGCGAGCTTCGCATCGCGCACCTCGCGGAGCGCGAGCCGTCGCAGCTCTCGGGCGGGGAGCTGCAGCGCGTGGTGGTCGCCGCGGCCCTGGCGCTCGATCCGGAGGTCCTGGCGCTGGACGATCCGGCGGCCGAGCTGGACCCCGAGGCCGCCGACGCCCTGTACGACGTCCTGCCGGCCATCGCGGCGGCCGGCAAGGCCGTCGTGGTGGCGACGCCGGACCTGGAGCGCGCGGCGCGCGTGGCCACGCGCGCCGTGACGCTGGAGCACGGACGGATCGCGGCCCGCGGAGCGCCGGCCGACGTGCTCGACGGCACCGAGCCCGCCCTCGTGGCGCGGGCGGCCGGGTGCCCGCGGCCCTATCCGCTCGACGTGCCCGCCCTCGTCCGCAGGGTGCGGCGATGATCGGGTGCGAGGTGCGGGTGACCGCGGTCCGGTTCGCGTACGGCGAGCGGGAAGCGCTGCGCGGCATCGACCTCGCCGTCGGCGCGGGCGAGCGCGTGGCACTCGTGGGCCCCAACGGCGCGGGCAAGACGACGCTGACGCGCCTGCTGGTGGCTCTCCGGCGCCCGACCGCCGGCCGCGTGACGGTGGGCGACTGGGACGTCGCGACGAAGCGGCCCGACGAGATGGCGCGCCGGGTCGGCTACGCGTTCCAGCACGCGGACCAGCAGCTCTTTGCCCGCACCGTGGCGGACGACGTGGCGTTCGGGCCGCGGTGCCTGGGCCGCGGGCGCGCGGGCGTCGCGTCGGTGCTCGATGAACTGGGGCTGGGCGGAGTTGCGGACCTGCACCCGTACGACGTGCCCGCCCCGGCACGCAAGCTGGTGGCGCTGGCGGGCGTGCTGGCGATGGAGCCGGCGGTACTGATCCTGGACGAGCCGACGGCCGGCCTGGACCGGGTCCAACGCTCACGCGTCGTGGCCGCGCTCCGGCGGCGCGCGGATGCCGGCGTCACCGTGCTCGCCGTCTCGCACGACCTGGGCTTCGTCGCCGAGGCCGCGGACCGCATCGTGGCGATGCGCGAGGGCCGGGTCGCGACCGACCGCCCCGCGCGCGAGCTGCTGTACGACCGGGAGGCGCTCGCGGCGCTGGGGCTCCGGCCGCCCACCACGGCTCAAATCGGCATGGCCTTGGGGCTGCCGGGCTCGCCCATCCGCGCCCACGAAGTGGTTGACGCGTTGCGCGGAACGAGGTGGAAGGAGATGCCAGAGTAGTTGCCAGACGCCAAGTTGCCAGTGGTTACCAGACTCAGACGCCAGTTACGGACAAGGCCCCACCTCGATTTCGCGGTGGGGCCTTTGCCGTTTCTTCGTCACTCACATCTGGTAACCACTGCCAACCTGGCGTCTGAGAACTCCACTGCCTTCTGCCCTCCGGCGTCAGTTCACTGCCTTGAGAATCCCCATCAGGAAATCCCAGAACTTCGGCACCGTGTCCAGATGGATCCTCTCGTCGGGCGAGTGGACGCCCTCGAGCGTGGGCCCGAACGAGATCATGTCCATCCCGGGGTAGCGCTCGCCGATGATGCCGCACTCGAGGCCGGCGTGGATCGCCTTGACCTCGGGCTGCTTGCCGTACAGGGACTGGTAGGTGGCCTTGGCCGTCTTGAGAATCGCGGAGCCGAGATCGGGCTTCCACCCCGGGTAGCCGTCCGAGGTGTCGGCCGAGGCGCCGCCCATCTCGATGATGGCCCGCACGGTGAAGCACGCCTCGTCGAGTTCGGAGGCCACCGAGCTCCGCTGGCTCGTCACCACGCTCACCGTCCGGCCCGTGGTGTGGACGGCGGCCACGTTGGTGGACGTCTCCACGAGTCCGGGGATGTCGGCGCTCATCTTGAGCACGCCGTGCGGCAGGGCGGCGATGGTCTGGCAGAGCCGCTGCTGCAGCGCGCGCTTGAGGACCTTGCCCTTCTTCGTGCCCTTCTTCTCCAGCGTCACTACCAGGCCGGGCTCCACCGTCGCCAGCTCGGCCTTCGCGACCTTGTTGAAGGCCGCGACCGCGGCCGCCGCCGCGTCCCACTGCTTCGCCGGCACGTAGACCAGCGCCTCGGTCTCCCGCGGGATGGCGTTGTGCTTGTCGCCGCCCTCGATGGAGGCGAGCCGGCCGCCCAGGCCGGCCAGCACGAGCACCGCGCGATTCGCGATCTTCACGGCGTTGCCGCGGCCCTTGTCGATCTCCAGTCCCGAGTGGCCGCCCTTGAGGCCGGTGACCTTCAGCGTGGCGGCGACGGCGCCGGCCGGCGAGGCGTCGGTCGCGCTCTTCCACGTGCCGATGGTGTCGCGGCCGCCCGAGCAGCCGACGTAGATCGCGCCCTCCTCCTCGGAGTCGAGGTTCATGAGGGTGCGGCTCTCGACGAAGCCGGGCTGGAGCCCGGCCGCGCCGGTGAGCCCCGTCTCCTCGTCGATCGTGAAGACGAACTCGAGCGGGCCGTGGACGAGGGACTTGTCCTCCATGATGGCGAGGTTCGTGGCCACCGCGATGCCGTTGTCGGCGCCGAGCGTGGTGCCGTTGGCCATCAGGAAGTTGCCCTTGCGCACCAGCTCGATGGGGTCCTTCGAGAAGTCGTGGGCCTTGTCCTTGTTCTTCTCGCAGACCATGTCGAGATGGCCCTGCAGGGCGACGCTCCGCACCCGCTCCTTGCCGGGCGAGGCGGGTTTCTTCACCACCACGTTGCCCAGCTTGTCGGCCTTGGCCGAGAGGCCCAGCTTCTTGGCGGTCTCGACCACGTACTTCGAGATCTTCTCCTCGTGCTTGGAGCCGCGCGGGATCTTCGCGATCTCGGCGAAGTACTTCCACACGAGGCCGGGTTGCAGTCCTTCAATCGCGTTGCTCATTCGTCGCTCTCCCGAAAGGTCCGTCGTATCGGAGCTACATCACCGCGCTGGGCGGCGCCGGTTCGTCGGGCGCGCCCGCGTTCCACAGCGGCACCTGCACCAGCAGCCAGGCGAGGAAGGCCAGCACCACCAGCGCGAACCAGAAGCCCAGCGGGAAGAACGAGGTCAG
>Ga0335078_10002761_pt1 | contig 26489 bp, 29 predicted proteins | sample Lox_Sample_32_FD_206711 | JGI IMG/M metagenome (GOLD analysis project Ga0335078, IMG submission 206711) | Soil microbial communities from Loxahatchee National Wildlife Refuge, Florida, United States - Lox_Sample_3.2 | ecosystem: Environmental > Terrestrial > Soil > Wetlands | place: USA... | reverse complement strand
GTAGGATTGAACTGTATGGGAGGGTAAGCCAGCACGGGCCTCCCAGCATCAGTGAGTGTGCCGGCACCGAAGGTTCCTATGTATCCTGTCGTGGCAGGGGTGCCACCGGGCGGGACAATCATTCTATAGACGTCTCCCGAGGCCGGGCTTTGAGGGGTTACGAGGTTTCCCCCGGCACTGAGTTGGAGTGCTCCGCCGCTGGCCGTGATTACCTGGGTGGTTGTCGTATTAGTACTTGGTGGAATAGTGCCTGTCACCGCGTAACCCCACGTGCCAGATCCTGCCACCGTGGGTACAATCTGAGGGGCGGTCGGACATGATTGGGGCATGGCCACGCTAAAGGAGCATAGATATACGGCGATTCTTGTTAGGCGGCGAGTGTGTGTAGCATGAAAACCGAAAGCCAAATAGTATGTCGTCATCGAATTACTCTTACGTTGTACGTCGTAGTGGTAGGAGTGCCTGTTCCACACACATAGACCGTAACCGATCCAGAACCTGGCACGCCAAAGACCGAAAATGCGACCGTCCCCCCAGTCGTGATGTCGCCGGCTGGGCTTACCGCGACCGCCATGGATGAGCTTACGCCAGAAATAGTCACGGTATCGGTAGAGCAGGAATTGGAGAGCGCGGTACCTCCGATACTCCCGCTAGTTCCAGACAACACCGCGGCGAGTGTCCCGGTAGTCGGCAGGGTTACGTTCGTTGAGCCGGTCGTGGTAAGCGTTAGAGCATACGCTCCGCTAGTTGTAAACGCTCCGGCCAAGGACATTGGTGCGCCGCTCCACTGAAGATCATTCGATCCATCAACCGTCATGACATAATTTGCACCCGGGGCTGCCGAACTAGGAAGGTTCCAGAGAACATTCGCGCCACTCGATGGCGCGCATATTCCCATGTCGTCGCCAAGGCCGTCTTGCATGTGTACGCAGCCCGGCGTAAGGTAGGGAACGGTGACACCTATCGTGGCTGGCGGCCCGACCGTCACCCCGGAGCAGGACATTGTATTTATACTTGCTGCGGTTGGCAGACTGGTGTAACCACTCCCGGTTGCCATGCCTACTAGGGTGGACTGCGGAGTGCCGCTGGCGAAGTTTAACGTAGCCGTGCCTTGATTCGGAGCGACCGCTCCACCACCTGTGTAGGTGATAGTACAGGAGCCAGTTGTCCCAGTTATAGTCCCCGCAATCGAACCGGAGTTATATGTGTTTCCCGACAGAGGGACACCGGCGCCATTTGCGTTTACCACACCCGTTGCATTGATGTCGGCCCCACCGTTGATTGAGGAGGTGGTCGTGAGGCTTGTGACGCTCGCCGGCAGCGGACCGGGACTCGTGCCGCCCAGAATTTCGGATGTCACTATGTCGGCGGTGCCAAAGTTTCCCATACCATAAAAAATCAATGGAAATGTGCCTCCCATTGGAGCACTGGCAAGAGCAACGCCAATCACGCACTGTGAGAGAGAAAGCATCCCCCAATTGCTCTGAGGCTGGCCTGAGTCATATATAGCCCCTGGAGTAGTCATAGCGGGAACCAGAAGGTCACCTGCAATTATCGCGCTATCAGCTACGCCCTTTTGCAACGAGCCCACACCGGAACCGAGGGGAAAACTATTTCCTGATGGTGCGCTGGCGAGGGCGAAGCCTACGCCGCACTGGCCCAGCGGGGCGGGGATAAATAGAGTGCTGGGTGCAGTGGTGTCAGGTGTGACCATGTAGTTGAGTGTCACGCCACCGCTGCCGGCTGTCACGTATGTGGAATTACCCTGACCCTGAGCTAAGACGGCACTAGAATGGAAGAGTACACAGCCCAGCGCGATTGTGAGGCAGAGGATTGGGTGAGGTTGGCTTGCGGTATGTGTATGTTTGAATGTATTCTTCATAACTAGTACTCAATGTACCTCCTCGCCTGCCGGTATTGCACCCGAAGGGCAAGCAGGAAGGCGAGCGGAAGCTTAGTTCACGGACTCTGTACGTGACGTGTGCAGCCACAAAACGTTGCCTGCGTGCGCGCCACCCGATTGGGCACATATAGCAAGGTACTGCGGATTGGAGGCCGAGTTCAAACTCACGGCAGCACCATATAATGGCGATCCTGTGACCACGGTATTTCGGTAGGTAGTGGCGCTGCCGCCTAGCAGGGCTGGCATAGCCGTCACCACTGCGCTAGCGGTGCCGGTTGCAACGAGATCAAAACTCGCTGTAACGGTGGCTCCTAACAATGCTGAGCCTGCCATTGCTGCTCCTGAGGTATATAGGGTCTGCAGATTCACCCCGCCGCTACACGCCACGGCTCCCGTTCCCAGCGCGGTAGTGGTGGACACGAGGCTGAGAGCCCAGGAATCTATCGTTCCCGAACTACTAAACTCCTCAAATTGGACGATCCATCGCAGGGTTTTGCCTGACGCAAAATAACTCATTGGGATAGTCAGTTGGGTGTTAAAGGCTAGGCCGCCTGCCGTGTTGCCGGAGTTGCCGCCACTACCATTGTTGCAGGTAGGCTGATGCGCTGTGGTATCGTTCGCTTCTGCACAAATAGCGTCGACGGGCGAGGAATTGATAACGACTGAGAAGGGCTCAACGATTGCGGTGTGGCAAGTGCCATCATAGCCCAAATACTGCGTCCCGGTACAGGTGCTGAACAGGCCGGTAACGTCTGAAACTCCCGCATTGCTGAGAGCTCCGGTAGTAATTGTATTTTTGACAATACCGGTTGCGAGCGTAGCCCAATTTTGATTGCTGGTTCCGAGCGTCAACGTTGCGGTGTTGCTAACCCCGGTTCCACCGTTTGCGGATGGAACTATTTGTGTCCAGGTCATCGGGTTGCTACCGCCTCCTCCGCTGGTCAGGAAATAGCCGCTCGTTCCCGTCACCGCAGCAGGTAGGTTAAAGTTATAGGCTCCGGTTGCGGCGGCGTTTTGAATGGTTACGGTATTTCCAGAGGCGTTACCGTTTGCGAGGAGTAATTGGCCTGTTGTAACACCATTGGATCCCAGAGTGGGCGTCGCGGTAAAGCTCGGCGCACTTGCGGATCCCGCGAGAATAGTGCCGGCCGTTGGCGCGCTGGTCGCGGCCGGAGGATTGCCCGATCCTCCTCCGTACAGTACGCCGTATTGGGTCAGTAGGCTTGATGTACCCATAGTGGATGAGGTCGAGAACCACGGTATGCCACCTTGGGTACCGGTTAAGTTGGCTCCGGTGCCGCCCAGGGTTGTGGCCAACGGGTATTGGCTGCCGTAGGAGCCAGGACCGTCGTAGAGAATGGTAATAAGAGCGGGGGGAGTCCCGCTATAACCGGTAAGGGCTACACCGACGATGCATGTAGAGGGCGAAATGGATGAGCGGCTGGATTGTGAGGTATCGGTAACCTCGCCGGCTGTTGAACTAACCGTGACGAGATTGCCGGCGGTTACGCTTCCGTCGGCTATGGCCGTCTGTATTGTGGCAGCACCGGTAGCCATTGGAAAGGAGTTGTTAGCAGCGCTGGCGCCGGATAGGGCGAACCCGTCGCCGCAGCCTAGGGAAGACGCGGCAGGCACGAATTGGCCCGAAGTGCCGCTTTCGATAACGAGTTGGTTAGTCGAGACGCCGCTGCCGCCCGCTGTGACGTATTGGACGGTATTCTGAGCGGGCAATAGACCCACGAATATCATGAGCAACACTGTAGAGAACGTCAAACGCCAAGCTGCCATGTTGGTTGTTTCCTCTCTTTATTTAACCCCCCTTGGTAATTCGGCGACGGCGCGAAGAACAAGAGGTTCTTAACAACTATGCAAAAAATAGCGGGATGAAGTCTTGATACCGGCTTGGCGTAGGGCCGGGTCCTAGAGTCGCAGATCAAAAGCGCATCCGTTCTCGGAACAGGTTCGTGTTTTCAAAGATCAGTGCTTAAAACTACAATGCCATACGAGGCGGTCATCTGTCCACAAAATAATCGCAGAAAAGTGATGGATGTGGCTCTTTCAATCGATGATTAGCCGAGGCAAGCCTTCACCTTGGCTGGTCTAAAGGACCAGTCGGTGGCCGGATGTTGTTGATATATAGTGAAAGTGGAGGGACTTTCGTTTCACCTGATGTTGGGTTTTTATAGGACAAAAAAGATTTGCCACATTAAGTTAGCGTCTGATAAGAGTACCGTACCGTTCGGTTTGCGGGTGGGGCTTTTTTCATGTCAGCGCCGCCCCCTCTGGCCTTCCTTATTGCCGGCCTTTTGGCCGGGGGTGGGTGGGGACCGCCTCCCCCTGCCATGTCCGCCCTTGTTCCTGCTGCCGGGCGAGCAAAAAGAAAAGAGGGCAGGCCCGAAAGGCTGCCCTCTTTGGCTACCGCGGCCTAGTCAACAGGCCCAGCACTGCCACTGCGGCAGTAGCGGCGAGGATTAGGCCCAGGTCAACGAGTTTGCTTCTGAGCATAACGCGTCTCCCTCCTCCCCGCCGGGTTATAATCCCCGGCTTTCTGGCCGTTTCTGTAGCTCTCCAGCACTTTTTGCCGGACGGCTCTCTGGATTTTTTCGACCGTTTCTTCGTAGCCCTTTTGGTCGGCATCCATGATGGCGCCTTCCAGCGGGCTAATTACGGTGGTCTCCGTCCACCGGTCGAGCTCCCGCATGAAGCTCGCTGCTTTCTGTTCGGACATGGCTTTTGTCCCTTTCGGCAGGCTTCTAATTCTTGGGCGGCAGCAGCTTGCCTTGCTCACCGCAAAGCAAGTCCAGCCGCCGGGTGCCCTGCCGTGTCAATGGCCGAGCGACCCGGATGGAATCCCGATAGGGATCGGGATTAGCCTCGCGAGTGCCTTGATACGGCAGGGTGGCGGCTACAATGCAAAACCCGTGAGCAAGGCAAAGCTGCCCCTGACTCTTGGCAGGCGTGTTGTGGCGCGGCGGGGAGGCGGTGGGATAGCAGGGCCAGAGGGGCGCTGTTTTAAATCCCCTGCTCCGGACCGGACAGCCGGCGTTCGGACCTCGGCGAACCTTGGTCTTTCCGGGATGCGCGCAAAAAAAACAGGCAACGCGGGAGCGCGGCCTGTTTGAGCGCCATCAATATTCCGATGGCAGAAGTAGAGTCGTACAGCTTCGGTCGGCTTCGGTGATGATCCAGATTTTGGCGCCGTCCGAAAGCGTATACGCCGAAAGAATGCGCAAATGACGGGAAACCGAGAACTCGTTTTCCCGTCTGTCGTGCTCGCCCAGTTCTCCCCAGTCGCCGGTGACGTGGCGCCTAAGCAGTGCCGCGGCGGTGTCGCCGGATTGTTCCAGAGCCGATAACGCTCCTGGAGTTGCTACAATCCGGCCGAGTAGAAAGCGCGGCTGGTTCATGACGATACCGCCGCCGGAAAGCGGGCCGGTTTGTAAGTCATGGCCGTTACCTCCTGGGCCGTCACGTCGATCACCCGATCCTCGGGCTGGAGGTGGTTTAAGACGCCGGAAATGTACAGGGCCACTTCCTCGGAATCGCAATCCTTGGAAGCGGCGATATCGATTTCCAGAATGACGACGAAGCGCTTTGATCTCACCGGGAGCCTCCCCCTGGTCACGCGGCCCCCATGGTGGCGCCGCCAAGAAAACCGGCCAGCCTGGCGGTGGCGCGAAATTGCGGGATCGGCTCCAGTTCCTTGAAGGCCGAAGTGAAAGCGTTGGACAGGCTCCAGAGCGTTCGGGCCTGGAATTCCTCGTGCTTCGGGTTGAAATATAGGTCATGGACGGGACGGGCCAGGTGTTTGGGCACTTCCAGGTCGGATTCGATAAAGGCCCGGTAGATGATCAGCCTGGCCTGTACGTCGGAGAGCTGACTGCGGCGCCAGGCTTCCACCTGGCCGCGCATGCCGTCGAAGTTGCGTTGCATCTCGTCGACGCCGACCGACAGGGCCGCGGCCAGCGAGAAGTTTTTGGAGTGCTTGGCCAGCACCGGCTCAAAATCGCCGTTGAAGGCCATGTTCTCGCAGACGAACACCCGGTAGCCCACGGTCATGCCCAGGCGCATGCTCTTGTCGTAGCTGTTTCTGATGCCGATACTGAATCTGCAGCCGTGCATGCCGGTGTCGAGGTCTAAGACCCCGAACATCTTCATGCCGTCTTTGGACACGGCGAATTCGTCTTTGACCACTGCGATGTGGCGAAAGCCCAGGGTTTCGACCAGGGCGGTTACCACCTCGGCGTGGGGAATGGGCCGATGGGTTTCGGTTCCGGACGGCGTGGGCACGAGAGCCAATTGCTCCCGGCTCAACTTGCCGTTGCTTGCGATGAGCGTGGATTCGCTCATAATGTTTACTTTCCTCCTGCTGTGTTGTTTTGGATTTTGGTTTCCGGCAGAACGCCGGGGTGCAGGTAGTCTAGCGGGAAAAGCTGGTGGCTGGCAAGACAAGGCCCTGGGGACAAGTGCGCCGGCGGGAGGGTTTTGCCGGCGGCGGCCCTTGGCGACCTTTGAAGTTGCTTGACTCAGCGTGGGAGTTGAGCGATGATGGCCGTAACGTAAGTTTGTTTTTGGATTTTATGTGAACCTTCGAAAAGAGCAGGCCACGCGGCCTGCTCTTTTCGTTGTGAACCGAATCTTCCTTGTCCGGGAGCTGGATCACGATGCTAGACTTAAAACCGATGCGAGTCCTTGTTCTCCTGTTTTTGGCTGTGAGCGGATGCCCTGGCCAGGAAGCGGCGTCGCGGGTTTTTAAGAGCGGGCAAGTTACCGTCACCTTACTGGAAATTGGGCCTGGAAGATTGATGCCGGTCGTTGAAGTGGGAAGCGATGTGGGCGCCGAACACGCGATGGTGACCCTGTTCTACCGCCATCGGGCGGCAATTGCCCCAGGGGCCAAGGCGATTGATTTGTTGCTTTCGAAGACGAGCGTATCCCCCATACTAGGCCCAGGAAGCGCCGGCGCTGGAGATGCGGTGGATATCGCGCCATCCGAAGTCGAATTTATTCGCGTGGTTCTGATGCGTGAAGTTGGGACAGTGGATCTGCGCTGACGATCAGCACCGGTGGTACTCGTCATCCCTAAGCTGCCTGCCGCAGTTGCGGCAGCGGCGCGGCGGCCGGTGCTCGTCCATGTGGCGGCTGAGGCTGCCGTAGGAGCCGAAAGTTCGCCGGCAGATGCGGCATTGGTAAGGCCGATCGGCAGAACTCATGGCTGGCTCCTTTCGGAGCCGCCAGTCCCCTGTCCGGCTTTGACGAGCAGTTTTTGCAGCTCGTCAGTGAGGCCGTTTACGGCCTCCTCGAAGCAGCCGCCGTAGTAGCAATGGCCTGAGTCCGGAGCGTAAGCGACGTAGAGGTTTCCGACCTTCATGGTGACCGTTAGGTCGTTGGCGATAGTCATGTGTGGAGGGTTAATTTTCTTGGGTTGCCACCCCTTCGGGGTGGCACTTTTGTTTCACCAGTTCCCGCCGCCGTAGCGAAGCGCAGGCTACCCTGCTGGCGGGGGCGGAAGGCGCTAGACTGGAGCCCCCAAGCGTCCCTGGCAATCGCCAGGGTTCGGCTGAGGTAGCAGACGAAAGCGCAGCCGCCAGCGCTAGCGGTGTTCGCGGTCAGCGAAAAGGCGGCGGTAGCAGGGTAGCCTGCGGTGAGCAGGCGGCGGGAACTAGTTATTTATGCGGCTTTGGCCGCTGCTAGTGGTACAGATATATCTGTACTGGTGTCTGTACGGGTCGCCTGTGGCGAGCCTGGCCGCTTTGCGGCCGTTTTTGAGCGCCGATAGGGGCTAGTTTTGGCCCTGTCGGCCGGCCTGCCAGGCGGTGAAATCCGGAAGGCCCAGGGAGGCGATGGTAACCTCGATCAGCCGGTCGTGGGATAGGCTGTGAAACTCTTCGTATTTCTCGTCTGTCACCAGTTGGTGGTGGTAGTCTTTTTGGGGATGCTGGTTGAGCAGAAATAGCCTGGCGGCTCTCAGTCGCCGGCCGCGTTCCATCATGTCCAGGGAGTCCAGAAAACCCTGGGCCTGCTGCCGGCAGAAGGCGTCGTACTGCCGGCGTAAGCCTTCGGCCCGGTCCACGTCCGGCGATTCTTCCGGCTGTGGCTGCTCGGCCACGGGTGGCTGACTTCCCTGCTCCGCCTGGGGACCGGGTTGTTGTAAGCGGTCGGCTTGACGGACTGGCGGATTTGTGGCCTGATTCGATTCCGGAGATTGGTGTGTCCAGCCGTCCCGCAGCAGGTTTCTCATGCGGGCGCGGAGGGCGCCATCCTGTTCGGCCTCGGGATGGGTTTTGAAATAATGCGCCATGTTGGGGTGCTGGGCCAGAAGGCCGGCCTTGGCCTGCTTGAGCAGGGCAGCCTGGGCGGCGTCGGGCAGGGCGGCGATTTGAGCGTCGAGTTTCTCTTCCTGTTCTCTCTCGGCCTGGATTTGGCTGTGCTGTCGCTCCAGAAAGGCCTGCTGTTGTTTAAATTCGGCCTTTAGGCGGGCGTTTTTAGCTTGGGACGACTCGAAGTTCGATGGCAGGGGTACATCGCGCTGCAGGAGGGAGATATAGAAGCCGGGGGGATTGGTAATTTTACCCTTGGCCTGGTCGATCTGGAGATCGCCCCACTCGAGCTGGTCGAGAACGGGCTGGCCGGGCTTAAGGCTTCCGAGCAGTTGTCTGGCATCGATCTCCCCCACTCCCCTTTTGCCGAGTTCATGCACCATGCGGTAGTCGACGACGCCGGCGGGAATTGCCGGCGTCTCTGGAGGGGCTGAAAGTTTCAGGCGCCGCTGCCGCGGCCGGTGAGCAGGCGGCGGGTTGCTCTCCCGTGCTTTTGCCGGCAAGGCGGCCACCGTAGAAGCGGCATCAATGGTTCGCGACCTTTTGCCGGAGAAGGTCGCGTACTCGGCGATGGCTTTGGGACCGGGCGTGTAACGCATGATCCAATCGGGCTGACCTAACTCGTCGGCGGTTTCCTCGTAGCGCACGCTGGTGATGTAGCCGGACTTCTTATGCACCTCGTGGATTTTGTACATCTGCTTCTGGGCCTGGGCGCGGTTGAGATAGCGCTGCTGGGCGGAGAAGGTGCAGTACTCGGAGTAGGACAGCTTGGCGGGCTGGTTATACTTGATGGCCGTGAAAATTTTGTAGCTGACGATCTCGTAGAAGCGCTGGGCGGCCGGCGGCAGTAATTTTTTGTAGGCCAGATCGAGCGGACGAATTGGGGCATTGTTCAGCACTTCTCGATAGGTAGGGTTGAGCTCGATATAAACAGCATCGGCTCGGGTGCCATCGGAGAATTTTTCGCCTGTGAAGAAAACGCTGTAGCGGGTGAAAGTGGCTTCTAGGATTCGTTCGGTTCCGTCGTTGGCTTTGTATTTAAATTTCGCTGTGATGCCGGCCAAGGCGTTCTGTCGTAGTGCCTTCTTGATGTGCAGATTAGTTGTGCCGTGGTCACTCTGCAGCCCTAGTTCCTCGGCGACTTGATTTAAGCTGCCGAGACAAACGCGTACTGGCAGAGGTCGTCCAGCCTCTTCAATTCTTTGGTCGATAACGATGGTGTCGAGTTTGTAGGCGAGGGCTCGGGCCTGGCCGTAGCGATCGCTGTAGGAAACTTCCCACTTGAGTTCGACGTTTCCGTCCGGAGCTTGCTTGATGATTTGGATGTTGACTCTGCCCTTCTTGGAAAGGTTGTGGACGGGCAGCTTTGAGAGGACGGTTTCGGTGCGGATGATGTCGAGGGGACCGGGGTGGGTGAAGGTTTGGGCGGTCGCGCTGTCCCCTATTTGGTTTTGGTGTTCGGTCTCCATGGGAAGTGGTTTTGGTTTCAACAACATCAGTGTTGTTGTCTTAGACAGTCTAACAAAGTCTAAACAGTCTAGCAAGCGAATGCCTTTTGTTTTCAATGGATTCCGCAAAGTCCGTCTCCTGAAAATGCAGGTTTCGTCTCCCCAAGATGCAGTGGTCGTCTCTTCAAAGTGCTGGTGTAGTCTCCTGAAAATGCAGGTTTCGTCTCCCCAAGATGCAGTGGTCGTCTCTTCAAAGTGCAGCAGCACTTTGGGGCGACTGGCGTCTCCAAAAGCGATACCCGTGTCTCCTGAAACGTCCGTGTGGGAGTCGCCTAAAATTGACCGGTCTACTTTTGGCTGGCGATGGGTGAAGTCGGCCCCCGGAGATCCTCGTGGCCGGGAGTGCGGTAGAGAGATACGCGGACTCCCAGGGTCCCATCGCTTTTATCCTCGTGCTCGAAGGTTTTAACCCAGCGTTCTCCTCTCTACGAGAGAGCGCTGGTTAGCGATGGGGAAGTCTCCGAAGGGCCGTCTTGTAATTTTACCAGACGCATTTTCTGCTAAGTTGTTGAAAAGCAGATTGTTGCCTATAATTCCTCCACACCAAAAGGAGGTGTTGATGGAAGAGAAGAATTGGGTCGACTTCAAGGCAGTCAAAGCCGCGGTGAGCATCGAGCAGGTCATCGCGCGCTACGGCATCAACTGGCTACGAAAAGAAGGAGACGAACTTCGGGGCCGCTGTCCCATTCACCGGGGCGATGGCGAGCGCACCTTTCACGTAAGCCTCGGCAAGAATGTTTTTCACTGTTTCTCCTGCAAGAAGCGGGGCAACGTTTTGGATTTCGTCGCGGCTATGGAGCGCTGCTCGGTCAGGGATGCCGGTCTGAAACTTCAGGAATGGTTTGGGCTTCCGATAGGGGAGAGCGGGGGAGCGGTAAAAACGCCGGCGGTGTCGTCAGCATCATCGTCGAAGGCAGCCAGCAAAAAAACGCCGGCAGAAAAAGCGGCGGCGATCATCAATCCGCCGCTCGGCTTCCAACTCCGGATCGATGCCAGCGCCAACTACGGAACCAACAGGGGAGTGAGCAAAGAGGTCCTGGAATATTTCGGCGCCGGCCTCTGCGTCTCCAAGGGAACCTTTGCCGGCCGCTTCCTCATCCCGCTGCATGACCAACTCGGCCAGCTCGTCGGCTACGCCGGCAGAAGCATCGACGGCAAGGATCCGAAGTATCTTTTTCCGCCAGGGGAGAAGGGCTTCCACAAATCGCATTTGCTGTTCAACCTGCACCGGGTGGTCAAGGAAGTCGAAGGCGATCAGCCGGTGGCGGTGGTCGAGGGTTTCTTCGATTGCATGAAGGTCCACCAGGCCGGCTTCCCATGCGTGGCTCTCTTGGGCAGTTCGCTGTCAGAGCAGCAGGAGGAAATGCTGGCTGCGGAATTTGGCCGTGTCATCCTGATGCTGGATGGCGACGATGCCGGAAGGAGCGGAGCCGAGGATTGCGCCCGGAGGCTGGTGCGCCGCATGTTCGTCCGGATCGTGACGCTGTTGGATGGACAGCAGCCGGATCAGCTCGGAGCCGAGGAGCTGCTGCGGCTTCTTCGGAGTTGATTTCTGTTTTTTTGGTATCGGTGGGTGGCTTCCAGTTTGGAGGCCACCGTTTTTTTATACGGAGCGGGAGCCGTAGAGAGTTTAGTGAGCACGAAAAAAGAGGACAGGGGAGTTCCCTGCCCTCTTCGAGGGGTTATAACCGCCTCTGGGCGGTTTTGGCGTGTTGGGCGCTCAGCTCCATGCCGATGAATTGCCGGCCGAGGATCTGGGCGGCAACCAGCGTGCTGCCGCTGCCGCAGAACGGATCGAGCACGATGTCGTCCACTCCGGTGAAGGCGTAGACCAGCGGGATTAAGGTGCTCACCGGCTTTTCGGTCGGGTGCCTGGTGTTGCCGGTGTAGCGCCACTGGAACACATCGGAGAGCAGGGCTCTGGGCATATCGGGTTTGCCCTTGGCCAGCAGGTAGGCTTGCTCGTGGTGGTAGCGCAAAAAGCTTCGCTCAGATCGGTCGTTGGAAGCGTAGCGCTTGACAAACACCATGTGGCCGACCGGCGTAAATCCGGCCGCTCTAAAGGCGCAGAGAAACTTGTCGGCCTGGGTCCAGCCGTAGAAGCTGACGCAGAAGCTGTCATCTCTGAGCACGCGGTGGATTTGGCTAAAGGCCGGCTGCAGCCAATCGGCGCGGTCGTCGCCGGCAACGGTCCGGTCCGAGCGGTCGCGATAGGAAACCAGGTAGGGCGGATCGGTCAGCACGAAATCCACGCTGCCGTCCGGCAGCTCGGGCAGCAGGAGCAAACAATCACCGCATGTGACGCGGTTGATAAACGATTTCATAAAATTCCTCCTTTGGGCAGTCTTTTTGGTGCGGGACTGCCGGAAGCGTATGGGTTAGAAATAAAACGGTCAAGGGGCCGCTTGCCTTGCTCACTTGCGCAGGAGGGTCTAGCGGCGGGGACGCCCAGACCGGTCACAGCCGGTTGGCTTCTATATGGGGCGGGGCTTTGCGGCGGTTTATGTTCAGGCGGGTGCGGCGCCAACAGGGAGCCGCGGGAGGGCCCGGCGGAAAGGATAAAAAGCAAAAAGCCCCAGAGCAAAATAGCAGGGGCTTGACTGGGCTGGGGTGACGCTACAATGAAAAACCCGTGAGCAAGGAAACTATCGGGGTCACTCCTCCAGGTACGGGCGCAGGCCAGTGCGGCTGAAGACTTTTCTCTTGGGGGATTCTCCGCTTCGGACGGCTTAGTGGGGGTTGGTCAGCGGAACATTAACAGTGGGTCACTTACATCGAGTGGGTTGAGCACCACGTGTGCGAGGGGGAGGAGTACACAGGGCAGAAACTCAGTCACTCAAAATAAGACGTGCTTTTAAGAAAGCACGTCTTGGACGAGGGCACGCTCTCGCTATGCCTCGCAGACCGTATGCACGGCGCCGTTCTTTTCCGCCTTCCTTAAAGATTTCAAGACGGTGTCGTTGACGGAAACACGAACACCATGGAAATCGGTCTCGGTCCACTCGATGTACTTCGGGTGATCGAGATCGGACTTCTCCGAAGCGGCTGAAGCTGACGGTTGACTTGCCTTTGGCATCGCAGTTGATCCTCCTTCTCTTTTGATTAAACTTCTTCCAACGTGGATTGCAGCGCAGAGACGAATTTCTTTAACGTTTGCTCGGGAACGTGGGCGAATGTACCCGGCAATGTGGAATCGATGCTTAGCACGCCGATGAAGTCATCTCTGTGGTTTACCAGCGCGGCGCAAAAAATACTCCTGACCTTACGCACGTGTTGGCTAAGCCTGTTGATGAGTTCGTCTGGCATCTTGAGCGTCACTCGATAATATTGCCTCCATGTTCTCTCATCGGCGAATGAATCTAGATCCCACTTAAAGAGTCTACTCTTTTCTTCCCAGGCGAACCCGGCAACTGCGGCCCCGTACGGAAATTTAGCATTGGATGACCATCTGCCGGGAAGGCCGCCGTACTGGTACCGGTGTGCAGGTAGGATGTATTGATTAGTTTCATCCGGCAAGAGAACAGTAGCTCGTACTGACGCGTCCTCTCCGAACATCTCTCTCGTGAAGAAACGAAGAATCTCGCGGACGGCGCTGTCCTTGGGGCGCTTGCGCAAGGATTCGGCACGGCGGTCAAAGTAGACCCGTGTTGAATTACACAACAGGTAAATACCGACGCCGCCCATACTCAACCAGATTACCTTGTGCCCGACATAAGTTGCAGAAAGCGCCCAGCCAAGAAAGCCGCCGAATTCCAGCGATGGCTTATACCAACTCTTCAAGGGACACTACCTCCGCTCCTTCAATTTTCAGTCCACCTCTGAATCGTGAGGATAAACTTCCTTGTACGTGTATTTGCGCTCCGTGTGACTGTTGAGCCCGTTGAGAATCTTATGCCTAGTGTGAGCGGCGGAGCTTTGTCCTCGCTCAATTCTCTTGACGGTGCGTTCATTTACGTCGGCCAAGCGCGCTAGGGCAGCCCGCGAGAGCCCCGCAGCACTTCTGAGTTTCTTGAGGTGGTTAGAAGTACCGGGTTTTTCCCGTTTTTTCATCCCTTGTCCGGACATTAACAGTTTACCACTGTACCATACAGTATTTAGGCACACAAGTCATTTTTTGCAAGCGTTTCGATGGCCATCATGCCGGATCGGATCGAAAACAGCCTTTGATGATAACCTGTTGCGGGCGTTGCTTTTGAGACCTGGCTGCTACGGTGGCCCAAACGCCGGGTAACGCGCGGGGTGGAAGCATTGGCAACCGGCACCTTGTAATAGGAAAGGTATTTCGCACAACTGTGCGGTAACGATTAAGGACGTGGGGATTGGTGAGAATCGCTCGGAAACGCTGATTATACTATACTTGCGCGTCTCGGTGAAGGGTTTTTTCGTGGTCCGCTTTGCGCTATGCTTGCCTTTCACACATGGATCTTACCAATACAATTGCAGAGCTCCGGCAGGAACTGGAGCAGATTGACCACGCGATCATGGCCCTTCAACTTATGGGCCGAGGACAAGGTAAACGCCGCGGTCGGCCGCCGAAGTGGTTGAGCGAGCAGACAGCGTCAGGGGCCAAGAGAAGAGGCAGGCCTCTGGGCAGCAAGAACAAGCCGAAGACCGAGGCTGAAGCTACGCGGTAGGTGCTTGTCTTTGGAGCCAATCAGTTAGGGCCAGCTCAACGGCTTGGCTCAGGTCGATGTCGCTCTCAGCTAGCCGCACTTTTAGGGAACGGTAAAGATCTGCCGGCAGATAGGCGGAGAACTGCCTATAAGCCGGGTTGCCGCGGCGAGAGACGGCGGGTTTCCCTGCCCCCACTACTTGCGGCGTTGGCGAAGTTCGTTTAGCCAAAACATCGTATCTACTCATCTAGCCCTCTAGTATTCTACGCAGCTACACTTCTATGCGTTTTGCGGATTTGGTCGCCAATGCTAACGTAGTCTGTCCAGCCGAGGTTTTGCCGATCGATCTCGGCTACAGTTACGCCTTCTAAGGCAGCCCGCTGAAAAGCGACCAGGCGCCGGATGCCTCCGGCGAACAGGGGAAGGCCGCAATTCGTAAGATACTGCCGGGACTCTTCGCCGTCACGATTGGGCCGCGGCGGGATGATCGTTAGTAGGATTCGGTAGTTCTCAGCCCCGATGGTGTTAAGCGCTTGGACTGTGTCGGCCAGAACTTGAAGGGAGATGGCGTCTGGGGTACAAGGCAAGACCAGCAAGTCGCAGCTGCCGGCCAGAACCTTCATGTCCTGAGCATCGGGCCTAGCCTGGGTGTCCACCACAACGTGCTTATAGCTCCCAATGTGCATCGCGGCCTGGCGGTGGTCGACAACCTGAAATGGCAGTTTCCCCGGTTCGGCCCAGCGGAGGGATGAGCGGTTCAGGTCGCCGTCGAGTAGCAGCGTGGGAGCGTGCTGCTGAAAATATGCGGCCAGGTGGATAGCTGTTGTGGTCTTGCCCACGCCGCCCTTGTAGGAAGCGACTGAAATCACCATATGATTAGAATTCTACCCGAGTAGTGGGGTAGAACGCTATTTAAATCGGCGGCGTAGATGGGTAGAATTCAGGATCCCGAAGGCTGGGCGCGGTACGGCCGAAAATAAAACCACCGTCCTACGGAGGACGGTGAAAAGGCATTTTGGGGCCGTGGAATTTAGCGCGCGTGCCTGCCCCAGCGATCAATGAATTGGCGGGGCGTGACGATCTGGGTATACTTCCAGGTTTCGGGGAAGTGCCTGGTGTTGCCGGTGACCAGATAGTCGGCTTTGGCCGCCTGGGCGCATTCCAAAAAGATGCTGTCATCCGGGTCGGATGTCAGCGGCTCGCTGGCTGCCGGGCTGACCATGATGCCGATGGCCTGAATTTCCTTGAGTAACAGTTTGGCCCGTCTACGATCCAGCGGGCAGCTCTTGCGGAAGAGCAGTTCTTCGTACTCGGCAAGAACAGGCCGGGAGACGTACAGGCGGATGGCTCTGGCCAGAGCAAGCCTTAAGATCGAGTGCGGCACTCCGTCCTCGTTGAGGTAGGCGGAGACGATGATGTTGGTATCCAAGACAACCCGGATCATTTGTTCGGGTTGGTTAAGGCTGCTCTTTGCCGGCGCTCCCTGCGGGCGGCGGAGATCTCGGCGTCAATCTGGCGCATGGTCAGCTTGTTCAGGCCCTTGCGCTTGGCTTCCGCGCCGATCTGTTTGAGCCAATCCGGGGCGGGAGCGACGGTATCGATGTAATCCGTGATGCTCATGATGACGACGCTTGGCTGGCCGCGGCGGTCGACCACAAAGCGTTCGTTTTTCTGGCTGGCTCGCCTCATGATCTGCCCGAACTGGGTCCGGGCGGTCAGAGCGGAAACGACATTGGTCATAGGTTTGGAGTGTTTAATGGTGAAATCCTCCACTGGGCGAACTGATTAATCAGTTCATCTGTAGTCTAGCGGTTCTGGCGGAAGGCGTCAAGGGCGGGGAGGCAGGGCGGACGCACGCTCCGATGTCGATTACCAAAACAGGCCACGCCTTTGGTGTTGGGCCTGGAAGGAGCAAACATGGAAAGTTTTATCTACGATGCCGGCGGCTATCCGTTCCACGCCATTGGGACGCGCATTTATCGAGAGGCGGACGGCACTCTGATCTATGACTGTCCGCACTGTGGGAAGCATCCGGTTCCCAGCCATAAAAAAAGGGAAAGAGTTGAAAAGTACACTGGATCGGCGGAAGCTTTACGCATCGTTGGATTGAAACGTTTGTCTGTTTGATGTCACTACTAAACTAGAAGAGTCCGAAACCAAAGAGGAGAAGTTTATGTCAATGCGCAGCATCGTCTTCGCCGGCGTTCTCGCCGGGACAGCCATCCTGTCCGCCACTCAGGCAGCGGCCAAGGTCGTCCACAACTCCTGGAGCAGCGGCGCGAACATGCCCACCGCTCGCGAAGGCGCCGCGGTGGGAGCGATCAAGACGAAAATCTATGTCGCCGGTGGCCGCAACGGCGTATTCCTTGCGGTTAACGAAATCTACGACACGGTCCTGAACACATGGACGACCGGTGCTCCGATGCCAACGCCGGACTGGGGTGTGGGCGCCGTGGTCAGGGGAGAGTTGTACGCCATCGGAAGCGGCGGAGAGGTCCAGAAGTACAACCCGGTCACCAATAAGTGGAAAACAAAGGGGTTGGCTCCGATGCCGACCGTAAGGGACAGTCTGGCCGCTGCTGTTTATCAGGGTAAGATTTATGTTATTGGCGGCTTCGCCGGCATCAGGCTAACGACTGTGGAAAGCTACGACCCAGCCAGCAACACATGGACAGAACTGGCGCCGATGCTGGTGGGAAAATCTCTTCCGGTGGTGGGAAAGCTGGGATCAGGGATGATCGTCGCGGCCGGCGGTTTTACCAACAATGGAGTCACGGGGGATACCGAGGTTTACGACATTGCAACGAACTCGTGGAGGACGGTCACTGCAGACCCTACGGTCCGCCAAGCGGGATGCGGGTGGGACATCAACGGGAAGCTGTATTTTGCCAGCGGCGATGAAGGCCCTGGGTACGACGAGGCGACTTACCTTGTCGAGTCCTTCACCCTAAAAACACAAACATGGACGACCCCTCTGGCCCCACTGCCGCAATCCACGGTCTACCCTGGCTCTGCGGACGTCGGTGGACGGATTTTTTGCATGGGTGGGGCTACCAACGGTGATCGTGAGTTGAACAACGTGCAGATTTATCAACCATAGGGCGGGTGGCGCTTATGGGTGGGCCGTCGGCCCGGTTTGCGGCTGTGATGAATTCTCCTGATCGCTGAGCCGGTGCAGCGTGTTGTCCGGCAGGGCCCAGATTTGATCGAGGACGGTTTCCGGCCGGACCAGGTAGCGGGGTAGGGGACTGTCCTTTGCCGGATCGGTGAACAGCGGAGAGATGGAAAACCAGAACAGGCCGGCGCGCTTGCCGGGTCCGGCAACCAGCGGGTGGGCTACCAGTTCCATAAGCTTTCTGCCTCGGTCCTCGTCCGTGGTTTCGATCAGCACGGCGCGGATGGGATGGACGCCGAAGGCCTCCTTGTGCTTCTGCTGCTTCTTGATGAAGTGGTAATAGCCGCGCATCTTTTTAAGCATGTCGGTGGTCACCATGGTGCCCCGGTCGGCTTCGTAGCAGAAGTGGACCAGTTGCTCGCCCTCCGGACGCTCGGGAAAGCGCAGGGTGAAAAGGGCGTCCGGTTCCACGGGCACAAGCACGTTTTCCTCGTGCTGCTGCCAGAGATACTCGTTGCTGCCTTCTTTGCGCATGGCCGTGATTTTGGGCAGCTCCACTTTGTGGCCGGCCAGTTCTCCGCCCTGGCGCCAGGACTCAAACTGGGTTTTGCCGCTCGATACTCGGCAGGCCATTTCCAGCATGAAGTGCATGCGGGAAATCATCAGGCTGTGCTTTAAAAAGCCCAGTTGCATGTGCTGGCCGCGCACGGCGGCAGAGGCGTAGTCCTTCTCGCGGTTGTTGCGCAGCTCCTCCAGCATGAGATCGCTTATCTGCCGGCCGCGGCGGCCGGCCAGCAGATCCAGGGCTTCCTTGTTGTCGAGGTAGTAATGGAATTCCGAGGGCGGGATACCGGGAAAGGCCCAGCGGTTAAGCAGGTGGGCTTTGTAGAGACCAAGCAGCCGTCGCTGGGTGACGCGTTCGTTGCCGCCCACCAGGCGGGCCAGCTCCGAGACCGGCGAGAAGCGGTAACGCAGCACGGCTGCCAAAATATCCAGGTCGCGATCGCTGATCACGCCTTTGGGGCTTGGCTCCTCTGGCCTGGTGAATTTGGAGAACGACTTTCGGGGCATGCTTGAACTGGCTACGAAAAAAGATTGGGTTATATATTCCTATTCCACGGGCCGCGGGTGGCCTTGGTTTTGGACTTTGGTTTTGGCTCTGGATCGAGCACTTCGGGCTCTAAAATCTCTTCTTCGTCCGGAGCGGCGGCCTTTGCGACTAACTGAAGTAAAGCAGTTTCCTGGGCGGCTATCAAGAGATCGGCCTCGGCCGCCGGCAGGGCGTTGTTGTTTTGCAGCAGCTTGTCTTCGTAGCGGCGGATGTTTTTGGGGGCGGTGTAGAACTGCTCCACCTTCGGCACCAGCATCGGCTCGGTTTCCTCACCCTGGATCTTGATGAAGCAGTGGCGGGCGTACTGCTCCTTGAGCGCGGCCGTCATTTGGTGGAGCTGCTCTTCCAGGGACATGTACTGAATGGAGGAGAGTTCCTGGAAGGGGACCGGGATGAAGATCGGCACGTCGGCCACGCTGTCGGATTCGCTGTCGCTGGAGCTTTCACTTTCCGCCCAGCTCGATGAGCGGCCGGTCATCGAGGCGCTGCCGGTTCCGGTGGTTTGGGTGCGGGTGCCGGAAAGCTGGGGCATGGAAAACCAATCATCGTAGAAATAGGCCTGGCTGGAGCTGGCGCTGGTTATGGCGGAGCTGGTGTCGCCTCCGCCGGTGGTGGAGCCGGAGCTTGTGCCGTGCGTTGTGCCGTGGCTGTAGACCTTGTCGCGGCCGTACTTGGGCCAGAACTTGGTCTGGTAGATGGCCGCTTTGATCTTCATCGGGTCGAGCTTGCCGATAAATAATTCTTCGGCCATCAGCCGAGCGCTGCCGGCGGTGAGGCCGCCAAAGACCGCCTTGATGCGGCAGTTGGTCAGCACGGCGTCGATGATGTTCTCGTTGAGTTGGCCGAATCGTTGGTGCGAGAGCACAGTAAAAAGGCCGAATTTGCGCACCTGATCGAGCATGTCGGCGATGTCCAGGGAGACGAAGTTCTGGAATTCATCCATGTAGAGGTAGTAGGGTTTGGGGTCGCGGCCTCGGGCGTCCTTCTGCCGGCGGCGGGCGCATTCAAAAAACTCGTTGACCAGGAGGGCGCCGAACACGCGGGCGTTCTCCTCGGACAGTTCATCGCTGGGGGCGAGGTTAACCAGCAGCACCTTGCCTTCGTCCATGATGGCGCGCAGGTCGAGCGATCGATCGGGAAGGCCCATAAAACGCGTTAAGGACACGGAAGTCAGAAACCGAAACAGCCGGTTCTTGGCCGAGAGGATTTCGTCGCGCCACTCCCTGGCTTTGAGTTGCTGCAGCTCGCGCCATTCAGCCTGAATGAGCGGGGATTGCAGTCGGTCCACCAGGTGGCCGCGGATCTCCCTGGAATTGAAGTCGATGAGGTGCTGCATCTGGGGCAGGGCCAGGTTTTGGTCGAGCATCACCGTGTAGATCAGCCGCAGGGTGCGCTCCAAGGTGGGGGTCTGGTCCGTGCTCTCCACGTTCCAGGCGTGCATGGTGGCGGCAATGCGGCGGTCGACCTGGACGGAGACGCTGCCGGAGCCGGCTTTCTGAAACGGATTAAAGCCCACGATGGAATTGGGACGGGAGAGGTCTAACGGGATGATATCGCGGCCCAGCACTTTGTGGGCGGCGTAATTGACCACATCGTTATACAGCGTGCCGTGGGGGTCTAACAGGCAGAAGCCCTGGCGGTTACGGAGATCGCCCCGGATCATCCATTCCAGGAATTTGGACTTGCCGGTGCCGGAGGCGCCGATCACGTGCATGTGGATTTTGCGTTCTTCCGCGTCCAGATTAATGGGGCGTTTTAACGCGTCGTAGCCGAGGTGGAGGGGCTTCATAACAGCTTGGCCCAGCGTTCGTATTCACGCTCTAAGGCGGCGTCGATGGCGTTGACCCGAAGCAGCCGTTCGTCTTCGTCTTGGATCAGCAGGGCCTTCTGCTTTTGCGTTTTTAAATCAGCCAGACGGGCTTCGCAGGCCTCCCGATCTTTGGCGCGCTTCTGTTCCGGAGAAATTTGTTGCTCGGGACTCGGCGCCGGCGCGTTGAGTTCGCGGATCTCCTTGTCGAGCTTGGCGATATCGAGTTCCAGTTGCTTGCGTTCTTTGAGAGCCACCATCTGCTCGCGGTCGCTGCGCGTGCGCATGGTGGCATCAAGCTGGGCGTTCTCCAGTTGCAGGGTCTTGAGGCGTTTTTCCCGTTCCAGGACCAGGGCTTCCAGATCGACCATGAGCTGCTGGCCTTCCTTAAAGAGCTTCAGCTCCTCCAGCTTGGTTTTCAAAAACCTTCCCCGCACCGCGGCGGTCTTATCGTTCTGGTTGGTGACCCAGCGGGTTTTTACGGATTCGATGTAATGGGACACCAGGGCAGGGGACTGGCCCCGGAACGCGTCGAGTTGGCGAGCGATGGCGGTTTCATCCCACTGCGCCGGAAGAGTATCAGAGGGCATAAAGGAACCTTTCTGCCGCGCAAGGGCTACGGCCTGGTTGGGTTTGCCGTTCGGCTTTTTGTTGACGGATACGCCGATGAGGAGGCAGACCAACGCCAGGAATAGAAAAATAGCCCAAAGCGTAAACCCTGATGGGCTTGATTGCAACCAAAGCCCGATGGCACCTGTCAGCGGCATCTTGAAATTTTAACGCAGTGTTCGCGGACAGCTCAAATCACCAAGCGGATTGCTTGACATAACGCCTTTATTATGATATGGTTATAGACACTCAAAAACCATTTTATCGGCCCTGGAATCGGGCCGATACACCCTCAAATTAGGTCCAGCCCTCCTCACAGGGTGCCATGTGAAGGGCATCAGGGTGACACCCTGGCGCGCTTCTAAATCACCTTAAGGAGGGATTTTCCAATGCTCAGCATTCTGGGCGAGTTCGCTACCATGTTGTTCGTCTCCGCTTTCGGCGGCAAGACGGCGCGCCGTGAAATGAGCGATGCGCTACAGGCCAACAACCGGCAGCTCGGCGCGCTCAACGCGCATTACGCCGCCAGTGCCACCTGCTTTGATCTCAAGATGGCGGAGTGGAACGATGTGTTATACCCCGGTTACCGGGGGGAACTCAACAAGCAGCGGGCCTTCGCCGGTCTGCGGCCGATCTGAATAGGGTCGGCAACAATTCAAAGGGCGCCAGGACAACCGTCCTCGGCGCTCTTTTCTTACGTTCAATATCGATTTGGCACCCAAAAACTGACGTTGAAAGTAAGGATGTCGCCGGCGGTGTCTCGCAGCTTGATCATGGTGGTGGACGGCGATGGGGGGAAGGTCTGGAGCGCTCTTCCGGGATAGCAACTGCCCTGCATGCGGGTAACGGCCGCGGCGGCTGGGCAGACAGTTATGTCGCACTGATTCGCCATGTAGCATATGGCGGAGTAGTTGTACTCACCCCAACTGATATCGAAAGGGCCATTGGACGCGATGTATACCTGAACGTCTCTGTTCACGTAGAGGGGCGTGTCGACCCAGCTATTATCCTCCGTGGGACGCAGCGTGAACTGCCAGCTTTCCCCGAGGATGCCGCCGCCCGACTGGGTGTGCTTCAGGATTTGCAGAGGCGGGGGCGGCGGAGGGGGGGCCGCAGGCTCGGGCGTAGGAACGGGGTCAGGAGAGGGTTCGGGTGGAGGCGGTACGACGGCGGGCTGCGCGGGAGGAGAGGGTTCGGAGATGGGGCTCGATGCCGGCGGGGCGGCCGGCGCCGGCTGCCAAACCTGCGGTTGCCGGCGGGGATACGTGGCGATGGCGAGTACTCCGAATACCAGAGCCAACAAGAACCAGACGGATGACCTCATAAGGCAATCCCCATTATTTCAAATTTCTGGGGCGGCGATGGAACCGGGCGGGGCGAGGAATTTTGCCCGGAAACGAGGAACTGCACCCGTGGCAGAGAAAGCGTCGGCCATAGCCGTTTATTTTACTATTACCGCGTCATCACGGAGGCACTCCAGTTCGATTTCGTCAAGACTTTTTGAATACCAAAGGAGCCAAAGCACAGCAACGCCAAAGAGAAGCAGCGTGCGGCCAAGGACCAGCCAGATGAACAATTCCTTATAGTGGTTGGGTTTAAGGTGATCGAAGAGGTCCTCGGTCATCACCACCGAAAGCAGGGCGGTGGCAAAGAGGGCCCAGGCCAACCGGCTAACCCGCAGGTAAATTGCGCCAACGACTGACGGCGCTTTTCGTTGGCCGGTGAGCAAAGCCAGTACCGGACCCGGTCGTCTGGCCGCCAGTTCCCGTTGGAGAGCTATGACGAAGTGGAAAGGCAGCAGGATATAGAAGGTAGCCATGGGAAGGAAATAAAGCGCAACGTTTTTCAAGTAGGCGGCCTGAGCCGTCCAGGGCTGCCGCGCTATTTGCTCGGTGACGGGAGTTGCCGGCAAAACCGATGTCAGGGCCGCCTGCAACAGGGCAGCGCTACCGTAAACAATAGATATGGAAAGGAACAGGCCTCCGGTTTTGCTCTTGGCTGTGCGCCACCAGTCGGCCATCAAGGCGGACAAGAGCGTAGCGAGCACCCAGGCAAAAACCACTGGCGAGGCCAGTAAGGCTTTGGCGCCATGACCGGCAAACTGATAGGCAACCTCCAGAACCACGGCCTCAGCCCACATTAGGGCAAAAAGACCGAAAAGCAGGCTGCCATAGCGCCAGTGGCCGCCGCTGAATGGGAAAGCAGATAGGGGAGCCGGTAAGACAGGCTCGCTGTCGTCCGGAGCCTCGGTAGCCGATGTTCCCCGTGCTAAAGCCTTGGACTTCCAAGCATCGAGTTCATCCGCATAGGCCAGAACGGGGCCTTTGATTTTGCCGGCGAGCCGGTGGACTGGCAGGCCAGCCTGGGTTTCGTAATCCTGAACGGTCCGAATGCTCCAGCCCAGGTGGTTGGCGATTTGCTTCCAGGTGCGTAATTCCCGCCGTTCCTGTTCCACTAAAAGATGATATTACACAATGCTTTGCGCATGTCTGCGCATGTTTGCGCTTGCCAAAGACAATAGCGATGGGTTCAAATACTCTGGTTAGGTGCGGTTTGGTGTATGTCGTTGGCGGCGCTACCGTTTTTTGACGGCCCTCCCCCAAGCGCATATAATACTCCCGAGATGCGCCGAAACCCTAGCGGTGCTGACGTGACAGCTCGGAAGCGTCGGCACGGGCATTTTGGAATCTCGGCCGAGTCTGAGGAGGCAACATGTTCCGGCGCTCGCAGAACGGCCCAGCCGTACTAATCCTATACAGCCATATGAAGAAACCTGCCATCCTTGCGCTATCCGTCATCGTACTCTTGATCGCCGGTGCGGTGTGGCTTCGCGCCCGGCCGGCGCCACAAACACCGCCCGTGCAACCCCATCTGCCGACACCCCTTGCGCCGGCCACACCAACAGCCACTACATCGCCGACAACGCCCCCTGTCGTCGGCACACTGAGCGTCACACCAGCTATCATCTCAGCCAACGTAACCACTACTGTTACCTTTACGCTCACTATTACCCCTAAACCCACTCACGCCAGACTGTTTTTTGGCGTCGGCAAACATTGGTTTTACAACAGCAGGCTTTACCCGTTTGGGCCCGGTGGCGTGTACGGCACTCAGATTCAGTACGTCGCCCCAAGCTTTGTCGAAACCGACCGTTATAAGGTCGTCGTTGATTTCGCGACGCCGCCCACATCCGTGACTTCAAACGTTGTAACAGTCGGCGTGTGGAATGTTTTTACAGATCCTTACTACAAGCTGAGCATGCTATACCCTCCAGGTTGGGTAGCAACCAGCACCCCCGAGCCATTGGGTATTGGATATAGCGACTTTTCCAGTAAGGCTCACCGCAGCAAGGATATCAACCTAAATCTACAGACGGTTGCCGCCTTTGAAATTCAAATCATGCCCAATATGAACCCTGACTCCTTACCAATAGACCAATGGTATAATCACTTTTTCGCCGCTGGGACGGCGAACACACCAACAAACGTAGCTCTCACTACTCTCAACGGCTTACCAGCCGTTCAGATGCAGACCGGAGATATCGGAACGTCCCAGTATTTTTATATATTAAGCCCATCCAATCCCACCGATGTAATCTCTCTTGATTACTCATTGAATGCCGCTCAGTTTATTCCTCAGTACCAACAGATGTTGAGCAGCCTGACTTTCTGAGAGGTTCTATTGAAACTGTTCGCTCGCACAATGATAGTAGTAACCATCCTGCTGGTTTGCTTGTCATCAGCCCTGGCACAGGATGCGGTTGACATCGCTATCGAACAACTCGGCAAACCCTATAGCGAGTCGTCCCTCGGCCTCGGGCCAAACTACTTTGACTGTTCAGGGCTAGTGATTTATTCCTACGCCAATGCTGCGCAGCCTATACAACTTATGACACCTGGCTTTGGCAGAACCGCTGCGGAGCTGTCCACGTATGGCGAGGTAGTTACCCCACCATATCAAAGAGGTGACTTGCTGTTCTTCAATACTGGACAACAACGTATTATCGGCCATGTTGGCATCTTTGTTGAAGGTAACACCATGATTGCTGCCGACAGACCATACGGTCAGGCGGGCGAGGTCGAGTATGACAGCATTACCGATCCCTACTGGGTTGGTGATTTTCTTTTTGCTAAGCGCATTACTAGTGTTCCACCTCCTATTATACCAGAGACCGGTAATATCATTATTTCTGCGATGTCAAACGGCTCCCCTTGGAATGGCCCGGCTACCTTTTATCTGGCTGGGCCGTGGAATGTACTCATAGCGAACAACGTAGTGCTCCCGACCGTCGAACCCGTGGCCCCCGGTTCGTATAGCCTGAGTCTTGACGAAGGCCGTACTGTTCTCCCTCCCAATGCTACGCTTGCAAGCATCACGCCTTCTGCGAGCCAATCTCTATCCGCCGGTGATGCAATTAACTTTTCATTCGACTTCTCCACCGACATCTGCCCCGCAGCATCACGGCATGTCAACGCCGGCAGAACATCTACGTGTCCACCTCCTGCATTGTCGGTCGCGTGCTCCTGCTTACCTAATCCAACGACCATCGATCAACAAGTAACATGTACTGCTCAACCTTCGGGCGGTACCTGGCCAATTCAATACTCATGGACTGCGCCTGGTAAGACAAACGCAACGGGACAGCCACTAAACCTTCTCTACACTACTTCAGGCAGCTACGACGTAAGTGTTTCCGCGTCGGACAGCACCGTCCCCACGCCTCAAACCGCCACCGCCTCCTGTTCACCACTTCAGATCAATCCAGCACCGGGTGCCCCCATACTGAGTTCGATCACGGAAGATCGCACGCCCGTCGTGGCTCAGCCGTTCAATCTAACGATCAACGGAACGGGGTTCGCATCCGGCGTAGCTGTTTATCTTTGCTCCGCCCAAGGAAGCTGTTGGCAGAACCCGATAGTAACGCTTATATCATCTAACCAGTTGTCCCTACCCAATGTGCAGTGGAATGGAACTGGAGCAGTAAGCATCCAGGCCGTGAATTTTGGTAACCTCCAATCCAACGTTCTCTCGCTCAGCGTCGATTCGTTGATGTCGGCCTCCTGCTCCATCAACCCGACTCAGATTAACTTGGGTCAGACCGCAACTGTAACCGCGCAAGGAAGCGGCGGCACACCACCTTATCAATATCAGATGCCCACGGGTGCCCCATTGTCCGGCACGAACACCGTCACTGTGCAGCCAACGGCAATCGGACCCTTCAGCTATTCGGTAACGGTCGAGGATAGCCAAGGACAGGTAGCGACTGGCACATGCTCGACGCAAGTGGTCGGCAGTCCGACGACACTAACTTCTCTGATGCCTGATCGCCCGCCCGTCGTGGCTCAGCCGTTCAATCTAACGATCAATGGCACCGGATTCACGACCGGTGTCACCTGACCTATGCGCAGCGATGATCCCGCGCGTGCGGGCGGAAGCGCAGTGAACCATTTGGGGACCCCGAGAATATGGGGTAAAACAGAAGGTCTGCGAAGATCGCAACTTC
>Ga0335078_10002760_pt1 | contig 26489 bp, 26 predicted proteins | sample Lox_Sample_32_FD_206711 | JGI IMG/M metagenome (GOLD analysis project Ga0335078, IMG submission 206711) | Soil microbial communities from Loxahatchee National Wildlife Refuge, Florida, United States - Lox_Sample_3.2 | ecosystem: Environmental > Terrestrial > Soil > Wetlands | place: USA... | reverse complement strand
CAGCGGTCGGCAATCTGCAATCAGCGACCGCCCGGGGAGTTAGCGGCGGGCCAGCCGTACGCCTGATTTTGGCTGGTCGCTGATAGCTGAAGGCCGAGAGCTTTCAATAGAAAAAATCCAGCAATCGGCGCAAGAACCCCCGCGACTCCACCCGAACCCCTTTCTCAACCGGCGGAATTTCGGCACATGCCTCCGCCAATTCCAACAGGCACTCTATGGCCTTCGTGCGTTCCGCCCGCGAGAGCGCCGACGAGTAGCGGTCCTGCGGCGTCGTCTGGCCCAAGGTTAGGCGCATCAGCCCCGTCCACGGATCGCGCAAACCGTGGCGGAAGCTGAGGCCGCGGGCGCGCGGGACCATGCCGGCAAGATGGGCGCGCGCGGCGTCGTACGCCGCCTGCTGCTCGAGCAGGTCGCTGGGAGTTTTTCCTCGCGGGTCGGGAAGCCGGTAGTATTTGCGGTACGCGGTCTCCCAATCGTCCACCGCGCGGAAGTAACGTTCGACAGCCTGGCGCAATTCGGCGACGAATTCTCGGTCGGAAACGGGAATCGCCTGGTCCATCTTTCCTCAGTTTACCGGACCCTTATCGCCGCGCCAGCATCGCTCCAAGCCATACCGCGGTATACCCGAACATCACGCTGCCTGCGATGTTCAATATCCCCACCCAGAATCCGCCTTCGCGGATGGCGGCATAAGTCTCCCATTCGAAGCTGGAAAATGTCGTATATCCACCCAGGAATCCGATCACCAGCAGCGGCCGCAAGTTCGCGCTGGCCGCAAACCGCTCCGTGATCAGCGTCATCAGCAGGCCAATGAGAAACGAACCCGTCACGTTGATCGTCATGGTACCGACGATGGGAAAGCGCGCGCCGTAACGAGTCACGATGGCGGCGCCAACCAAATACCGTACGAGCGATCCGCCACCGCCGCCGACAGCGATCAGGAGATACTTCATCGCGTCAGGCCGGATTCAGGCATTCGGCGATTTCTTTTTCGTCCACGGCGCCGGGTTTGATCATTTTCCAGAAGGGCTCGGTGATATCCACGGTGGTCGCGCCGGGGCCGGAGCAGGCGCCGCCATCGAGCACCAGATCCACGCGCCCATCCATCATGCCGAACACGTCGATTCCGCTGCGGCAGGTGGGATGGCCGGAAATGTTGGCGCTGGTGGAGATCAACGGCTGGTTCATCTGGTCAATGAGCTGATTGGCGACGGTCGATCGCGAGTGGCGCAACGCCAGCCGGCCGGTGTTGCCCGTGACTTTCAGCGGAATCCGGGCCGAAGCCGGCACGATGATGGTGAGTGGGCCGGGCCAGAAACGCCGCGCCAGCAGGTAGAAGCGGTTGTTGAGCTCGCCGGCCAGTTCTTCGGCAGTCACGATGCTTCCAATCAGAATGGGCAGCGAGCGGTGCGGCTCGCGCCCCTTGGCGGCAAACACCTGCGTGACGGCGTGCAGATTGAACGGGTCGGCGACCAAGGTATAGAGGGCGTCGGTGGGGATGGCCACTACTTTGCCGCGGCGCACGGCGGCGGCGGCGCGTTCCAGCACTTCGGGCTGCGGCTTTTCGGGGTCGATTTCGACCAGGTCGGTAGCCATGTTCGAGTCTCGGTTGTCAGCGGGGGCCAAGGGCCTCAGCCACGTCCAGCGCCATCTGGTAGCGGCCGAACGGTGCACTTAATTGTACGCCCTGAACCATGCCGCGAACACGCACCACCATTTCGCGCGCGATGTTCACGCCTTCCTCGCGCGCCTTCTCGGCGTTGTCCACGCGCTGCATGCGTTCCATGAAATGGGCTGGAACGGGGACGCGCAACTCGTTCACCATGAACTCGGCGTTGCGATAGCTGGTGAGCGGCCAGATGCCGCAAATCACGGGAATTTTGATATGCTCCGCGCGCTTCAGAAAGCTCTCCAGGAGATCGAGGTCGAAAACCGGCTGGGTGACGATGTATTCCGCGCCGGCTTCCACCTTCCAATCGAGGCGGCGAAGTTCTTCGTCCAGGTTGAGGGCCCCGGGATTGGCGCCGACACCGATCAGCATGGCCGTTTGCGATCCCATGGGATTGCCGCCGATGTCGAGGCCGTGGTTCAGGTTGTTGGCGATATTGACCAGCCCGATGGCGTCCACGTCGAATACCGCGGTGGCGTCGGGGTAGAGGCCCATGCGCGGCGGATCGCCGGTGATGCAGATGAGGTTGCGCACGCCGGCGGCGTGCGCGCCTAACAGCTCCGATTGAATGCCCAGAATGTTGCGGTCGCGGCAGCAGAAATGGAGAACCGGCTCGATACCGGCCTCGCGCTGAATGAGCTGGCAGGTGACCTGCGCGCTCATGCGGGCGCTGGCGCGCGGGCCGTCGGGCACATTGATGCAATCGATGCCGGCTTCGGCGCAACGGCGCGCGCCGTCGATTTCGAGCTTGGCATCCACCCCGCGCGGCGGCAGAATCTCGACGAAGGAAACGAATTTGCCTTCCGCCAGCTTCGCGCCCAGCTTGGATTTTTGCGCCGCTGGCACGGCGGCGAGCGAATGTGCCTTCGCCTGCGGGGTTTCCACCGTGACAGCCAGTTTTTTGGCGGCCGGTTGGAGCGAACGCGTCTCCGACCGGATGAGCTTGATGTGGTCCGGGGTGGTGCCGCAGCACCCGCCGATGATGCGCACGCCGGCCCACAACAGGCGGCGCGCGTACTGCGCCATGTATTCCGGCGAGCAGAGATAGATGTTGCGCCCCTCGACGCGGGCCGGCAAACCGGCATTGGGCATGGCGCTCATCGGCTTGGACGAATACTGCATCATCAGCTCGATGGTTTCGAGGGTCGCTTTCGGGCCCACCGAGCAGTTGAGGCCGATCGCGTCCACCGGCCAGGAATCCATCTCCCGCGTGAACGACTCGGTATCGGTGCCGCCGGGCAGGTGGCCGAAATCGTCGATGGTGACCTGGGCGATGATCGGCACCGCGCCGCCGCTCGCTTCGTACGCGGCTTCGACCGCCTCGTGAAGCTCGCCCAGATTCCCGAACGTCTCCAGAATCAGCAGGTCGGCGCCGCCTTCGAGCAGCGCGACGGCCTGCTCGCGGAAGATCTCGCGCGCCTCGGCGAACGAGGTCGGACCGAGCGGCTCGATGCGCACGCCGAGAGGTCCGATGGCGCCGGCCACGTAGGCATTGCTGTCGGCCGCCGCTTCGCGGGCCACGCGCACTCCCGCCTGGTTGATCGCGGCCAGCTTTTCGGCGATGCCGAATGCCGACAAACGAGCGCGGTTGGCGCCAAACGTATTGGTCTCGAGGATCTCCGCGCCGGCCTTGACGTACTCGCGGTGGATCTGACGGACGAGATCGGGCTGCGCGAGATTGAGTTCGTCGAAACAGCGATTGATGAAGATGCCGCGGGAATAGAGCATGGTGCCCATGGCGCCATCGGCCACCATGACGCGCTGGGTCAGTTGTTGGCGGAATTCTTGGGCACGAGCGCTAAGGGAAGTAATCATAAGAGTATGCGGGTAAGCACCGCGGGCAATAACTCCCGATTTTAGCGCAGAGCGTAAACCGCTTGCTCGGCAGCAGCGCTCATGCTGTGACTTTCGAATTGCAGATTCCTTGCACTATTGACCCGACTATTGGAAAGACCTATACTGCATCTTGGATACGATTAGGAATCGCCCCTAGATATAGGGGCCTACCTTCTCGAGGAGGTGCCGGTGCTTCGCCTGGTCATAGCGAATCAACGGGGCGGTGTCTCCAAGACTACTACCACCGCAACTCTGGCACGCATCTATGCCCGCCGCGGCTTGCGCGTGCTCGCCGTCGATGCCGATCCGCAGGGATCCCTGGGGCTGGTGCTCGGTCTCAAACCCTGGCGATACGTCCACGATTTCCTGGTTTACAATCGCCCTCTCGGCGAATGCGTGGTCGCCGCCGCCGAGAACCTGGATGTCTTGTGCAGCAATCGCGACACCACCAAAATCGAGCATGCCCTCCTTGGCACCGCCGGCCGGGAAAATGCGTTCCGCGGCCATTTCGAAAAAGCGGATAGCGCCTACGATCTGGTGCTGGTCGACGTAGCACCGTCGATCAGCCTGATGCAGACCTGCTCCATGTTTTACGCCGGCCGGATCCTGATTCCCGTCGCCATGGATATGCTCAGCCTGCAAGGCGCGGCGGCATGTCTCGAAACCGCGGCGATGCTCGCCGAGGCGTTCCAGTGTAAAATCCAGCCGATTGGGATACTGCCGGCGATGGTGGACCGAAGATACAGTCTGACCGCTTACGTGCTGTCGGCGCTCCAGGAGATGGCGGAGCGCTACGGAGTCCCGCTGCTGCACGCCATCCGTACCGATGGGAATGTTCCTAAGGCCGAGCGCGCGCGCCGGTTCCTGGTCGAGTACAGTCCTGGTTCCAGGGCCAGCGAAGACTACATGGCGGTGGCGGACGAATTAAAGGGATTGCTGGATGCCGCGGAACAAAGAACCAGTTACGCGCAAGCGATGTCCGCCTAAACCGGGCATCGAGCCGATTCATCTCGACGAACTGCTGGGCGGGGCCGGTATGAGCGGGTTCCTGGGCGTTTTGGACCCTCCGGCGATCATGCCGCATCTCGCCGGCGCCTTCGCAGATCTGGCGCTCGCGCAGCAGGGGAAGGAACTTGCCGCCTGGTTCTGCAACCGCGCGGAAGCGCTGGTAGACGGCCTGGGGCGGCAGCAGGAGTCGCTTTTCAGCGTCACGGAAGTGGCGCGGCACATGCGCGGATCGGCCGAACGGCTCGCGCTGCTCACGAAACATTTCGGAGAAAGGACGAAAAGGCAATGGCAAATGACAAGCGAGCGCACAGAACTCGCGTCCGGCGCGGTGTAGGCACGGAACCGGGTTGGGAAGAATGGATTGCTCCGAATGGAAAGGCGGCATCGCGGGCCAACGGACACACGGCGGCGGTATCCGACCTGGCCTACTCCCTCTGGCAGGAGCGCGGCTGCCCGCACGGTTCTCCCGATGAGGACTGGTTCCGCGCCGAAGCAATTCTGAGCGGGCAGGCGACGCGGTAAAAGCGGTCAAAACTTCAGGTTTCAGTACTCACTTCAGTAGTGCTGTTCCGATGGCTGCGTACCCTGCAAGCTCCACCAATCAGCGCAGCGCTTCTTCCACTTTTTCCCGCAATACGGCCGCGGTGAACGGCTTGTGAATGAAAGCCGTGCCGGGCGCAATCAGCCCCTGCGCCGAGACACTGGTCTCGGTGTACCCGGACATCAGCAGAAGGCGGATGCCGGGGCGAAGGGTCTGCGCTTCCCGCGCCAGCTCGAGCCCGCTCATTTGCGGCATGACGATGTCGCTCATCAGCAAATCGACGGGTTCCGTTTGGCCGCGCAGAAATTCCAGCGCCTCGGCGCCCGAGGCGAAATCGAAGACGCAATGCCCCTGGCGTTTGAGCATGGCGCGCGTCAGGTTGCGCACCTGGTCCTCATCCTCAACCAGCAGAATGGTGCCGGTGGCCGGTTCCGGAACAGTGTCCGCCACGGCAACCCGCAGCGGCGGTGGCGTGCCGGGAACCGCCGGGATGTAAATCTTGAAGACCGTACCCTGCCCCGGCTCGCTGTACACCAGTATTTCGCCGCCGTTCTGCTTGACGATTCCGTACACAATCGACAACCCCAAGCCCGTGCCCTTGCCCTGCTCCTTGGTGGTAAAGAACGGCTCGAAGATGCGCGCGCGCGTGACGGCATCCATGCCGATTCCGGTGTCGCTGATGGCCAGCAGGGCGTACGTCCCCGGCGCGGGCGAGACGTGGCTGGACGCGTATTGCTCGTCCAAATGGACTTCCGCCGTTTCGATCTCCAACCGTCCGCCGGCCGGCATGGCGTCGCGCGAGTTCACGGCCAGGTTCATAATCACCTGATCGATCTGCCCGGGATCGACTTCGATCCCGGGAAGCGAGGGCGCCAGCCTGATTTCCAGCCGGACGTCCTCTCCAATAATCCGGCGCAGCATCTTTTCCATGTTCCGCACCAGAAGGTTGAGATCCACCAACTGAGGCATCGAGACCTGGCGGCGGCTGAAAGCCAGCAACTGGTTAGTGAGGGCGGAGGCGCGCTCCGACGCTTCCAGCACTTCCGCGGCGTATTCGGTTCCCACCGGGTCGTTTTTCAGGTGTTCGCGCAGCATCTCGTTGTAGCCCAAAATCACCGTCAGGAGATTGTTAAAGTCGTGCGCCACGCCTCCGGCGAGCCGTCCGATCGCTTCCATCTTTTGCGATTGAATCAACTGGTGCTCCAACTCTTCGCGGCGGGCCATTTCGCGGCGCAAATCCTCCAACGCTTTCCTGTAATCGGCGGTGCGCGCGGCGACACGTTGCTCGAGGTCCTCGTTCATATGGCGAACTTCGGATTCGGCGGTGCGGCGGACCTCGATCTCGGCGGAAAGTGTAGCGTTCATCCGCGCCAACTGCGACGGGCTGGGCAGGCTGATCAGTGTCGGCATGAGCGGAACCATCATGGCGAACGTGGTAATGGAGGCCAGGGCCGTCACCGCCTTTACCAAGCCCTCCAGCCGGTAGATGGAATGCCACACCGTGATCGCCGCCAACAGATGCGTGGTACCGCACGCCAGGATGAATAGGCCGAACGCCACGAAGATCCGGTTAAAACCGATATCGCGCCGCCGGCGCACGAAATGGAAGAGCAGCACCGGGATGGCATAGTAAGCGGCGGCCACCAACGCGTCCGAGATGACGTGCAGCCAGAGAACGCCCGGTTCCCAGAGGAAGCACATACCGTGCGGCATGAAGGGCCGGCTGGATAAGATTTGCGATAAGAATTCAAACATTTTACGCCTGTCATGGATGATACGAATTGCGCGTAGGTTCTGTCCACGCCCCCCCGGCGCGGGCCGGGTGGGACGTCGCGGTAAACTGAAGATTGCACTCGCATACCCATCATCACGGAGAATCGACCCTAAGTGTCCTCCGCTGGTCTCTGGTGGTCACTTCGGCGTTCGTAGTCGTCGAAATTCTGGCCGGCATGCGGGCGCATTCCCTGGCCCTGATTTCGGATGCCGGCCACAATTTTACGGACGCGCTGGCGCTGGGACTGGCATGGCTGGGATTCTACCTTCAGGCGAAACCCGCCAATGAGATCAAGACCTTCGGCTACCACCGCGCGGGCGTTCTCACGGCCTTCGTCAACGCCCTCACGCTGGTGGTGCTCTCGGCCTGGATCCTCTACGAGAGCGTGGTCCGCCTCAGCCATCCGCAAGCGGTAAACGATTCGGTAATGGTCGCGGTGGCATGCCTGGGCCTGGCGATGAACGGCGGCATTATGATGGCGCTGAGGCGCGCCAGCCATGGAGACGTCAATGTCCGCGGAGCGTTCATACACATGCTCGGAGATGCGCTGGGGTCGATCGCCATCATCGCCGGCGCTCTGGCCATCCACCGCACCGGATGGTGGCAGGTGGACCCGATCCTGTCGATCCTGATCGCGATCCTGATCGTGTGGACCTCCTGGGATATCATCCGCGAGTCCCTGAACATCCTGCTCGAGGGCCTGCCGCGCGGCATCCGCCTGGGTGACGTCACCAGTGCCATGAAGGCCACGGCAGGCGTCTTGGACGTGCACGATCTCCATATCTGGAGTCTGGGTTCGAGCGCCCACGCGCTAAGCTGCCACGTTCTGATTGCCGATGTTCCGCCATCCGAGAGCGATATCATTCTGCGCAGCTTGAACAGCGTCATGGAAGAGAGATTCCACATTGCTCACACCACGGTGCAATTCGAGCACGTGAGCTGCGCGATTTCGGAGAACGGCTGCGCCATTCCGGTGAAGCTGGACGACCACGAACATCATCACCATCATTAGAAGCTCTCGGCTCAGCGATCGGCCGGCCGCGGTCGTTACTGAGCCACGACCGCAAGGCAGTGGTGCAGTTTCTGGAGAACTTCCAGTCTGAAAAAGCTGGGCGGTCAGCAGGCCGCGCGGTGGTGGGCGGCGAGTAGAGCGGTCACCCCGCATTCAACAGGCCGAGCAGCGCGCCTTCGTCGATGATCCGGATTCCGAGGCTTTCGGCTTTGGTGAGTTTGCTGCCGGCGTCCGCGCCCGCCACCACATAGCTGGTCTTCTTGCTCACCGAACCGCTTACTTTTCCACCGGCAGCCTCGATCAACTCTTTGGCCTGTTCGCGGCTCATCGTGGACAGCGTTCCCGTCAGCACGAACGTAAGACCCTCAAACGGCCCGCCTTTCGGACGGGTGGAGGAGTAGGTGAATTTGAGGCCGGCGTCGCGAAGGCGATCCACCAATTCCCGATTGTGCGGTTCGTGGAAAAAGCGGTAAACGCTCTCGGCCACCTTCGGTCCCACTTCCTCGGTCTTCTGCAAGTCCTCAATCGATGCCGATGCGATGGCATCCATGCCGCCGAATTCCTCCGCCAGAAAGACCGCCGTCCGTTCGCCTACAAAGCGAATGCCCAGCGCGCCCAGCACGCGCGGCAGAGGATTCTGCTTGGAGTTCTCGATATTGCGCAGGACATTGGCGGCCGATTTCGGGCCCATTCGCTCCAAGGTGAGAAGCTGGGCCTGGGTCAGCGAATACAGGTCCGCCACGCTCGTGGCCAGGCCGCGATCCACCAGTTGATCCACCAACGCATCGCCCACGCCGTCGATATTCATTACCCCGCGCGATGCGAAATGCAGGATCGATTCCTTCAGCCGGGCCGGGCAATTGATATTGATGCAGCGGCTGGCCGCTTCGCCCTCTTCGCGCACCACCGCGCCCCCGCAGATCGGACACTTGTCCGGCATGCGGAACGGAATGCGCTTGGAGCCCTGCGCGCTCACACGAACCACTTTGGGGATCACGTCCCCGCTGCGTTCGATGACCACCTCATCGCCCACCTCGAGCCCCAGGCGCTCGATTTCATCTTCATTGTGCAAGGTGGCGCGCGCCACGGTAACGCCGCCCACCTCGCGCGGGTCGAGGACCGCCACCGGCGTGAGCGCTCCCGTTCTCCCCACCTGCACTTCGATGCCGCGCACGGTCGTCTTCGCCTGGCGGGCCGGATATTTGTAGGCAATGGCCCAACGCGGCGCCTTGGCCGTGAATCCCAACAGGCGCTGCTGCGCCACCGAATCGACCTTCACCACCACGCCGTCGATCTCGTACGGTAACTCTTCGCGGCGCGCCTCCCAATGGGCGCAAAATTCCAGCGCGTCGTCAATTGTCTGGCACAAGCGCCGGTGCGAGTTCACCTTGAACCCGAGGCGATGCAGTTCCTGGAGCGAAGCCCAGTGGCTATCCATGGCCGGGCGGCCTTCCGTGAACAGGAAATACGTGTAGTATTCGAGGCGGCGCGACGCGGTGATCTGCGGTTCGAGCACGCGCAGCGATCCGGCGGCGGCATTGCGCGGGTTGGCAAAGCGCGAAAGCCCTTTTTCGTCACGATCCAGGTTGAGCCGCTCGAAAGCCTTTCGGTTCATCACCACTTCGCCGCGGGCTTCCAGATCTTCGAGCGCGGTCTCGACGTTCAACGGCACGGAGCGGATGGTGCGGGCATTTTCGGTGACATCTTCGCCCACGCTGCCGTCGCCGCGGGTGACGGCCTGCGCGAAACGGCCCGCCCGATAATGCGCGGCCATGGAAAGGCCGTCCATTTTCAACTCGGTGACGTAGCGGTACTCGGCGCCGCCGAGCAGGTCGCGGACCCGGGAATCGAAGGCGCGCAATTCCGCTTCGTTGAGGGCATTGTCCAGGCTCAACATCGCCGAACTGTGCCGCACTTTCACAAAGCCTTCGCGGGGCTTGCCGCCGACGCGCTGGGTCGGGGAATCGGGCGAGGCCAGTTCCGGGTGGCGTTCCTCGAGTTCGCGCAACTGGCGCATTAACGCGTCATATTCCGCGTCGCTGATTTCGGGCCGGTCCAGAACGTAATAGAGGTGCTCGTGCCGGCGCAGTTCCCTGCGCAGATTCGTCACTTCCACCCTCGGATCTTTCATGGAACTCTCATCTATAATTTAAACGAGGCCCGCGGAGAAAAACCATCACTCCCTATCCCAACACTGTACTTCTATACAATCCCAGGGCCGGCAGGTTCGGACGCACCGGGACGGCGCTGGTGGATCGCGCCGCCCGAATTCTCGAGAAACACGGACACATCGTGACCGTCGCGCCGACAACCGGTCCGGGCACGGCCGGCGAGATCGTGCGCCGGCATATCGCGCGGGGCGCCGGGCTGATTGTGGCCGCCGGCGGCGATGGCACCATCAACGAAGTCGTCGAGGGGATGGTGCACAGCCGCGTGCCTTTGGCAATTCTGCCCGCGGGGACGGCCAACGTGCTGGCCATGGAGATGAAACTCGGTGGAAGCCTCGAACGGGTGGCCGATCGCCTGGAAGAATGCCGCCCGCGGCGCATTCCCGTCGGCCGGCTGATCTGCGACGGGGACCGCGTGGACCGGCATTTCATGCTCATGGCCGGCATAGGGCTCGACGCGCACATCGTGTACAACGTGAACGCCGGAATGAAGGCCCGCGTCGGGAAACTGGCCTATTGGCTGGCCGGCTGGAGCCTGCTGGGCAAGCGGCTGGGCCAATTCACCGTCGAGGCCGAAGGCAGGCGCTACCAGTGCTCGTTCGCGCTGGTGAGCAAAGTCCGAAACTACGGCGGCGACTTCGAAATCGCGCGCAACGTCACTCTCCTGGATGAAGAGTTCGAGTTGGTGCTGCTCGAAGGGCGCAACACATTGCGCTATGTCAAATACTTCGCCGGGATGCTGCTGAACAACCTGGCCTCCATGAAAGGCGCCACGGTCCTGCGGGCCGATCGAATCAATGTTTCCTGCCCCTCCGATGCCCGCATTTTCGTCCAGATCGACGGCGAATTCGCCGGCCATCTGCCGGCCGAAATTCGCATCGTTCCGGATGCGTTGACGCTGCTCGTTCCACCGGCGTACAGCCGCATGGCCAGCGCCGCGGCGGTAGTGTAGCAAGCTGTCAGCCACCTACCCCCGGTGGGGCTGCCGTTTTTGCGTGCGCTTCCTTACCGCGCCGCGCCGCGCAAGGGGAGCGCTGCTTTTTGTGCCACCATGAAAGATACATGCCTTTGACCTGCTACCTGGATGCCTTCTCCGGCATCAGCGGCGACATGCTGGTGGGCGCGCTGGCGGACGCCGGCGCCGGCCAGAGCGCCATCAGCGGCGCCATCGCGGCGCTGGACATCGGCGCCGCCGTCGCGTTCGAAAAGGTGAAGCGCCGGGGCATCGCCGCCACCAAATTCCACGTCGCGGTGGAACACCAGCATACTCACCGTCACCTCTCGCACATCGTCAAGATCATCGAAGAAGCCAATCTCCCGCCGCGCGCCGCGCACAATGCGCTGGCGGTCTTCCACCGGCTGGGCGAGGCTGAGGCGGAAGTCCACCAGACGCCGATCGAGAAAGTGCATTTCCACGAAGTGGGCGCGGCCGATTCCATCGCCGATATCGTAGGGGCGTGCCTGGCGTTCGAATTGCTCGCCGTGGACCGCATCGTCTGCTCGCCGGTAAACGTCGGCAGCGGCACGGTAAAGACCGAGCATGGCATTTTACCCGTACCGGCGCCGGCGACGGCGCGCCTGCTCACCGGAGTCCCCGTCTACGCGCGCGGTCCGGAGCTGGAACTTGCCACGCCGACCGGCGCGGCCGTGGCCGTCACGCTGGCGGAGCGCTTCGGCGTGCTTCCGCCCATGACGATCGCGCGCACCGGCTTCGGCGCGGGCGGTTACGATTTTCCGGAGCACGCGAATGTGCTGCGGGTGATTCTGGGAGAAGCCACGGAGGCATCCGAGGCGACATCCGTCGCCGTGATCGAGACCAACATCGACGATTCGAACCCGCAAGTTCTCGCCTATGCCATGGAAAAGCTGCTCGCCGCGGGCGCGCTCGACGTATCGCTCCAGCCGATCGTCATGAAGAAGGGCCGTCCCGGCAATCTTCTGCGAGTAGTTGCCCAACCGGAAACGCGCGAGGACATGGCGCAGATTATCTTCGCCGAAACTTCCACTTTGGGAATGCGGATTTACTCCGCCGAACGCCGTGTACAGGCGCGCGCTTTCGTGGAAGTGGAGACGCCGCACGGCCAAGTGCGCATGAAAGTGACCGCCGATGGAGCCTTTGCGCCGGAATACGAAGACTGCCGCAAACTGGCGCGGGAGAGCGGCGTCGCGTTAAAACAGATTATCGCGGAAGCCAATTACGCATACACGAAATCCCGATGAAATACTACCTCACCACCCCCATTTACTACGTGAATGCCGCACCGCATATCGGCCACGCGTACACCACCATCGTTGCCGACCTGATCAAGCGCTTCAAGGGCATGCAGGGCTATCACGCCGTGCTCACCACGGGGTCCGACGAGCACGGTGTCAATGTCGAACGCTCGGCCGAACGCGCCGGAAAATCGCCGCGCGAATTCACCGACGCCGTTTCCGCGGAGTTCCAGCGCCAGTGGCAGATGCTCGCGCTCGGAATCGACCACTTTCAGCGCACATCGAGCCCCCAGCACGCCCGCGTGGTCAACGATTTGTTCCGCCGCTGCCGCGAAAATGGGTTCGTTTACAAAGGCTCCTACACCGGCCAATATTGCATCTACGACAACCTCTACGTGAACGATGCCAAACCGGGCGATCCCTGCCCCGATTGCGGCCGCCCCACCGAAACCATCACCGAGGAGAATTTCTTCTTCAAGCTCTCGGCGTTTGAGGACAAGCTGCTGGAGCTTTACCGCAGCCAGCCCGATTTCATCCAGCCGGACACACGCCGCAATGAAGTCATCTCGTTCGTGAAGGCCGGGCTCACCGATCTTTCCATCACGCGCAGCAACATCAAGTGGGGAATCCCGGTGGAGGGCGAATCGCCCCACGTATTTTACGTGTGGTTCGACGCGCTCACCGCCTACATGAGCGCGGTGGAGGGCGAGAATCTGTGGCCGGCCGACCTGCACCTCATCGGCAAAGAGATTGTGCGCTTCCACGCCATCTACTGGCCGGCGTTCCTGATGGCTGCGGGGCTGCCGCTGCCCAAGCGCGTCTTCGCGCACGGCTGGCTGCTGTTCGAGGAAAGTAAGATGAGCAAATCGCGCGGCAACATCGTGCGCTCCGAGCCCATCCAGAAGGTGATGGGCGCCGACGCGCTGCGCTATTTCCTGCTGCGCGAGGTGGTCTTCGGCCAGGACGGCAGCTTCAGCTACGATGCCCTCATCGGCCGTTACAATTCCGATCTCGCCAACGGCCTTGGCAATCTGGCCAGCCGCACCCTGACCATGGTCAATCAATATCGCCAGGGCGAGATTCCGGCCTGCGGCGCCGGAGGAGCTATCGCGCCGCAGGCAGCGCAAACCATTCAGACCGCGCAGACGGCATACGACAATTTCGAATTCTCCAAGGGACTGGAAGCCATCTGGAGCCTGATTTCGGCGGTGGATAAGTTCATCGTCGAGCGCGCGCCGTGGAAACTCGCGCGCAGCAGCGAGCCGGATGCGCCGGCGCAACTCGACGACACGCTCTACACCGCCGCCGAGGCCCTGCGCATCGTCACCGCCCTGCTTTACCCCGTGCTGCCCGAAAGCACCCGGAAGATCTGGTCGCAACTCGGCATGCCGGGCGCGATCGAGGACGTCCGCTTCACCTCGCTCGACTGGGGCGGATTGCCGGCCGGCCAGAAGATCGGCGCCATCGCCGGTGTCTTCCCGCGCCTCGAAACCAAACCGGCGGAAGACAAGATGCGCCAACTGGAAGCCGAAGTCACCGCCGCGCAGCAGGTGCTGATGGGCAAGCCACCCGAACCCGCGCCCGAAGGCCCTCCCAAAATCGCCATCGACGACTTTCTGAAGGTCGACCTGCGCGTGGGCCTTGTCCTCACGGCCGAAGCGGTAAAGGGCTCGACCAAGCTCATGCACATGACAGTCGATCTCGGCGAGGGGCAGCCGCGCACCATCGTCGCCGGCATCGCCGAGGCGTACGGACCGAAGGACCTGGTCGGCCGCAAAGTGGTGATTGTCGCCAACCTCCAGCCGCGCAAGCTGAAGGGCATCGAATCGAACGGGATGATCGTGGCGGCATCGGTGAATGACGGCAAGCCGGTGCTCGCGGGCTTCCACGAAGACATTCCCGCCGGGGCACGCCTGAAGTGACGCTCGTCGATTCCCACGTTCACCTGGACGATCCGAAATTCGACGCCGACCGCGATGCCGTGATCGAGCGCGCGCGCGCCGCCGGCGTCGAGCGCATGATGGCCATCGGCACCGGCAACGGTCCGTCGGACCTCGACGTCGCCGTGCGCATGGCCGATCGCTATCCGTTCCTCTACGCCACTATCGGCGTCCACCCGCACGATGCGTCCAAAGCCACGGACGAAACCTGGACGCGCATGCGCTCGCTCGCCGGTCATTCCAAGGTGCTCGCTGTCGGCGAAATCGGCCTCGACTATCATTACGATTTCTCTCCCCGCGACGTGCAGCGCGCCGTGTTCGAACAGCAATTGGCGCTCGCCGCGGAGTTCGCCAGGCCCATCGTCATCCACACGCGCGAAGCCTGGGACGATACCCTGGCCATTCTGCGCGCTCATTGGCGCGGCGGCGGAATCATGCACTGCTTCACCGGCGATGAAACGCAGGCGCGGCAGGCGCTCGATCTTGGATTTCACCTGAGCTTCGGCGGCGTGCTCACCTTTCCCAAAGCGGAGTCCGTTCGCCAGGCAGCCCGGATCGCTCCCGCGGACCGCATCCTGGTGGAGACGGATTGTCCGTACCTCGCGCCCGTTCCGCACCGCGGCAAGCGCAACGAACCGGCCTTCGTAGTCGAGACGGCGCGCCGTCTGGCCGAGGTGCGCGGCGTGACGATTGAGACGATGGCCGAATCCACTACCCGCAATTTTGAACAACTGCTGTTTGCAGCGCGGGTCCGGTAGCAGGTAAACTGGTTAACTTACATGAATTTAGGCAAGCTGGGTCAGGCCTTCACCGCGCGCGAGATTTTCGACCTCATCCACGACGAGCTGGAACAGGTGGAAAAAAAGATCACCGTCGAATCGGTGGCGTCGGTGGATGCCGTCACGGCTATTGGACAATATCTGCAATCGAGCGGCGGTAAGCGGCTCCGGCCCACGCTCCTGCTGATTTCGTCCAAGTTGGTCGAACCCGGCGCCAATGGCGCTTCCAGCAGCGGCACGGCCGTCCAATTGGGCGCCGTAGTGGAGTTGATTCACGCCGCGACCCTGGTGCACGACGACGTGATCGACGCCGCCGAAACGCGCCGCGGACGGCCTTCGAGCAACGTGAAGTGGGGCAATCACACCTGCGTGCTGGCGGGCGATTGGCTCTACATGCAGGCTTTCCAGATCGCTTTGCGGGAACGCAATTTCCAGATTCTCGATCTGCTGATCGGCCTCACGCAGATGATGGTGGAAGGCGAACTTTTGCAGCTCGATCGCATCGGCAAAATCGACGTCACCGAGGCCGACTGCATGGAACTCGTGGATCGCAAGACCGCGTGCCTGTTTTCGGTGTGCGCGCGGCTGGGCGCGCTGGCCGCTCACGCCGACGCGCAGACTCAGGAGCGGCTCGGAGAATATGCGTGGAATCTGGGTATGGCGTTCCAGTTGGTGGACGACGTGCTCGATTTCACGGCGCGCGAAAAAACGCTCGGCAAACCGGTGGGCGGCGACTTGCGCGAGGGCAAGGTGACGCTCCCGCTGGTCTATGCCTTGGAACGCGCGAGTGCCGGCGAACGGCGCCTGGTGGAGACCATCCTGCGCGAGCGCAACTACGAGGAAGTGCGCTTCTCCCAGATTCTCGCGCTGCTCGAAAAATACCGCGGCATCGAACGCGTGAAAGATCGCGCTCAAGCATTCACCGATAAGGCCCGGCAGATCGTCAACGAATTTCCGGATTCTCCTTACCAGCGCGCGCTGCTTGCCGTTACCGAACTGGTGACGGAGCGGGATCACTGAAAGACGCTTTCAGCGGCCGGCATTCCGCAAGAGCATCCGTGATGGCGTGTTGAATGCCGGCCGTTCATTAACGAGCGTCGAGAGCCAAATTCGGTTTGGCTGAGCGCTGAAGGCCGATTCTGAGGGCTTTCGATACGCGTATCTTTTCATCCACTCCGCCCCGCTAGCTGTGGAACGCCTTACAGCGTTTGCCGCGCCCGCGCGGCTAACATTGAATTGACTGCGCGGTGGCGCGCCCTGCGATGCCGCTGCCCGCAATGATTTCAAAAGGGGGGACCACATGCGTTTGATTCAACTATGCGCCGTCGTAGCCGTAACCGCGGCTTTACTGCCGGCGCAGGAAGAAACGCCCGACAGAAGGCTGCGGCACGCCGCCGATACGATGCAGGAAATCATGGCGACACCCGACAAAGCGATCCCACGGGATCTGTTGAACAAGGCGGAGTGCATCGCCATCGTACCGAACATGAAGAAGGCCGCGTTCCTCGTGGGCGGCGAATATGGCCGCGGTTTTGCGATGTGCCGTACCGGTGAGGGCCGCTGGAGTGCTCCGGCGCCGATCCGCCTGGCCGGCGGGAGCTTCGGAGCTCAATTGGGCGCTGATTCCGCGGATATCGTGTTGCTGGTGATGAACGATCGCGGCATGCAGCACCTTCTAGCGGACAAGTTCAAGATCGGCGCCGATGCCGCCGCCGTTGCCGGGCCTGTAGGCCGGGATGCCACCGCCAACACCGACGCTCTTGCACGCGCCGAGATTCTCTCGTGGTCACGTTCCCGCGGCTTGTTCGCCGGTGTTGCGCTCGATGGCACGGTTGTGGAACATGACGGGGACGAAACCGTGAAACTCTACGGACACCCGATGAGCAATCGCGAAATCGTGGACGGCAGGACCCGCACCCCGGAAGCGGCACGCCCGCTGGTACACGAAATGGATGCAATTTCCCCAACCCGCGAGAGAAGCAACTGATCCAATGAGCGGGCGCGGCCCGGCAAGTCTGCTCGCCGGGCCGCGACTGTTTTGGGCTCACGCTCTTCCGGTGAGAATCTTCTCTTCCTGAAGAGTGTGCAGCCATTCCTCGACGCGGCGCCGTGCTTCGTCCCGGTCGACGCTGTACCGTTCGGCAACGCGGCCAATGAAGACGTCCCGGTGACCGGCGATCACATCCAGGTCGTCTTCCGTCAGACGGCCCCACCGATGGCGCAACTGGCCGCGCATCTGCGGCCACTTGGCTTCGAGCCGATCCCAATTCATATATTCTCCTTTCAGCCGGGTTGGTGCAGATCGCCGGCCAACGCGAGAAAAAGTACGGTTATTTGGCACAATGGAGCATGTGCCACCTCAGAAGGGATTTTCGCGGCGTAAATTCCTCGGCGCTCTGGGATTAGGCGGGGTGGCGCTGGGCGCGGGCTGCTCCCGCCCGGCGCCGGTCGCACCCGCCCAGGCCGGACCGGCCGACTTGACCTTAACCATTCGTCCAGTCCTGGTAGATATTGCCGACAATCACACCATCAGCACGCTCGGGTATGACGGTCTCGATCCCGCCGAGCCGATTCGCATGCGGGAGGGCGTGCCTCTAAAAGTGGAGTTGATCAACGACACCGACACGCCGGAATTCGTCCACTGGCACGGCATGACCATCCCGGCCGATGTGGACGGCGCGGAGGAGGAAAAAAGTCTCGTGGTGCCGGCGCATGGCCAGCTTCGCTACACGCTGACGCCGTCGCCCGCGGGGGCGCGCTGGGTGCACTCGCATGTCATGTGCATGTCGGACCTGCAACGCGGAACCTACACCGGACAATTCCATTTCGTCTACGTGCAGCCGAAAAACGACCCCGGGCGGTACGATCGCGAATTCTTCCTCACCACCCACGAATGGGAGCCCATTTTCACCACCGAAGAGATGTCCGACGAAGAGCCGGACGCGGAACAACGCGCCCGCGCCGCCGCGCTTCCCAAAGATCCCAAGCCCAACGGCTGGGAGATCGGGTATCAGCGCTTCACCATCAATGGCAAATGTCTGGGATTCGGCGCGCCTTTGCGCGTCAAGCAGGGCGAGCGCGTACTGTTTCACATCCTCAACGCCAGCGCCACTGAAAACATCCAACTGGCGCTCGCCGGACATGTCTTCCAGGTGGTGGGGCTCGACGGCAATCCTGTGCCGCACCCGCGGCCGGTCGAAGTCCTGGAGTTGGGCACGGCCGAACGCATCGACGCGGTGGTGGAAATGCAGAATCCGGGGGTCTGGATCCTGGGGACGCCTCACGACGACGATCGCCAGAACGGCATGGGCGTCGTGGTGGAATATGCCGATCAGCGCGGCCAGCCGCGGTGGGTGAAGCCCGTCCGCAAAGCGTGGGATTACACCGTCTTCGGCGAGAACCGCCAGGCGCCGCCGCCCGACGAAACCATTCCCATGGTCTTCGGCAAGATCAACGGCGGCACGGGAGGGTTCAATCGCTGGACCGTCAACGGCAAACAGTACGACGAGCAGGGCGCGCCGCGCGAGCTGGAAAAAGGAAAGCGCTACCGCCTGGCATTCGACAACCACACCGATGACGCCCACCCCGTTCACCTGCATCGCAACACCTTCGAGCTGACCGGCGTCCATGGCAAGCCCACGGCTGGCGTGCTCAAGGATGTCGTGCTGCTGAAGGGCTATCGCCAGATCCATGCCGATTTCACCGCTACCGGGGAGGGACTGACGCTCTTCCACTGCCATCAGCAACTGCACATGGATTATGGCTTCAAACTGTTGTTCCGGGTGGTATGATCCCGCCAGGAATTCGCCGCTGACGCCAAGAAATTGTCGTTGGACACGCTACCACAACCTTTGTTTTCAACGCGCGACGATTCACTAAGACTGGTTCGAAACTTGCCGATAAGGGCGGCATGAGTACCAGTCCCCTCAGCTTCCTCAACAGCAATTACCTGCAATCGATTGTCGGCACCGCGCTGAAAAACGCCGGCATCGCCGCCCCGTCCGCCGGCGCAACAGGCGCTTCGCAGCAGCCGGACAACGGCCAGCTTTCGCCGTTCGCGCAGTTGCTGAGCACGTTGCAGCAACTCCAGGGGTCGAGCGCGACCCAATACCAAACGGTAACGCAGCAGATCGCCACCAACCTGCAAAATGCCGCGCAAACCGCGACTCAGGACGGCAATACGAATGCCGCGAGCGAGCTCAACCAACTCGCCACCGATTTCACCAATGCGTCGCAAAGCGGCCAGCTCCCGAACATTTCGGACCTCGCGCAAGCGATCGGCGGCGGCGGACATCATCACCACCACCATTGGCACGCCATGTCGCCGTCCGATTCCAATGCCGATTCCAGCGATTCCACTTCGACGGGCAGTTCGGCGAGTTCGAACCCGTCCAGCCCGCTCCAACAACTTCTGGCGGCCTTCCAGTCGAACTCCACACAGAACGAGTCGCTGAATCCGCTGTCGATCATTACGAATACTCTGGCGAGCGCGGGCATTACCATCGACAACAGCTAGCAGCCGGCAAAATCACCAAGTTGCGCCAACTCGCGCGGCATGCAATTCTGGGCGCTAGGACGAACTTATGCGCCGAATTATCGCACTCGCACCGCTATTCCTTTGGACCCTGCCGGCCGCCATCACGCCGTTGATCGAGTTATCCACGGATGATGCGGCAACCGCCCAGACGCTGCACGATAACCTGGCCCAGGCGGACAAGGCCTATTCCGCTCTGGAACGGCAGATGTACCGCGGCTACGTGAAGGATTCCAATACGCAGGGTTTTCCCGCTCCCCTGTACAGCGCGGATTTCCGCTTCCTGATCGGCGCCGGCGACCCGGCCCCGATCCTGGCATTGAGCCAGGAGGACACGGCCAAACTACTGGCGGCGTACACTGCGCTTCTCCAGGCGCAACAGGATCTCGCAGCGTTTCACCACCACATCCTCGAAACGTACATCGCGATTCGTGGAGCGGAGAAAGCTGCCGTCAGCTTCGGCGATCCTCCGGTAATGGTTCCCGCGGAGCGTGCAGCGTTCCAGCATTTCCGCTACACGCAGGATTTCCGGTTCATTCTGCCGCGATAGCGTGTGCGAGGAGACACGACCATGGACCAGAATCGCGCTGAGAGCTCTCCGGTTGATGTTCCTGGTCCGCCTCCCCGGGCCACGGGGTTGGCAAAATCGGCGGCGGCCTTGCGCAGTTGGGCCCGGCGGCGGCTGGCATCGGCGGGATACGTTTACTTCAAGGTTGGTTCACCCGAGTATTACGCCCAGGACAGTCTGTTCACGACGAACAACGACGACTTTCGCCGCAGTCCCCGCTTCCGCGCGGCATATGCACGGGGATTGAGGGCAAGTTGCGGCGTGGATCCGCACATCGAGTGGAGAGTTCATGTGGCTTTGTGGGCGGCAGGCGTTGGTGTTCGCGCCGCGGGCGATTTCGTCGAGTGCGGCGTCAACGCCGGCTTTCTGAGCTCGGCCATCATGCAATATCTGGACTGGGCGGCCTTACCGAAGCGGTTCCACCTGATCGATACCTTCCAGGGACCGGTTCTCTCGCAATACACCGCCGAGGAAATCAGCAGCGGCCGTGCCGCCATGGTGAAAGATGCCGTCGACAGGGGCGCATATGTGACCGATCTCGAGCGGGTGGCAGCCAATTTTTCAGAATGGCCGAATGTCGCGCTCCTGCCAGGCGTCGTCCCCGACGTTCTGAGATCGCTCCACATCGGTCGCGTGGCGTTCCTGCACCTCGATATGAACTGTGCATACCCCGAGCGCGCCGCGCTCGAGTTCTTCTGGGATTCACTGTCTCCCGGTGGCGTGGTTCTGCTCGACGATTATGGCTACTTCGGCTACGATTCCCATCGCCAGGCGATCGACGCCGTGGTCCAGCAGCGCGGCGCGGACGTCCTGTCTCTGCCGACCGGCCAGGGTTTGATCATGCGATAGCTACTGCACCGACGCACTGATCTTGACCCGATATTCGGCGGCTTTTTCCAGAATCTCCGGCTCCTTCAGAGTCAGAATCTTTCCGTCCCGCACCACCGGCTTGCCGTCCACCATCACGTCGCCGACATCCTCGGCCTTGAGCGCGTACACCATCTGCGAGATGGGGTCGTACATCGGCACGCCGTTGGGGTGATTCACGCGCACCAGAATCATGTCGGCATGCTTGCCCACTTCGAGCGAACCGATCTCCTTTTCCATCCCCAGAGCGCGGGCGCCGCGGATGGTCGCCATCTCGAGCGCCGCCGCCGCCGGCACGACTTCGGGATTGAGCGTGACCACTTTTTGCAGCTTCGCGGCCAGATCCATCTCTTCGAACATATTGAAATCGTTGTTGCTGCCCGCGGGACCGTCCGGACCGAGACCGACCGCGAGATCGAGCGCCAGCATGCGGACCACCGGCGCGACTCCGCTCGCCAGTTTCATATTGCTCGAAGGGCAGTGCGCGATTCCCACGCCGCGCGCCTTCAGAATCGCCAGGTCCGCTTCATCCACCCAGACGCAGTGCGCCGCTACCGTTCGGCCGTTGAAAACGCCGAGGGAATCGAGCACCCTGGTCGGGCTCATGTGGCGCGCGGCCATGATATCGTCATTCTCCTGCTTCGTCTCGGAAAGATGAATGACCAGCGGTGCGTGGTACTTGTTGGCGAGCGCGCGGGCGGCGCGCAGCGTTTCATCGGAGTTGGTATAAAGCGCATGCGGCGCGACGGCGGGCGTCACCAGCGGATCGCCATGGAAGCGAATGAGGTATTTTTCCGTGAAGGCCAATGCCTCGGCGGGAGTTTTGTTGTCGGCTACCGGAAACTTGATGATGGTCTCGCCCAGCACGCCGCGCATTCCCGCCTCTTTGGCGACCTCCGCCACGACGTCCTCGAAGTAGTACATGTCGGTGAACGTGGTGGTGCCCCCGAGGAGCATTTCGAGACACCCGAGGCGCGTGCCCCAACGAACGAAATCGGGCGAGACGTTCTTCGCCTCGGCGGGGAAGATGTAGTGGTTGAGCCAGTCCTGGAGCTTCTTGTCGTCGGCGATGCCGCGAAACAGCGACATCGCGGCGTGGGTGTGGGTATCGATGAGCCCGGGCGCGAGAATCGAGGCGGGGCTGTCGATGCGGTGCGCTGCGTGAAAGCGCGCGTCGATCTCGGCGGTCGTGCCGACTCCCACGATGCGGTCGCCGCGGACCGCTACCGCGCCGTTCGGGATGACGCGGTGCTGCGCATCCTCGGTGATGACATATTGCGCGCTCCAGATCCAATCCGCGGTTTGGGCGGAGAGCGTGGCAGCGAAAAGGAAGAAGCTACAGGTACGAAGCATCGAAGGCCCTTGGGAACAGATCTTTCAATTGACAGGTTTCAGACTTGCCGTCGAGATTCACCAGCGTCACCGGCACATCGCCGCAAAACTCCCACAGAATCTGGCGGCAGGCGCCGCACGGCGGCGTGAGATTTTCGGTATCGGCCGCCACTGCAATGCGGCGGAACTTGCGGACGCCCTCGGAAATCGCTTTGAACACAGCGACGCGTTCGGCGCACACGGTGAGGCCGTAGGTGGCGTTTTCGACGTTGCACCCGGTGTGGATCCTGCCGGCGTCGTCCTCGACCGCCGCACCCACCAGAAACCTGGAATAGGGCGCGAACGCGTGGAGGCGCGCGGCAACAGCGGCGTCGATGAGAGCGTCGGTCATGGGGTTGCCGCTCATTCCGCCAGCCTCGGCACCAGCGCCTTCAAAAACCGCACCAGGGTGTCGCGGATCGCCGCGCCGGCTTCCAGAACCTCCTCGTGCACCAGGCGCGACTCCGGAATCACTCCCGCCGCCATATTCGTGACGCAGGAAATGCCCAGCACCTTCATACCCGCGTGGTTGGCGACGATCGCTTCGAGGGCCGTCGACATCCCCACCAGGTCTGCGCCGATCGTGCGCAGAAAGCGGATCTCGGCGGGCGTCTCATAGCTTGGGCCGAGCATGGCCGCGTAGACACCCTCGCCGACCGGCACGCAGATTTCCGCCGCCACTCGCCTGGCAATGTCGCGATACGCCCGCGCATACACGTCGGACATGTCGGGAAATCGCGGGCCGAGCGCGTCGTCGTTCGGTCCGGCCAGCGGATTACATCCCTGCAGATTGATGTGGTCGGAAATCAGCACCAGCGCGCCGCGCTCGTACTCCAGATTGATCCCGCCGGCGGCATTGGTGAAGATCATCGACCGCGCGCCGAGCGCACGCAGCACGCGCACGCCGAACGTCACCTGCGCCGGCGAGTAGCCTTCGTACAAATGGGCGCGTCCGGCCATCACCGCGACATCGACATCGTCCAATTTGCCGAGAATCAGCTTGCCGGCATGTCCCACGGCGGTGGAGCACGGCCATCCGGGGATCTCGCCGTACGGGATGTCCGTGCGGTCCGTCAGTTCGCCGGCGAATGCGCCGAGGCCGCTGCCCAGCACCACGCCGATCGACGGCCGGAGCGGCGTCCGGCTTTCGATCGCTGCTTTTGCTTCCGCAATCACAATATCATTCCGGCGATACACGCCGACATGAAATTCGCCAGCGTGCCCGCCGCGACGGCGCGAAGGCCGAGGCGCGCGAGGTCGGACTTCCGCGAGGGCGCGAGCCCGCCGATGCCGCCGATCTGAATGGCAATCGAGCTGAAATTGGCGAACCCGCAGAGCGCGTAGGTGGCGATGATGAACGACTTGGGATCGAGCGTGTCCTTGATCTTTCCCAGGTCCACGAACGCCACGAATTCGTTGGTCACCAGGCGCGTGCCCAGCAGGTTGCCGATAGCGGCGCAATCCTTCGACGCTACTCCCATGATCCACGCCACGGGCGCGAACACCACGCCGAAAATTCCTTGCAGGGAGCCCGGAAGCCAGACCATGAGCGGCAGCGTGTGTACCCATCCCAGAATGCCGTTGATCATGGCGATGAGCGCCAGGAAGGCAATCAGCATGCCGCCCACGTTGAGCGCCAGAAACAGGCCATCGTGCGCGCCCTGCGCGGCGGCGTCGATCACGTTGACCGCCGTCTTTTCGACCTTGATTTCCACCTTGCCGGCGGTAGCCGGCTTGCCGGTTTCGGGGACGAAAATCTTGGAAAGCATGATGGTGGCGGGCGCGGTCATGATCACCGCCGTCAACAGGTGCGTGATGGAAACGTGCGCCACCATCACGTAGGCGGCCATTACCGATCCGGAGACGTGCGCCATCCCGCTGGTCATGATGGTGAACAGTTCCGATTCGGTCAAGCCTTCGAGGAACGGCTTGATGGTGAGCGGCGCTTCCGTCTGCCCCATGAAGATGCTGGCCGCCACGTTAAGCGATTCCGCGCCGCTTACACCCATCACTTTCTGCATCACGATCGCCATGCCTTTCACCACCCACTGCATGACGCCGAGGTAATAAAGGATGGAGAAGAAGGACGCGATGAAAATGATGATGGAGAGCACCTGGAACGCGAAAATGACGTGGTACGGCCCATTCGAATCGCCCAGAGGGCCGAACATGAACACGGTGCCGGCCTGGACGTAGCCCAACATGTTGTTGACGCCGGCGCCGATGGCTTGGAACACCTTGCCGAAATCGGTCTTCAGCACCAGCATGGCGAAGGCGAACTGGAGCGAAACGCCCCAGGCCAAAATACTTAATTTGATGGCTCGTTTTTTCGACGAGAAGAGCCAGGCACCGGCCAGAATCACGACGAGGCCAATCAAGCCTGTAAAGCGGCCCATTACCCAACTACTTCCAGGATTAATTCGCGCTCGTCGGGCTTCTGCGCGGAAATGCGGAAAGCGTCTTCCACCATTTCGGCGGCTTCATCCACGCGATCCTCTTTGGTGTAATAGATGCGGCATAGCACCGAGCCGGCGTCCACCTTCTCGCCAGTCTTGATTTCGAGGATAATTCCCACCGCGGGATCGATGGCATCCTCCTTCTTATCGCGCCCGGCGCCGATCATATTCGAGGCGATGCCGATATCTTCGGCGTCGATCGAAGTGACGTACCCTCCGCGCGGCGACGAGACTTCGCGCATGCCGGTGGCGTTCGGCAGCAGTTCGAACTTATCGAGCGCCTGCGGATTGCCGCCCTGCGCCGCCACCACCTGTTTGAACTTCTTGTATCCCGAGCCGTCCACCAGGTGCTTTTCGGCGATGCGGCGGGCCTCGTCCAGCGATTCGGCCTTTTTGCCGAGGAAGATCATGCGCGCCGCGAGTTCGAGCGAAAGCTTGGTCAGATCCGCCGGACCCGCATTCTGCAGCGTCTGCGAGGCCTCCATGACTTCGAGCGCATTGCCCACGGCGTAACCCAATGGCTGATTCATGTCCGTGATCAGCGCCTGCACTTTCTTATCCATGCGGCGCCCGATTCCCACCATGGTCTGCGCCAGCCTGCGGGCGTCCACCTGCTTCTTCATGAAAGCGCCGGTTCCCACCTTGACGTCGAGCACCAGCGCGTCCACGCCCTCGGCCAGTTTCTTCGACATGATGGAGGACGAGATCAGGGGAATCGATTCCACCGTGGCGGTGACGTCGCGCAGCGCGTAGAGCTTGCGGTCCGCCGGCGCGAGCCGGTCCGTCTGGCCGATGAAGCACAAGCCCAATTCAGCCAGTTGCTTTTCGAACTCGGGCGCGGTGAGGTTGGTGCGGAAGCCCGGAATGGATTCCAGTTTGTCGAGTGTCCCGCCGGTGTGGCCGAGCGCGCGTCCGGACATCATGGGCACCACCACTCCCGCGGCGGCAGCGAGCGGCGCGACAATGAAGCTTGTTTTGTCACCCACCCCGCCGGTGGAATGCTTGTCCACTTTGATGCCCGGCACCGCCGACAAATTCACCGTGTCTCCCGAACGGAGCATGCATTCGGTGAGGCGGCTGACTTCGCGGTCCGACATGCCGGAGAAGTAGACCGCCATCAAAAACGCCGACATCTGGTAGTCGGGAATGTCACCGGAAGTATATCCTTCCACCAGGAACTCTATCTCTTCGGGTGCGAGTTCTTCCCCGTCACGCTTGCGCTGGATCAAGTCAACTGTACGCATTATGAGACACTTAGCGTACCATTCCAAATGGTGGAAAGTAAAGGAAGGGGATTCCCGGCGTGGGCGGACGCGAACGGCAGGCTGTGTCGAACGATACCAGGGTCACTACGCAATACCGAAGGTGCCGGGCTGCCGGCACTGGAGTGATGAATCGGCGCATGCCCGACTCCCTATTGGCGCCAACCGAAGACCGCACTTGCTTTCGCGAGCGCGGCTGAAAGGAGCAAGCTTCGGGTTTCGCCGCCCTGCCATTCCCTGTAGTGGTTATGGCGCGAAACTCCCTGGATTGCTGAACCTGGGTTCGTTGCAAGCGGTGGTTCCCGGGAAACGGCATTCTTTTTAGCCGCTGCTCGGCGATAGCGTTCATGGGAATAGTGGAATCCCGGCGGTTCGCGTTGCCGGAACCCTCCCCGCGTTGCGGCATGATTATATATGTTTGACAGCCTGCGGTACCGCACCAAGACCTGCCGCTCACGTGAACAATCGCTTCATGCTTGCCATCACCGTT
>Ga0335078_10002758_pt1 | contig 26495 bp, 24 predicted proteins | sample Lox_Sample_32_FD_206711 | JGI IMG/M metagenome (GOLD analysis project Ga0335078, IMG submission 206711) | Soil microbial communities from Loxahatchee National Wildlife Refuge, Florida, United States - Lox_Sample_3.2 | ecosystem: Environmental > Terrestrial > Soil > Wetlands | place: USA... | reverse complement strand
CGCCGCGCGCCAATTGTTGAAAGCCAGCATCGTCTATCTGCCGCTGGAATTTCTGATTCTCGTGCTTGCGAAGCCTTGATTTCAGAGAAGCGCGTTTTCGGACGAAACTGATTATGCTGGCAAACCGGCTACAGATGGCGACGCACCAAAATTACCCTGGTTACCCGGTCCGTTGCCCGAATTCGTCGTGCTGATCATGTGCTCCAGGGTCAAGCGAGGCGGTCCTCGTCCTCGATTGCCAGTAGCCGGACCATCAGGTACTAGAGCAGCCCCTCAGGCAGTCAAGACAAACAACGGGGAGCTCTCTGCTTCGACTGCTCGGCGGGCCCAGCTTAACTCGTCCGTGCGCATTTGCGAAAACCGAAGACGCTTAAACTTGAGGGCACGAAACCGGTTGCGGGAGGTTTAGACGTGGCGGCCAGGTGTTGTAACCCCTGCGATCGCAGTCTTTGGATGATTCGATCTGCTATAGCGTCCAGAAACTGGTCGTCGAGTCCATTTGCGAAGTACACCCAGGAATGTGCGTCCTCACGGTGCTCTCCTTACTCGCTGGAGGCCGCTTTAAGGCCCATGGACCCCGAAACCGGCGCGGGCCAGGTCAGCGTACGGTGTTCGGCGATGAGGGCGTCAATCTGGGCCGCCACCTGGGCGGGGATCGGGGCGGTGCGTCGGGTTCTGAGGTCGGCATGAGCGTGCACGCACTCGAAAAGCGAGGAGAGCACGCCCCGGGTCTCGTTTACCATGAACATCATGTAATGGAAAAGCTTCAAGCTCCGCGCGAGCAGGCGGACCCTGACCACCACGCTGTCCCCGATGCGCACTTCAGAGGGATACCAAAGGTGATGCTCGAGATCGAAGCCGCCCGCGCCCGACGACGCAAAGTAATCCGCGGTTAGCCCGAGCATCGGGTACATCGCGTCCCCGGCCTCGTCGTAGAGGGCCAGGTACCAGCGCATGTTCATGTGACCTTGCCGGTCTTCGTAGGCGGGCGGGATCACCGCCCGGTAAACCGCAGGCAAGGACGCGAGTTGATCGAGGGATAGCGCAGGTGGGCGCACGCTTCTGTTCTCCTTCTTAACGTGATTCCATTGCTGTCAAAGAGTCTTCTAGAATCTCCAGAATTTTCAATCCAGCGGTCGGGATGGCCGTACCCGGTCCGAAGATGGCAAGAACCCTGTCCCTGTAGAGCTCCTCGTAGTCCTGCGGTGGAATGACGCCGCCGAGTACGATGGGCATGTTTTCGTGGCCCAGTTTCGCGAGGGCCTGGCCGAGTGCGGGTACCAGCGTCAGGTGACCGCCGGCAAGCGAACTTGGTCCGACGATATCGACATGTTCCTCGACGGCCTGGCGCGCGGCCTCCTCCGGCGTCTGAAACAAGGGGCCAAGGACCACGTCGAATCCGAGATCCGAGAGAGCCGCTCCGACCACCTCCTGGCCGCGGTCATGACCGTCCTGACCGAGCTTGCAGATGAAGATGCGCGGCCTATGGCCCTGGCTCTTTAAGAACTGCTCGACCTTGTCACGAACGGCGACGATCGACGGCTTCTTCTCTCCGTAAGTCTGCGCATAGATGCCCGTGACCAGTTCCTGTTCGGCCTTGTGCCGGCCGAAGACCTTTTCCAGGGCTACGCTGATCTCACCCACTGTTGCCTTAGCGCGCGCCGCCCCAATCGACAGATTGAGGAGATTCCCTTTCCCGGTGCGGGCACATTCGGTAAGCGCGTCCAGCGCCAACGAGACTTTCGCTTCCTCTCGCTCGGACTTGAGCTGCGCAAGCCGCGTTGTCTGTGCCTGCCGAACGGCAGAGTTGTCGACCTTAAGGATTTTCATCGCATCCTGTTTATCCAGGACATATTTGTTCAATCCCACGATGACCTGGGCTCCGGAGTCGATCCGGGCCTGCGTCCGGGCCGAGGCTTCCTGGATCCGTTTTTTGGGAAAGCCCTCTTCGATGGCCTTGGCCATGCCGCCGGCCTGCTCGCACTCGACTACGTGAGCCCAGGCTTTGTGCATGAGTTCGTACGTGAGTCGCTCCACGTAGTAGCTGCCGCCCCAGGCGTCGATAACCGAATCGGTATCGGTCTCTTCCTGAAGAAAGTCCTGGGTATTGATCGCGAGGCGTTCGGAGAAATCGCTCGGCAGCGCTAGGGCCTCGTCGAACGCATTCGTATGCAGGCTCTGGGTGTGTCCCTGGGTCGCGGCCATCGCCTCGATGCAGGTGCGAATGACATTGTCGTAAACATCCTGCGCGGTCAGGGTCCACCCGCTCGTCTGGCAATGAGTGCGAAGGTCCATGCTCTTGGGGTTGTGAGGGCCGAACTGCTTTACGATCTTCGCCCACAGCACCCGGGCGGCGCGCATCTTGGCGATTTCCATGAAGAAGTTCTTGCTGATCGCCCAGAAGAAGGACAGCCGCGGAGCGAAGTGGTCGATGCTCAGGCCTGCGCTGAAGCCCGTCCTCAGATACTCAAGCCCGTTCGCCAGTGTGTAGCCGAGCTCCAGGTCGGCGGTGGCGCCGGCCTCCTGCATGTGGTATCCGCTGATGCTGATGCTGTTGAACAACGGCATATGTTGGCTCGTATAGGCGAAGATATCCCCAATCAGTCGCATGCTGGGTTGCGGCGGATAGATGTAGGTGTTACGGACCATGAACTCCTTGAGGATGTCGTTCTGTATGGTTCCCGAGAGCTGCTCCTGCTTTACCCCTTGCTCCTCAGCGGCGACGATGTACAGGGCCAGAACCGGCAGCACGGCCCCGTTCATGGTCATCGACACGCTCATGCGGTCCAGCGGGATACGATCGAAGAGGATCCTCATGTCGAGGATGCTGTCGACGGCCACGCCTGCCATGCCGACATCGCCGGCGACCCGTGGATTGTCCGAATCGTAGCCGCGGTGAGTGGCCAGGTCGAAGGCGATGCTGAGGCCCTTCTGACCAGCCGCCAAGTTGCGCCTATAGAAGGCGTTGGATTCCTCCGCAGTCGAGAAGCCGGTATATTGCCTGATGGTCCAGGGCCGGCCTACATACATCGTGGAGTAAGGGCCCCTTAAGAACGGCGGAAGCCCCGGCATCGTGCTTAGGTGCTCTAGCCCCTCGAGATCGGCACTGGTGTAGACGGGCTGTATGGGAATCTGCTCGGGCGTGTACGAGGCGAGTTGATCCAGTGAACGGCCCGACTGAGCCATCGCGCCGGCGCGCCAGTTGGCCAATCGGTTATCGGCCTCCGGCCCGCCGTTCCACGGGATGTCCTCGAACCTTGGGATCTTGTTCATGGCAGCACTCCTACTTGATGAAGCAGCGAGCGAAGGATTTCGAGGGCGCTGCATCTGATAAAGATAAACTGGTTGACGCCAGCGGCGCGGTACCTGGCCTCGTTCGAGCCCGGGTTCCCGGCCAGCGCGACGATCCTGGCCCCGACGGCCAGCAACCTCGCTGCCACTTGTTCTACGTCGGTGGCGTAGCGAGCGTCGGTCGAACAGATGACGGCGATCTCTGCGCGTGAAGCAGTGAATGCGGCGGCGGCGGCCTGCGCGTCGGTGAAGCCGTCATTGTCGACGGGTTCGAACCCACCCGTTTCGAAGAAGTCCCGCGCATAGTTAGAGCGGGCGAGAAACTCCCTTCTCGTCCCCATGTTGGCAAGGAAAACCCGGGGCCGCTCGCCTCCATGCGCCTGGGCGTAGGCATCGACCATGTCGCGCACCTGCTCATACGCCGCTGCGTAGGGATGGGAAGCCAGCGGTGTTGTGGATGTACCTTGGCGATTCGCCCCCGGTTCGGCGAGGGTGGATGTGAGCTCGCCGATGGTCGCCCCCGCTCGTACCGCCTCGACAGCCGAGGCCATCAGTTCACCGCTGCCGCGGCGTGAATTGGCCACCACAGCACCCAGGGCCGCGATGTAGTTGCCTTGACGATCGTGGCGCCATTTCGCCAGCCTCGCGGCTGCTTTCGCGCGTAAATCGGGGTAATTCTGGGTGGGGCGACTGAGCTCCTTCTCGAACACGTCGGGATGGGCGCTCACCCCGATGACCGGCGCTTTTCGCGTCGCCATGTCCTGCTCGCGCCGCTTCTCGACCGCCTGGATCTCATCGCGAACCCAGCCGTCCGTCGCCGCTTTTATCATTCCTCCCAGGCCCTCGACTTGCTGGAACAGAGACCATGCCCTCTCGGCCATCTCGTCCGTGAGCTCCTCAAGAAACCAGGAACCGCCGGCCGGGTCTACTGTCTGATTGAGCCGACATTCCTCCTGCAGGATCAGTTGAGTGTTTCGGGCCAATCTTCGAGTGGACTCGACGCTCAACCCTGCCGCGGCATCCATAGGAAGCGTGATGATTGCATCGGCTCCGCCTGCGGCGCCCGCGAAAGTCGCGGCAGTATTGCGGAGAAGATTGACCCAGGGATCTCGGCGCGTAATCACGCGCCGGCTGGTCTCGACGATCAACCGCAGACCCGATGCGGCCTTCACGTCGGCGCCGCAAGCCTCGATCACCTTGGCCCAGAGTTTTCGTAGGGCTCTGAGCTTGGCAATGGACTGGAAGAACTTGCATCCCACGGTCTCGTGGAAGGCAATTTGACTGGCCGCCGCGTTGAACTCGAGTCCGGCGGCTGTCATGGCACGCAGATACTCGACTGCCGTCGCCACGGCGAATGCGAGATCCTGGACCGAATCGGCGCCTGCATGGTGATATACGGCGGTCGACACTCGAACCGAGCTCACGTTGGGAAGGTGGGATTTCGTCCAGGCCGCGAGGTCGGTCATGTGCAGGAGAGCCACATCCAATGGCTGCGGCAGGGTCCCGTCGCGCATAAGTGCACCCAGCGGGTCCGCGTTGAAGGCGCCCAGGACCTTCGAACCTTCGACACCCCTTTCCTCCCACAGAGCGGCCAGTAGGGCCGCGGCCGGTAGGAAGGCAGCGCCGGCTTCCAGGGAGACCGGCACGACGTCCATCTGGACGCCTTGGAGGGCCTGGTCCAAATCACCCAGGCTGTACATCATGACCCCGTCGCGACCGCACAGCTCGGACGATCGGGGATCGTCGGCGTCGAGTCCGGAGGAAGCCGCCGCATCGAGTTTCAGCTCGACGGAGGTCACGCCGTTGTCCAGTTCCTCGAACACGATCCGGTTGACCTCGGCAGGCTCCGGATGCAGGACCTCCTGCCGCACGTCCCAGCCGTCCAAGGAATGTCCCAGCGGCTTTGTTCCCCTCGTGTAGGGCGGACTGCCCGGGAAGCCGGACGGGTCGTTCGCGGAGGGCCAGCTCTCCGGGGTGTAGATCGGCTGGATATCAACGCCCTCATAAGTGTGGGCGATCATTTTCTTTTCGAAAGGCACACCTTTCAGGTCAGCCACCGCCTGCGCCTTCCAGGTGTCGTAACTGACAGGCGGGAAATCGTCCAGGATTTTCAGTTCTCTCTCTATCATGATGACGCTCCTTGCGAGGCGCCGGACCGTCGACTCAGCCGGCTTAGCCGCGGAGAACTAGTTTGGATCAAGCCGTCCCCGATCACTTGCCCCGGAAGACAGGCGGTCGCTTCTCAAAAAACGCCTTCACTCCCTCTTTGAGGTCGTCGCTGAGAAATGCGGCGCGCCGTGCTGATTGAATAAACTCGAACTCGTCGGCGCTCATGGGGACGCCCCTACTCAGGCTCTTAAGTTCGGCCTTGACGACCGAAATCGCCAGAGGCGCGCGGTCGGCGATCGTCCCCGCGACTTCCATGGTCGTCGCCTCCAGCTTTTCGGGGCTCACGAGGCGATTGAGCAGCCCGAGACGATAGGCGTCTTCGGCCGAGAGGGGATTGCCCGTGAAGGCCATCTCTTTGATGATGTGCAGGGGCAAGGCTCCAAGGAAATGCGACATCCCTGCCGTATTGTAGGAGATCCCCAACTTGACAGGAGTGAGGGCGAAGGTCGTCCTGGGTGTGCCGATAGCGACGTCGCAAGTCACGGCCAAGTCACAGGCCGCGCCCCACACGCTGCTGTGAAGCATGGCGATCACCGGAGCCCTACAGTTCCTAACGCGATGGAGGACTCGTTCAAATCCCGTTGTCCAAGTCACGGCGTCGTGGCCGTCGAGTGGTATCTCGCGGATTTCGTGCCCAGCAGACCAGATCTTCGTGTTTGGATTCGCGCCAATGACGACAACTCGGACACGGGCTTTTTCAAACTCGTCGAAGGACTCGAGCAGCTTATCGCAAACGTCGCTGCTGAGCGAATTAACTGGCGGATTGCTGATGGTCGCGATCCCGATGTTATTCGCGATCTGCGTCAAGCGCACGGATTGGGCATGATTCTCTGTCATGATTTTCTGCATGCCTTATTTAAAGTGCTCGCGCCGTTAGCCAAGAGAGCTTAACGTCAAGGACGCAGCGCTGGCAACTTTCCTCAGTTCAAGAGATTCCACCATTCTTGTTTACTCAACGGTGGCTACCCAGTCGGATCTCTCGCCCTGCAGGAGCGGTACTAAATTCCTGGCCTTGGCACGAGTGAGTTCTCTTCTATGGTTCCCCGCAATCTCGTAATCCCATTCCAGCCGGTAACTTACCAAATCGGCCACGGTGATCATTTTGAGCCCGTGCAACTTGCAGAACCGAACCAGGTCGGGCACTCGGGCCATGCTGCCATCCTCGTTGAGAATCTCGCAGATCACTCCGGAAGGGTGCAATCCGGCAAGGCGCGCAAAGTCGACTGCCGCCTCGGTGTGTCCGCGGCGCTCCAATACCCCGCCAGCACGGGAGCGCAGCGGGAAAACGTGGCCCGGCCGTGCGAAGTCACCCGGGGCGTTGCGCGCATCGATGGCAGCCCGAATCGTCAGCGCGCGGTCACGGGCCGAAATGCCTGTGCTGACGCCATGTCCCTTCGCGTCAATCGAGACCGTAAAGGCCGTGCCCCCCAAAGCAGTATCGCCGGGTGCCATCGGGCCGAGCCTCAATTCGTCGAGCCTTGTCCCAGTCAAGGCCAGGCAGATCAGGCCTCGTCCGTGGCGGGCCATAAAGTTGATTGCCTTAGGCGTGATCATTTCTGCTGCCATCATCAGGTCACCTTCGTTCTCGCGATCCTCATCGTCGACGACGACGATCATGCGCCCGCTTCTAAGTTCGCGAATGGCGCCTTTAACACGCGCGAAGGCAGACTGTTCTCGAGTCACAGGTACTCCTCTCTTACGCCGGCAAATTCCTCGGGACGTTGTATCACGCCGCCTTGGTCCCGGGAACTTGGCGGCCCTTTGCCTCGATGATCTGACGAAGCCCTCCCCACTTAGGCTGGAAGATGCCCGCGAGCATTGGTTTCAGATTGGGAGAGATCCGCGGCGTAAACTCCATCTGCGCCAGAATATCCTTTTCGAGGTTGATCCCTGGCGCGATTTCAGTTAGCGTGACTTGGCCATCCTGCAGCTCAAACACAGCCCGCTCAGTTACGAATAACACCGGCTGTTTGGTAGCCGCCGCATAAGCGCCGCTGAAAGTCACCTGCTCGACCTTCTTGACATACTTCTTTCCCTTGCCCTCCTGCTTGATGACTAACTGGCCGTTTTCCACGGCGACCTTTAGCCCACCGGCCGTGAAGGTCCCGCAGTAAACGACCTTCTTCGAATTCTGGGTAATATTAATGAAGCCGCCACAACCCACGGACTTGCCTTTGAACTTGCTGACGTTCACGTTGCCGGTCGAGTCCACCTCGGCCGCGCCAAGAAAGGCCTGGTCCAGCCCGCCGCCGTCATACCAGTCAAATTGAGCGTGCTGCTCGACGAAGGCTTGTGCGTTGAAGGACATGCCAAAGTTTTCGCCGCCGGCGGGAACGCCCCCGATCGTACCGATCTCTGTGGTCAGCGTCAGCAGGTCGGCGGCGCTCTCGATTCCAGCAACCGCTGCGACACCTTCGGGCATGCCGATACCGAGATTCACGATTGAACGCGGCTCCAACTCCATTGCCGCGCGGCGCCCGATGATCAGGCGTTCGTCCAGCGGCATGTCCCGCACTGCACCCACCGGGACACGAATGTCACCCGAGAATGCGGGATTGAAACGCGTGCCGGCCGCCTGCCAATGATGTTCTTCGGACGCGATCACCAGATAGTCAATCAGAACGCCTGGAACCCGCACTCGCTTGGGATGCAGGGATCCGCCCTGGGCCAGGTATTCGACCTCCGCGATCACGATGCCGCCAGTGTTCTTCGTAGCCTGCGCAAGAGGCAGGCACTCGAGTAGAGCGCCCTCCAGGTCTTCTGTGAGATTGCCGTTTTCATCAGCGACGGTACCGCGGATGATGGCCACATCAATCTTCTTGAGAGCCGGATAAAACAGCCATTCCTGGCCTTCCAACTGAATGACTTTTACAAAGTCCTCGGTGGTGCGCTGGTTCATTTTTCCGCCTTCCAGACGCGGGTCCACGAACGTGCCCAAGCCGATTTTGGTGATCAGGCCGGGCCGGTGCGCCGCAATTTCGCGCCACAACTGGCATACCACGCCTTGCGGAAGGTTGTAGCCCTCGCAGCCACCATCGAGGATCATCTTGCCCATAGCAGGCGCCACCCCGGTGTGCCCGCCAATCCAACGCTTCACCAGTCCGGGATGAGCGAAGTGCTGCATCCCCCGCGTCTTCCAATCGCCGATTCCGGAGCCATGCACTACCGTAAGGCCGGCAGGATGGCCGGTTTCAAGAAACTTCTTTTCAATCGCGATGCCAAGCTCTTCCGGCCATCCTGAAATCAGAAGAGCACTGGCGCCGAGAGTGGCGCCATCCTTTATGAAGGCTGCTGCCTGTTCCGCACTGATGACTTTCGACATGAATAACTCTCCTCGGAAGAGATAGTCTCCTCACACGCAACGGACATCTCCGAACACAACAGACAGGAGCACTCATCGCGCCAATACATCGGACTCGGCGTATGCAACCAGCAAGAGTTTGGAAATGCAATCGAAGTCCGGAATCAGGATCGGACCGGGACCAAAATGCCGGGCAGCAGTACACGCCTTGAGTGGCTCATATGGGCTATCTCGACTGGCTGTATGACGCAAATGCTCCATCCGGGAACAGCCACATCGCGAAAGTGCGCTCCCTGGTTGCCTGAAATAGCCCAAGCATCCAATTCAAGTCTTTCAGGCGTGGCTCTCGGCTACAGATCCCTGGGTTTGGTGGACCAGTTGCACTCACACGCACGTGAGGAAGCCATGAATCTGATTGTCTGCATCGCTGCGCTTTGTTTCTTGATGCTGGTGGCTTACAAGGGTTTTAGCGTCATTTTGTTCGCGCCACTAGCGGCTCTCCTTGCTGTTCTTCTCACCAGTCCCGCCTCAGTTCTCCCGACGTACAGCGGTGTGTTCATGGAGAACATGGTGGTCTTTGTCAAGAACTACTTTCCCGCGTTCATGCTGGGAGCGATCTTCGGAAAGCTCATCGAAACGTCCGGTTTCGCTGAATCGATTGTGAACTCCTTTATTCATCTACTGGGGCCATCACGGGCGATGTTGGCCATCGTTGTGGTTTGCGTGCTGCTGACGTATGGTGGGGTATCGCTCTTCGTTGTGGTCTTCAGTGTTTATCCGTTCGCTGCCGAGATGTTCCGCAAGCTGAATATCCCAAAACGTTTGATTCCCGGCACGATTGCCGTGGGAGCATTCACCTTCACCATGGATGCCCTGCCTGGCACACCACAAATCCAAAACATCATTCCAACAACATTCTTTAAGACCAACAGCATGGCTGCTCCTGTCCTTGGAACCATCGGTTCACTTTTCATCTTTGTAATTGGCGTTGCCTACATACACTGGCAACGGGTACGAGCTAGTGCCGCCGGCGAAGGTTATGGCAAGGGGCACACCAACGAACCGTCGCCGCTCGAAGTGGGAGGCTTGCCTCATCCGGCCATCGCGATTCTGCCGCTGATTGTGGTTGCCGCTGCAAATATGGTGATGACCCGGCTGCTCCCAAGGCTTTACGGCGATTCTGTGACAGTACAGTTGAATCCGTCGGCCAAAGCCGTTGTCCAGCCAATGGCAAACATGCTTGGAATCTGGGCCATTGAAGCCGCACTATTCTCAGGCATTCTCGTGATCCTGGTTTTTGCGTGGAAAACGGTAGCCGCCTCGTTCGCCAAAAGCACGGAAAGCGCAATCGGAGGCGCCATGGTCGCCGCGATGAACACGGCATCCGCATACGGATACGGCACTGTCATCGCGGTCTTGCCGGGGTTTCTGGTCATTCGTGATGCCTTGGCGCACATTCCCAACCCGCTGGTGAACGAAGCGGTCAGCGTGAGCGTACTGGCGGGAATCACGGGTTCCGCTTCCGGCGGGATGGGGATTGCCCTGGCAGCCATGGCGGATAGGTTCATCGCCGCGGCCAATGCCGCTCATATTCCGATGGAGGTGTTGCACCGGGTTGCCGCTATGGCCAGCGGGGGAATGGACACCCTCCCCCATAACGGCGCGGTGATTACGCTTCTGGCGGTTTGCGGGCTGACACACAAACAGTCCTATAAGGATATTTTCGCTGTTACCTGCATCAAGACGACAGCGTGTTTCGTGGTTATCGCTATCTACTACCTAACGCACTGGGTGTGAGCTAGATCGTCAAGGGACCACGACCGGGGGATAAGGCATGTCATCAATTACCAACAAAGCGCTCTTAGCAGTAGCACTTGCCGGAGCGTTCGCGTTCCCTGTTGCGGCGCAGACATCGGATTCACCTGACAGGACCGCCTCCGGCTCGGCAGATCGAACAATCACGACCAAGAAGCCGGTTCCGAAACCGCATTCCGGAAGAGTGGAAGACCTGCAAGACAGGCTGGATCAGGCGCAAGCGCAGATCCAGCAGCAACAGGCCCAAATTGAACAGTTGCAGAGATCATTGCAGAATAGCGTGGATATGTTGCTGCAACAGCAGCGCCAGTTACAGGTATCCGTGGAAGAGGCGAAGGCACAGGCTAACGCGGCGCGCGATAGCGCTGTGCAGGCCGGCACGGTGGCCACCGACGTAAAGAGTTCGGTCGCCGTCGTTAGCGACTCGCTGCGAGCCCAAGGCACGGAACTGGCAAAGGCTGAGAGTTCAGTTGATTTTGTCGAAGCAGCATTAAATGAACAACACAAGGTCGTGATGTCCCTCGAAGAGCCGGCATCGATCCATTACAAAGGGCTTAGGCTGACCCCTGGCGGATTCTTCGAAGCCACAGCGCTGGTGCGCAATCGCAACGAAAATGCAGACATGGCGGACACCTTCACAGGGATTCCGTTGAATGGAACATCGAACTCGAAGTTGAGCGAGTTCCGCGGGACCGTTCGCGATTCGCGGATGTCACTGCTGGTGGAAGGCAACGCCGGCACTACAAAGCTCACTGGCTACGTCGAGGGGGACTTCATGGGCGCAGCGCCGACCGCCAACTTCATAGAGTCAAGCTCCTTCACGCCGCGACTGCGGCAAGCTTGGATGCAGATCGATAGGCCCTCGGGCTGGTCTGTCGCTGCCGGTCAGTTTTGGTCTCTGCTCACCACCAATCGGCAGGGCCTTGCGCCCCGATCGGAGTTCATCCCAAATGTTATGGACGGCGCCTACGTCGTGGGCTACACATGGACGCGGGAGCGGTCGGTTCGCGTGACCCGGAATTTCCACAATATGATCTGGGCGGCATTTGAAATGGACGGTCCGGAGAACACTTACTCGGCAGCCTATGTGCCGGCGAACGTCATGGGGCTGAACACCAGCCAGAACGCGGCAACCGGTGTCCTGCTGCTTCCCTACCTGGCCGGCTACAGCAACGGCAACTCAACTACACTGGCTCCCGATCTGCTGGCGAAGGTGGTTTTCGAACCTAGCTGGGGGCACTTCGAAATCAAAGGCTTGGGCCGCTTTTTCCGCGACCGGATTGCTCCTACGGCGGCCACTCAGGGCCGCATGAATTACACAGAGGGATATGGGATTGGGTTCGGCGCAATCTTTCCGGTCGTGAAGAGCAAATTGGACGTAGAGGTTGAAGGAATGGCCGGCCAAGGCATCGGCCGCTACGGCGCTTCGGGAGTGCCGGACGTAACCTTGAATCCGATAACCGGAGAAATGAAGCCGTTACGTGAGGCGCGGATCATGGGCGCCATCGAATATCATGCCAACAAACACTTCGATTTCTTCGCCTATGGTGGCGACGAGTATGTAGGGCGCTATGCGATGGTGGCGCCGGGTGGTGGCGCTGCTGGTTACGGTTCTCCCTTGGTCAGTTACGCAGCCTGTACGAATGAAGTCGCGATCAATACTTGCAGCGGCGCAAATCGAAACATTTATGAGGCGACGGCGGGTTATTGGTTTTATCCCTTTAAAGGAAAGTTCGGCAGGATCCAGTACGGAAACCAGGTGGAGTACCTGCATCGCACCCTTTGGAGTGGACTGGGCCACACGCCGCAAGGCGGTGACCTGGTGATCTTCTCTACGGTCCGATTCTATCTCCGATGACGGTGGATCCATCGTGAATGATGAAATTCCAGGTTCTGAAAAGAGAGTATATATTTATGAATTCGACAATTGTGGTATCAACGCTCGAGAACGTCCTTTACGAGAAGAAAGATGGGGTCGCGTATGTAACTCTGAACCGCCCCAAAGTACTCAACGCTCTGAACGGCAAAACTATCGCGGAATTAACGACGGTTTTCGAGGAAGCCGGTAAGGATTCCGACGTATTAGGCGTCATCCTGACCGGGTCCGGTTCCAAAGCCTTTATCGCGGGAGCGGACATTAGCGAACTCGCCAGTCTCTCGGCTGTTGAAGCGGAGCAGTTTAGCCAAAGCGCGCAGGCAGCGTTCGATCTTATCGAGAACCTGGGGAAGCCGGTGATCGCTGCCGTCAACGGGTATGCCCTGGGCGGCGGCTGCGAAGCAGCCATGGCTTGTACCATGCGATTGGCCGCAGAAGGCGCGAAATTCGGCCAGCCTGAAGTGAAACTGGGAATTATCCCGTGCTTCGGGGGGACGCAGCGGCTGCCACGTTTGGTTGGGAAAGGCCTGGCCCTGCAACTCATCCTTTCCGGAGAAATGATCAGCGCTCAAGAAGCCTATCGCATTGGTCTTGTCAGCGAGGTTGTGCCCGCGGAGCAACTCATTCCACGCTCGGAAGCCATCCTCAAGAAGATCAGCGGCAATGCTCCCCTGTCGATTAAATTCGCGATCGAGGCAGTGAACAAAGGACTGGAAACAAGCCAAGCGGAGGGGTTGATTCTCGAAAGGTCCCTCGTTGCGATCTGTGCCGCAACCGGAGACAAGAAGGAGGGCACGTCGGCCTTTCTCGAAAAGCGCTCCGCAACATTCCAGGGCCGGTGAGTTTCTACTGGAGCGTCGCGACCACGAGGAAGCACTTATGAATAACGCGGCGCTCGAAGGTCGTCCCGTCAGCGAATCGCGCTCCGAATACACGCAGGTTGCGCTGCCAAATGATGCGAACCTTCTCGGCAACGTGCTGGGTGGTCACATCATGCACTTGATCGATCTTTGTGGCGGACTCGCGGCATGGCGCCACGCTCGGAGACCGGTAGTCACCGCATCGGTAGACGGCGTAAGCTTTCTACATCCGGTCCGCATCGGCCACGTGCTCATCTTGAAGTCCAGCGTGAACCGGGTTTTCAATTCGTCGATGGAAGTCGGAGTGAAGGTGTGGGTCGAGGACCGCGACACTGGAGAAGTCCACCACACGTCCTCCGCATATTTGACTTTCGTGGCGCTGGACGCGAAAGGCAGGCCTGTCTCGGTGGCCCCGGTTCTCCCAGAAACCGAGGACGAAAAGCGGCGCTTCGAGCAGGCTGGTTGCCACCGTGAAAGCCGGCTTCAGGCGCGCCACAACTCCGCCTCCTCGAAATGATGAAAAACGAATCATGACAAACGCCACGGATCTTGCGACTCAAGCGCCAAGGCACGCGTACGACGATCTGCTCGACCGCTGCCGCGCGCTCTACCCGCTCGCGACATCCGTGGTCTTCCCTTGTGAAGCCACGGCGTTGGCAGGCGCAGTGGAAGCGGCGCGTGCCCGTTTGATCACACCCATCCTCGTCGGCCCGCGTCAAAAGATCGTTCAAATCGCTCAGGAAGCTGGACTGAATATTACCGGTTTCGAGATTGACGACGTACCTGACGCACGCACCGCCGCAGCCCGTGGAAGAGGTGAAGGCGGGACGGACTGCAGTCTTGATGAAGGGGAGCTTACATACGGACGAGCTGATGGCCGCCGTCGTCGCGGCAGCGGCAGAGCTGCGCACCAGTCGACGTGTTAGCCACGCGTTCGTGATGGCGGTGCCGAATTATCCCAAACCACTGATCGTTACGGATGCTGTCGTGAACATCGCCCCATCGCTCGAGGACAAGCGCGACATCTGCCAGAACGCTATCGACTTGGCTCATAGCCTCGGACACGTGGCGCCCAAAGTCGCCATTCTCTCAGCAGTCGAAGAAGTGACCACGAGGATTCCCTCGACTATTGACGCTGCAGCTGTGCAAGATGGCCGACCGCGGACAGATTACCGGCGCCATTCTGGATGGACCGCTGGCGATGGACAACGCGATAAGTCTGGTCGCCGCGAAAACTAAGGGGCTTGTGTCGGCAGTGGCCGGCGAAGCCGACATCCTGGTGGTTCCGAACATCGAGGCCGGAAACATTCTTGCCAAGCAGTTCATTTTTCTGGCGAATGCCGACGCCGCCGGCTTGGTGCTGGGGGCGAAGGTTCCTATCATCCTGACCAGCAGGGCCGACAGTGTGCGCACGCGGATGGCATCCTGCGGCGTGGCGCTGTTGCTTGCGCATGCGTGTCGAAGCACTAGGCTGTAGGCGTCAATCCCTACTTGACGCTATCGTGCTTCGACATTCTCACTCGATGGAGAGCAGGTGGAGCAGTTTTTGCTTTTTGGCTCTCAAATACTTCGCATTCTCCCGATTGGGAGCCACTTCACAGGGCACACGCTCGACCACCTCGATTCCCGCCCGATCGAGGGCGCTTACCTTGTCGGGATTGTTAGTCAGCAAACGAACCTTGGTGATGCCGAAACCTCCCAAAATCGCGGCAGGGAGTTGGTAATCGCGGTAGTCCGGTCTAAGCCCGAGCTTCTCATTTGCTTCGACCGTGTCGCAGCCGCTGTCCTGGAGTCCATACGCGCGCAGTTTTGCCATCAGACCGATTCCGCGGCCCTCCTGCGCCTCGTAGATCAGCATCCCCGCGCCCTCGGACGCAATCATCGAAAGCGCCATTTGCAACTGTTGGCCACAATCACAACGGAGCGAGCCAAGGACGTCGCCGGTGAAGCACTCGGAGTGGATGCGGATGAGCGGAGGAGCGCTGCTCACAACACCCATGAGCAGTGCAATTGCGGTCTGGCGGCATGGCAACACGATATGGTCAGAATCTCGCTCATAGCCGAAAATACGGAAGTTGCCCCATCGCGTGGGACAGTTCGCGGAGGCAACTTTCCTGACAGCCTGGATTGTGGGGTTACTCATCATATTCAAACAGGTTTATCGAAGCGTGAATTGGGCTGTCTGGGAAATTAACGCGTAGCACGGCGTCCGCGGGACCGGCGGCGGGGCGCATCTGGTCCGGTTACCGGCCTCAAATGCGCCCCCGCTCCGCCGTAGCGGGCCCACCAATCAAGGCTTTGCCGGCAAGGGCAGCTTCACAGTAGCTTCGCCGTCCATGACCATTTGTCCCGTCTGCTTCTTGATCACGGTGCTGATCTTGGCGCCGTTCTTGGGAAGCAACTCGGTAATCGTCAGCTCGAGCGTCACGGTGTCATTGATGAACACCGGGAAGCGGAAGTTCACGAGTTGGCTCAGGTATACGGTGCCAGGTCCTGGCATCTCCATCGCCAGGCAGCGGGAGATGATCCCGAACAGAATACCCCCGTGCGCGATGCGCTGGCCGAATTTCGTCTTCTTCGCAAACTCATCGTCCACGTGAATCGGGTTGTGATCTCCGGTGACGTCTGCAAAACCACGGACCAGCTTGTCGTCTACAACCTCCGAAAAGGTGTGCTTCCGTCCAACTGCAAATTGCTCGGCTACCGTTTCCATATTTTCTCCTTCAAGTTAACGCGATGGTTTCACCGCAAAAGCTTTCTGACCTGCACCCGCAGTCCGCTTTTAACTGGTGCGGTAAGTGACACCGAACGAGGCGCGCGGATAATTCCAACTCATGACGCCACCCTCGCTGCACATCACGCGGCAGGTACCGCATTCGAGGCATCCGGCGTATTCAAAGCTGACCTGGCCGTCTTTCAGCCGGTAAAGGCGCGCAGGACACACGACTAAACATGCGCGATCCGTGCAGGTGGCACAGATGGCTTTGTCGACGTGGATGTGCGGATTGCCCTCGTCCACCGCAAACTTGTTCAGGGCCAGCGATTCTTCGGGACTCAGTCGCTTGATGCTCATAGGCTTCGATATGCTTTCCAGCCGTCGGCCAGGATTTGGCCAAGGCTCATATTGCGCCGCACGACATCCAACAAACCGTGCACCATGGGTGTAGGAACTTTGCCATCCACTGTGAACAAGAACTGCATCGCCTCGTTCGCCAGCTTCGGGACCTCCCGAAACACGCGCGGGATCTCGAATATTCGATGGAAGTTCTGATAGGCGCGCTCCTCCCCCAGCAGCATGAGATCCTCTAGCTTGTCCATATAGAGAGGTCCGATGTCCTCGATATTCACGGTTTCCAGGATGGCCCGGGCGGCCGCTAGCCCGCTGACCATCGCTAGGTCCATTCCCCGAATGATTAACCCCGTGTTAATGCCAAATCGCGCGGCATCGCCGATTACAACCATGCCATCCCGATACAGCCTCTCCGGAATTCCCCGGTAACCGACCTCGGGAACCAAATGCGCGCCGTATTCAACGGTTGTGCCTCCCTCAATCAGCGCGAGAATCGCCGGATGCATCTTGAAATCCTGGAGAATCTCCTGAATGTGCCGGCCCTGTTTGGCTGCCTGGGCGGGGTTGAACACAATCCCGAGTGAAATGCTCCCCTGGTTGGTATAGAGAAAGGCTCCGCCCGAGATACCATCGGTGCATCCGATGGCAACACGTGCGACTCCCTCGTCATCTTTTACTGCAAAGCGAGCGCTGATCACACTGTCGGGTAGCTCGATAGTTTCTTTGATGCCGACGCCGACGGCGTGTCCTTCGACGTCGGAGAACAGGCCGGCCTTCCGGGCAAGAAGTGAGTTGATTCCATCCGCGGCGACCACCACATCGGACCGCATCTCCTCTACGCCCGCGCGGATGCCGACGATCCTGTCGTTTTCCTCGATCAACCCGTCCACCACCACACCGGAAGCCAGCGTGGCGCCTTTGGCTTCGGCCTCGCCCGCGAACCACTCATCCAGCTTGGCGCGCACCACGGAATACGACTGCGGGACCTTTTCGCCAAGACCCGGATCGAAGTAATCGATGGTCGTCGCGGCCCGTTCGCCAAGCAGCATGATCTGCTCGCGGACTATCTTGCGCTGCAGCGGCGCGCGCTGGTACATGCCGGGCTCGATCATTTCCAAGGCGTAGGTGTAGAGGCGTCCGCCGGAGACATTCTTGGCGCCCGCGCTGTCGCCGCGCTCGACAAGCAGCACGTTTCTGCCTTCCCTGGCCAAGACATAGGAGCAGGCGCAGCCCGCTGGGCCTGCGCCTACCACAATGGCGTCAAATTTATCGTCGGCCATTTTTCCTCACCGCGGCCGTCAGCAGGGGCAACACTTCATAGAGGTCGCCGACGATGCCGTAGTCCGCCCCGTCAAAAATCGGAGCATGTTCGTCGTTGTTCACCGCCACGATGACCTTCGATTCGCGGGCGCCGACCATGTGCTGCACTTGCCCGGAGATGCCCACCGCAAGATACAGTTCCGGCTTGACCGTATGCCCGCTGATGCCAACGTACCGTTCAATCGGCAGCCAGTGCTCGTCCTCCGCTACCGGTCTTGAGCAAGCGATTTCCGCCTTGAGGGCCGCCGCCAGATCTTCAGCAAGTGTCAGGTCTTCCTGCTTGCGGAACCCGCGGCCCACAGCGACCAATTTCGTCACACCTGCTATGTCCACACCCGTGCCGCCACAAGCGGTGACGTCGGATATTGCGACTCGTCCATCGCTCTCGGTCTTCACCGTCTCAACAGTACCGGCCTTCGCAGCCGGGCTTGGGGGCAAGAATGTGCGGGGCGGTATCGTGACCACCGCGGGCAAAGCGAGTTCTTCATCACAGAGCGCCAAGCCCGCGTAGAGCAGACGGGTCGAGAGCAATTTGCCGCCTTCGATCTTCACTGACTTGGCGTCGGTACTCATTCCGGCGTTCAGCTTTGCCGCCACATAGGCGGCGACATGTTTGCCGCGCAACGTGCCCCCCACCAGGAAAATGCTGACGCCGCCGCCGCTGACGAGGCCGTAAAGCGCCTCGCTCAGCCCCTCTGTCCACCCGCTCGCCGCCGGCAGCACGAGTACCTTGTCGGCTCCGAATGCGGCCAGTTCTTTCGCGTCGACCTCACTGAAGGTCACCGCCGTGACCGGCTGCGACAACTCTTGCTTCAATTCCAGCGCAGGCGTCAGCAACTGCTTCGCGAGCGCGCTGTCTTCCGAAAAAACAAAGATTCCTGCCATGGTTGTCATTGCTCCTTTAGCGCACGCCCTCTGCTGCCAGGCTGCTGGTCAGCTTGCCGACGTTCGCGGCGGCATTCGGTTCTTTGTAGACGATGTTCTTGCGCTTGGCGACGAAGCCTTTGACCGACTTGTGCACGGCCTTCGGCTGCAACGCCTCCGCATTCAAACCGAGATCTGCGATCTTGATCTCCTTATTGGGCTTCTTGGCCGCGCCCAGCACCTGCTTGAGGGTGGGAATGCGCGGCTTGTTGATCGTACCCAGAACACTGAGCACGACCGGGCCCTTCACCGTCGCCACTTCGGTACCGTCGGCCAGCTTCCGCGTGGCCTTCACGGTGTCGCCTTCCACGGAAAGCTTTTCCACATAGGTCACGCAGGGCAGACCCAGGAGGGCCGCCAAGCGGGCTGCTGTCTGCTGGTTAAACAGATCCGAACTGCCTTCGCCGCAGATAATCAAGTCGTACGACCCCAGCTTACGGATCGTCGCCGCCAGTACGTTGGCCGTCACGCAGGCATCAGCTGTCTGCGCGGAGTTATCGGCAATCCAGTAGACCGTCTCCGGGCCACGCGAAAGCACGTCCTTCAACGATTGTTTTACTGCAGATGTGCCGTAGCTCAGAGCATGCACGGCGCCTCCGTGCTGCTCTTGAATCAGGGTTGCTTCCTCAATCGCGTTGCGATCGAAGTCACTAATTTTGCCCTTGGCCCGGCTTGCGTCCAGGCTCAAATCGTCGGGTTTGATCTTGATGTCCTTCTCGTCAAGCGTCCATTTGTAACAAACTAAGCATTTCGGCATTGGTCGGAGCTCCTCTTAGGCAATGCTGGCGGCGACGGTGTAGTCCGGAAAATCCGCCGGCGCATCCAATAGAGTCGTGCCCGCGATATCGCGGAACAGGCGGGGCAAAGGCATGGTTTCGCTGTATCCCATACCCCCTTCCACCTGGCACGTATCGATTAGAATCTTCGATCCCAACCGCGCCAGGAATGATTTGACCATGGCTGCCTCGGTTTCAAATGGCTTGCCATCCTCGACCAGTTGGGCCGTGGAGCGCAGCCCAAGGCGTGCCAGATAACAATCCGTCAAAGCCTCGGCCAGCAGCGTCTGGACTGCCTGTAACGTCGCGACCGGCTTACCAAACTGGACCCGCTGCTTGGCGTAGGCCGCGGCATGCTCCACGGCAGCCTGGCCGATCCCAACCGTCTGGGCGGCTTCCGCCACCGATGCCAAGGCCAGAATTCTCGTCGCAATGTCCGAACCCGATTTCACAGCGCCGAGAACGGCGGTGTCGGGCACTGCAACATTGTCAAAGACCACATGGGCTACCGGACATCCCTTCAGGCCCATGGTGGGCAGCGCCGCTTCCACCTTCAGCCCGGTCACGCCTGCAGCGACAACAAACGCTGTGAGTGACTTTGGGTCGGCGGGATCCGTTACCGCAAACGCCACGTACACTTGCGCTGCGCCGGCGTTCCGCACGTAAGCCTTGATCCCTTTCAACACGTAGCCACCTTCGCTCTTTGTAGCGACCAGGGCGTCAGGGCCGATACCCGGTGTCGACCCATGCTCGTAGATGGCGAAGGCCCCGATCGTCTCACCCTTGACGAGAGCCTGCACGTACTGCTTCTTCTGCAACTCGCTGCCCCAGTGCTGAATGGCATAGCTGGCCATTGCCTGATTGTTCATAATCGAGGCAACCGCCGCGCACGACCGCGAAAGGCTCTCGATGACAGCCACATAGCTGACAAAACCGGCTCCTGCTCCACCGACTTCTGTTGGCAAGTGCAGACCCAGGAAGTCGTGATTCGCCAGCTCCTTAACCACCGCTTCGGGGAACTCGCCCGTGTGGTCCAATTGCCCCGTAATTGGATCGAGGTATTCCTTGGCGAAGTCGCGGGCACTCTGTTCGATGAGTTGCTGTTCTTCGGTTAATTGGAAATTCATAATTTACGCTGCCTTCTGCCCCGCGCCTGCAGCCGGGGCTGGACTCAATACCGCACGTGCGATCACCAGACGCTGAATCTGGTTGGTTCCTTCATAGACCTGCATGATTTTCGCGTCCCGCATTGCCTTCGCAATCACTGAGGTATACCCGTACGAGCCCATCAGGCTGACGGCCTGAGAGGTCACCGCCATGGCAACATCTCCGCAAAGAGCCTTGGCCATCGCCGATTCTTTCGAGAAAGGCGCACCGGAATCGCGAAGTCTCACGGTGTGATGCAAGCTCTCACGCGCGGCTTCCACCTGGATCTGCATATCGGCCAACTTGAACTGCAGCGTCTGGCCGGGCTGCATCTTGCCGGGAAATCGCTTCTGCAAATACTTTACGCATTCGTCGAGCGCGCGCTGCGCGATGCCGAGGGCAAGCGCAGCAATTAGCTGACGCCCCAGATCGAGAGTCATCATGGCGATCTTCATACCATCCCCCTCCTTGCCGAGGAGGTTTCCGGCTGGGATGTGAACATCCTTCAGCAGCAGTTCGACGGTGTTGGAACTACGAATTCCCAGTTTGTGATCGGTTGCGCCGACTGTGAAACCGGCGCGGCCTTTTTCGACGATGAAAGCACTGATGCCCTTTACTCCCTTGCTCGGGTCGGTCTTGGCTAAGATCACATACACGCTCGCGTAACCGCCATTCGTAATGAAACACTTGGTGCCATTGAGGACATAGTCGTCGCCCGACCTGACTGCCGTGGTCCTGACTGCTGCGGCGTCCGAGCCGGCTCCGGGCTCGGTCAAGGCGAAAGCCGAAAGTCCGCCCTTCACGATGGCATCGAAATAGCGTTGCTTCTGTTCGTCATTTCCGACAAGCAGTACCGAATCCATACCCAGAACACCGGCAGCCAGCGTTGTCCCCATGCCTCCGCAGCCGTAACCCCACTCCTCCGCAACCAGCGCCTGGGTGAGCGCGTCATATCCCAGGCCACCATATTTCTTGGGTATGGCCATGGTAAAAATCCTGCTTTCCTTGGCTGCCTCGAGTAGAAAAGGATGGAACTCGCCCTTTCTGTCGTACTCGGCAGCATTAGGGATGATGTGCTTGGCGACAAACTCTCTCGCTGCCCTTTTGATTTCCTGCTGCTCTGTGGTCAATATGCTCATAGCTTTTTCAACCTCTTCAATCTCGAACGCGATTCACCTCTTGTTGCATCGATGCCTGGATTTCGAAATCTCACTCTCGGCCTGCAAGAGTGCATTCTCGATGCCAATCGGACGTAACAGTGCCTCGCTGCCGGCAGCTTGATGCAAACAGGACGGACCCTGAGTAGAGTCTCCGCGTTGCAAACGGAAGGACCCTGAGTAGAGTCTCGACGTTTTGATGACTTACCGCGGGTCTCCCAATCTTTCGCGGATGGCCCTAATGAGGAACCGCGACCATCTGTCTGCCCCAAATGGGTCAGTGGTCTTTCGCTGGATATGTTGTTATGCGCGCAACCCACCTCCCGCTGAAGCGGGAGCTCGCCGCGTGGCTATAGGAACTGTCAGGTATTGGGGGTAAACGATCAGACGCCACTCTACGATGCCCATTATGGGTGAAGACTTGCTTCGATCAAGGCCAGGAAATGCTCAAAGGGGCGTCAAGGAGATTGCGTTGCGTCACACACGGAGCGGAGAGGGCATTTGACAGGTAATCGAGCCCGTGATTGACCGATCGAAGTCGATTGCAATCGCAGGAGCCGGCCGCGTGGCACAAGCGTTAGGACGCCTTCTGAGCGAGGGTGGCCAGCCAGTGGTGGCGATTGCCGGCCGAAACCCGGAGCGGACGGCTCGGGCAGCAGCTCGGTTTATCGGCGCACGCACAACTCCTTCGACTATTGAAGAGCTTCCCGCCCTTGCATCGAACATCCTGATCGCCGTTTCCGATTCGGCCGTCGAGCCGGTTGCCGCTGTCCTGGCCCGCTCCGGGTTCCACAACAGAGTCGCTCTCCATACTTGCGGTGCAAAGGGGCCCGAGGCGCTGGCCGTTCTTGCCGGCCAAGGAGTAAGCTGCGGCGCGTTACATCCGCTCCAATCGTTTGCCTCAGCCGAAGAGGGCTTATCCAGAGTGGCCGGATCGAGTTTTGCCATCGATGGAGATCCTGAAGCGTTCGAGTGGGCCTCGTCGATCGTGAGCTTGGCGGGCGGCTGCAGTCTGCGGATTCGACCGGAGGCCCGGAGCCTGTATCACGCGGCAGGGGTGATGGCCAGCAGTTACATAACGGCTCTCATTCATGCGGCGGCTGAAATCCTGGAGGCCGCCGGCGTTCCACGCTGAACCGGGCTGACTGCATTAGCACCGCTGGCCAGAACATGCGCCGAAAACTCTTTCAACATCGGACCCGTCGAGGCGTTGACCGGTCCCATTGAGCGGGGGGACAGCACCACGGTATTGGGTCATCTTAAGGACTTGGCAAATCTCTCGCCTCCGGTGAGGCGATTGTACTGCTCGGCCGGAGAGTTGGTAGTGCAAATGGCTCTGGTGCGTGGATTGCACGAGACGAAGGCAAAGGAAATCGGGAGGATGTTGAGGTCGGCCCAATGACCGGAGTACCGAAGAAGCTGCGCGTGCCCGATCTGTCCGCGATGAAGAAACGCGGCGAACGGATCGTTATGTTGACCGCCTACGATTCCACCATGGCGCGTTTGTTCGATCGGGCGGGCATCGACGTCCTACTTGTCGGCGACTCGCTCGGGAACGTGATCTTGGGACTGGACACGACGATTCCAGTGACAGTGGATGCCGTCATTCACCACACGTTGGCTGTGACACGAGGCGCGAGGCGCGCTCTGGTTGTGGCCGACATGCCGTTTCTGACTTATCAGGTGACGACCGAGCAGGCGATGCGGAATGCAGCAAGGCTCTTTCAGGAGGGAGGCGCCACCGCCGTCAAGCTGGAAGGTGGGCGCGCCGTCGCGGATACGGTTCGACGACTCACGGCGGCTGGCCTCCCTGTAATGGGACACGTCGGGCTGACGCCTCAGCATGTGCATCGCCTCGGAGGAATGCGGCAACAGGCTCGCGACGACGAGGCAGCGCAGGAACTGATGCTTGACGCGCTCGCTCTCGAAGACGCAGGAGCGTTTGCAGTGGTGCTCGAAGCGATTCCGGATGCAGTTGCCGCGTCCGTTACGTCCCGTCTGCACATTCCGACGATAGGGATCGGCGCGGGGCCTCACTGCGATGGTCAGGTGCTGGTCAGCTACGACATGCTTGGGCTTTTTGACGCCTTCGTGCCGCCATTCGTAAAGCAGTATGCTCAACTCGGGAACGACATCCTGAGTGCCGCGAAGGATTATGCGAACGAGGTACGTCAAGGCGTGTACCCGCAGTCTCTTGCACCGCGGCGCGACATTGCCTCCGTGGTGGCACGAAGATGACTGCCGTCGTGCAGCGTGTCGCGGAATGGAACCGCATCGCCGCTGGGATTCGGCGCGAGGAGGTGTTAGGGTTTGTTCCGACCATGGGTGCTCTGCACGAGGGTCATGGAGCCTTATTGGAGGAAGCGCGAAAGCGCTGCTCCATCGTTGCCGCCAGCATCTTTGTCAATCCAATCCAGTTCAATCAGAGAACCGACTACGATTTCTATCCGCGGGTGTTGGAGGAAGATGTCGCGTTCTGCGCGGCGCGAGGGGTCGATTACATCTTTGCTCCTCCAGACGATGAGATGTATCCGGAGCTCCAGCGAGTATTCGTCGAGGTTGGGGACACTTCGGCGCACCTGTGTGGCCGGAGCCGGCCTGGCCACTTTCGAGGCGTCGCAACCGTGGTCATGAAGCTGTTCCAGATGTTGCGGCCCCAGTTCGCGTTCTTCGGCGAAAAAGACTATCAACAGTTGGCAATCGTGCGCCATCTGGTGCGTGACCTGAACGTTCCTGTGGAAGTGGTCGGTGTGCCAACGGTGCGGGAAAGCGACGGTCTTGCTCTGAGTTCACGGAACCGACGCTTGAATGCGGCGGAGCGATCCTTGGCGCCCTGTCTCTACACAGCTTTTGCTGGTCGCCCGACAGTTGATCGCCTGTGGGGAGCGGAATACCGCCGCTATCAAAGAGCGGGTCATTCAGGTCCTGCAAGGTGTCCCACAAATCAGGCTTGACTATTTCGAGCTGGTCGATCCGGATACAATTCGGCCTGTCGATGTCGTAGAGGCACCGGTGCGAGCTGCCGCTGCAATATGGATTGGAGAAACCCGGCTCATCGATAACGTCTATTGCGCACCGCGCCCGCACTCCGCTGAAAAGCCTTCCAGCGCGTTGCGCCTGACGCAGGGCCGGGATGATCGGTGCAGGCTGGCTGGCACAGGGTCCGGTCTGGAAGCTTCGATCACAAGCGCAACGGCTCCCGATAGCGGAGGCGGAGAGTGCTGCATCGATTCGATAGAGGTGGGGGCCACCCCCTCAGCGTGAAATGCCGGTAAAGACGATCCAGGTTTCAGAGAACGTCCTGCGCACCAATAGGCAGATCGCCCAACAGAACCGGGCCGGGCTGGATGCCGCGGGTATCGTGGCGCTCAATCTGATAGCCCTTCCCGGTGCCGGCAAGACCTCACTGATCGAACAGACCATTCGCAGCCTTAGGAACCGGATGCGGATCGGCGTGATCAACGGCGACACCAGCGCCGCCGGAATGGATGCTGAGCGTGCGGAGAAGGCAGGAGCGATCGCTGCGCACGTTAACACCGCGGGAAAATGTCATCTCGTTGCGGGAATGGTGCGTGACGCAATGGCCCGTCTGCCGTTGCAGGATATCGATCTTCTCCTGATAGAAAACGTAGGCAGCATGATCTGTCCCTCTTCCCGGCAGCTCGGATCCCACTGGAACGTGCTCATCGCCTCGACCCCCGAGGGCCATGACAAGCCTTACAAGTTCCCAAGAATGTACGGCGGTGTCGATGCCGTGGTCATCAATAAGATCGACCTGCTGCCTTATGTGTCGTTTGATCTCAATTATTTCAAAGGAGGAGTTGAAGCCTTGAACAGGGGACTGCTCACATTTCCGCTGTCATGCTTCTCCGGACTGGGACTCGTCACCTGGTTTGACTGGGTTGAATCGATGGTGGCGACAGGCGATCGGGGTTTTCGGCAGAGAGTCCTGGCCAGCTAAGGAGAAATCGAGATGGCGCACTCGGAAGATGAAACTGGCCGCCCGCGCTGCAATATGGGTTGGCGAAACCTGGCTCATCGATAACGTTTATTTGTGAACCACGCCCGCACTCCGCTGAAGCGTCTTCCAGCGCGCTGCCGGCGACAATCACGGAAGGCACTGCAGGACCTTTCTCAGGACCAAATCGGCGCTTCTGTTCTGGTCGAGCGAGTCCGCAATACGGATGTCGGCCACAGGGACAAGTGGCGTAAACCCTAAGTCGGGGACGGTCGCCGGCCACGATCACCGGTCCGCGCAATCCCGCTGCGGGGTACCTAGCAAGCGGAATTCGTGGCGACGCAATCCGTTGCGGCATCCTTCCGAGACTTCACCGCGTGCCGGTGCTGAAGCGCGCCTCATTATGATATGTTGATGATGTCGTGAGATGGCAGGGAACAGGCGAGAATGCGGGTCAGGGGGAATGTGTGAGCGTCGGCCTCGGCCAGAAATTTACTGTCCATTTTACTGTCCATTTTGCGATCAGACCCCATGGTTGGAATGGATTTGCGAGACGGTATGGACTGGTCGGAAAACCGCCTAAACCCTTGCAGGACAGTTAAGTAGCGGAAAACAGAGGAACGCGGGAGTAATTCAGTGGTAGAATGCCAGCTTCCCAAATCAACGCTACTTTGCGATTCAAGAACTTAGCGTTCACGGACGCATCGTTTTAGGCGATTTCAAGCACTGGAGTTTCCAGTGGCTCCGCTTAATGGAGCCAAATGGAGCCAACCTCAAACGGATAATTCCGCCCTCGACGCCGGTTCGTAATCCATGCCCCCACCCGGTGGTG
>Ga0335078_10002757_pt1 | contig 26499 bp, 28 predicted proteins | sample Lox_Sample_32_FD_206711 | JGI IMG/M metagenome (GOLD analysis project Ga0335078, IMG submission 206711) | Soil microbial communities from Loxahatchee National Wildlife Refuge, Florida, United States - Lox_Sample_3.2 | ecosystem: Environmental > Terrestrial > Soil > Wetlands | place: USA... | reverse complement strand
GTCCTGCTATTGCGCCAGTTCATTACCAGGGGTGACATTCTCGAAAGCTACAACATTCTTGCCTACCGCACCCGCTGGATAAACCAGCCGCAACAGGTCTTCGAGATCGAAACAGAACTCGACGGCGCGCCGCACGTGTATCGCCTGGTCATCGAGCCGTGGGGGGGGCCCCGCGCGGCCGCGAGTAGCTTCGGAAACAGTCCATTGCGATGGCAAGCCGATCTTTAAGTTCTCCTCTGGTGAGGTCCATCTCTATACCGACCGCTTTGAACACCAGGTGACTTACAGTTTTGACTGGCAGCGCTCACCTCTGGCGACCATCATGCCGACAAAAGACAACATCCGGCTGAGCAAGTTCAAGCAGTGGGTGGCCACCTTTGTCTGTTTCCGCCTCAACCCTTTCAACATGGGAGCTATGGCGAATGCAGAGAATCTATTCGCGAACGTTGATCTGTCTAACTTCGCAGCTTGGTACCGGCACCTGCTGCAAACCGATCCGAAGCAGAATGCCGCCATGCTGGAAAGCCTGCGCGCTTCCTTGGACGGATTCAACTTCTTGCATCTCGAGCCGTTCGGGGAGAACGTTCGCTTGCTGGCCGCCGAGTTCTCACAGAGCGGCGATGTACGGTATTACTTCAATGAGCTTTCCGACGGCCAGCGGTGCCTCATCTGTCTCTATGCCGTATTGCACTTTGTCCTGGCCAAGGGCGGCAGCGTGATCCTGGATGAGCCTGACAACTTCGTCTCGCTACGCGAGATTCAGCCTTGGCTCATGGCGGTGCTGGACGCGGTTGACGAACGAAAAGCCAGATCCTGCTGATCTCACACCATCCCGAGATCATCAAGCAGTTGGCGCCCCGGCACGGCGTGGAATTTGTACGCGAGGGAAGCGGACCGGTGCGCGTGCGGGAGTTTCGCGGCGAGGCCCGCAGTCTGCCGCCGTCGGAACTGATCGCCCGCGGATGGCAAGGTGAATAACGCTTCGCAAGTCATCGTGCTTGCGGAGGATGAACGGCAGCAACGGTTTGTGCGCTCCTATCTCGGCCGGTTGGGGTATCACCACCACGACCTGCGGCTCGAAGCCCTTCTGAGCGGCCGGGGATCCGGGGAACAATGGGTACGCGAGCGGTATGCGGCAGCGGTGGAGGCTTACCGCGAGCGCGCCGCGAGGGCCAAGACTGCGTTTGTCGCCGTGATCGATGCCGACACCGCTGGCGTAAGGGACCGCTTCCAACAATTCAGAGCCTCGCGGGCAGATGTTGGACTGGATCCCCGCGCAGACCGTGAAGCCATCGCACACCTGGTTCCGAAACGGAACGTGGAGACGTAGGTTCTGTGCCTGATTGGACGGCCTGTAGATGAAGAGACCGACTACAGCCGCAACGCGGACGTCGAACACTTCATCCAGCCTGCTGCACTGGAGTTCTTCGCCTGGACACGCGAAGGAGCGGCGGTGCTGCCGCACTGCATCCCCTCGCTGAAAGCGGCCATCCCGGAGATGCAACGGTTGGAGTAGCTCTTGGTCTGATACAATCGTAAATCCCGCATGGCGAAGACGGAGCAGGAATACCGGCAGGATATTATCGACATCGGCCGCCTGGTGTATCAGAAGGGCTGGGTGGCCGCCAACGACGGCAACATCACCATCCGCCTGGATGCCGAGCGCATTCTCGCCACGCCCACCGGCGTCAGCAAGGGCATGATGCATCCCGACGATCTCATCATCGTCGATTACACGGGCAAGAAACTGGCCGGGCGCAAGGAGTGCACCTCCGAGATCGCCATGCACATGAAGGTTTACGAGATGCGCCCGGACATCCGCTCGGTGCTGCACGCCCATCCGCCGGTGGCCACCGGATTTGCCGCGGCCGGCCGCCCGTTGAACCTGGCGCTGTTGCCGGAGGTGATCATCGGGCTGGGCTGCGTGCCGCTGGCCGACTACGGATTGCCGGGCACGCCCGCGCTCACCGAGCCGCTGCTGCCCTACATTCCCAAGTACGACGCCATCCTGATGGGGAATCACGGCGTGGTGAGCTACGGGGAAGATGTGTACAAGGCCTTCTTCCGCATGGAAACGGTGGAACACTTCGCGCGCATCTCGCTGGTGGCGGAATTGCTCGGCGGCGCCACGGTGCTGCCCAAGACGGAAGTCGACAAGCTGTTCGATTCGAGAACGCGGTATGGCGTGAAGGCGCGGGCGGGTCCGGAACCGGGCTGCCCGGTCTACGCCGAACAAGTGCCGCAGGACGGGAGATTCCTGGTGACGCGCGAGGAACTCATCGGCATGGTGGACGAGGCGCTGCGGGCGCGCGGCGTGAGCTGAGCGCGGCGTCAAATGGAAGCAGGGAGAGCATAGATGGGTGAAGCCTTAGGATTGATCGAGACACGCGGACTGGTGGCCATGATCGAGGCATGCGATGCCATGGTGAAGGCCGCCAAAGTGACGCTGGTCGGCTGGGAAAAGATCGGGTCGGGCTACGTGACCGCCATGGTGCGCGGCGACGTGGCGGCGGTCCGCGCGGCCACCGATGCGGGAGCCGCCGCGGCGCGGCGCGTGGGCGAGTTGATCGCCGTGCACGTGATCCCGCGCCCGCACCAGAGCCTGGAAGACATTCTGCCGATCGGCAAAACGCAGAATGCCGCCTCCGCGAAGTAGCCGGCGGACCGAGGCGCCATGATCTTGGCCCGCGTAGTGGGCACCGTGGTGGCGACACGGAAGGACCCGCGGCTGGAAGGCAAAAAGCTGCTGATCGTGAAACCGGTCTCGCCGGAAGGCACGGACGAGTCCGGCTACGTGGTGGCGGTGGATACCGTCAGCGCCGGATTCAAGGAGAAGGTGCTGGTGGTTTCCGGCAGCTCCGCGCGCATGGCGGAAGGCTGCAAAGACACACCCGTCGACACCGCCATTGTGGGCATCGTGGACGACGTGCGGCTGGATTGACATGTTCCTCGGGCGGGTAGTCGGGTGCGTATGGTCCACCGCGAAGGACAGTCGGTTGGACGGACATCGCCTGCTGCTGGTTCAGCCGCTGACGCCGGAGCTGAAGAACACCGGCAAGCGCCTGGTATGCGCGGACTGGACGGGCGCCGGAGCGGGCGAGTTGGTTTACTGGACGCGCAGCCGCGAAGCCACCTATCCATTCCTGCCCGCGGAAGTGCCGGTGGATGCCACCATCACCGGCATTGTAGACTCCATTCATACCAAGAAGGCCGACGCATGCTGATCGCGCGTGTGGTCGGCGAGATGGTGGCCACGCGGAAGCATCCGAGCCACGAGGGCCGCAATCTGCTGCTGGTGCAACCGCTGAACCTAGACGGGACCAATCGCGGCGACGCGGTCGTCGCGCTGGACGCCATCGGCGCAGGGGTCGGCGACCGCGTGCTGCTGGCGACCGACGGCTACGCGGCCATGAGCGCGGTAGGCCGCATGCAGTCGCCCATCGATATGGCGGTCATCGGCTTCATCGATCGCGTGGATCTGGAGTAGCGCGCGCTCGGATCCCTTATGGCCCGGTTGAAGAACAAGCGAGTGCTCTTGAGCGGCGCCGGACGAGGTATGGGATCCGCGATCGCATCGTTATTTGCGCGCGAGGGCGCGAGTCTCACGCTGGTCGCGAGAACGCCTGGCACGCTCGAGAAGACCGCGTCTGAAATCCGCGAAGCCGGCGGCCGAGTCGTATTTCTTGCCGGGGATATGGCCGACCCCGCCGTTGCCCGGCGGGCCGTAAGCTTGTGCACCGAGACCTTCGGTGGTCTCGACGCCTTCGTGAATCTGCCTGGAGGTAATTTCCGTCTCCTGCACTCCTTCGACGAGATCGAAGATGATCTGTGCGCACGGCTTTTCCAAAACCACGTGTTGACGCTGTTCCATGGAGCGCGCTGCGTTGCTCCGGAAATGCGCAAGCAGGGCGGTGGTGTCATCCTCAGTGTGGGCGCTTCCATTCGGACCCGGCTCGACGGAAATATCGCATACGGCACCGCGAAGGAAGCGGTAATTGGAATGACCAGGAATCTGGCGCGCGAACTGGCCGGATCCAACATCCGGGTAAACTGTCTTTGTCCGGGACTCATCCGCGAACCGTGTCAGGCTGCTCAGCGCCTGCCCCGTCCTACATTAGCCAGAAGGGGGCAGCCGGAAGACATCGCATATGCCGCTCTTTTCCTTGCTTCGGATGAGTCTCCATGGATCACTGGACAGACCATCGCCGTCGATGGCGGAGGCGAAGTGTTCGTCGGTCAGGAACGGCAATTTGACTGAATCTCCCGCACGAACGCCGATACCGCCGCGTCTTCCCGCTCAGGGTAATTGAACCCGAACGCCTCCGCAACGGGTCGGGCGGCCTTTCGGAACAGTTCGTTCATCGCAAACAGCGCGTTCCAGACAGAGTCCGGCCGGGCGTCTGAGTAAGAGCGCTCCAGCAGCACCCAAAAGTCGCTGCTGATATGGCGCTTGAGGTCTTTGCAAAAGTAACCCGCGGCCACTTGGAAATCCGTCGTCACACCGAGGTGCCACGTCAGCATCTTCAGGACCTGCTCGCGCATCAGTCCGTCCAATATGGCCTTGGCGAAGATGAGCTGATCGCGATACAGCCCTTTTGCAACGTAAGGAGTCAGCCACCAGAACTCGTTGCAGCAATCGGCGAATTGCTTAGCGGTCGGCTTGTGCGGCAAGTAGCTCCGGATCGCCGGCGGCGCCAGCGCAAAGCGCCCGTCTTTGTCGAGCAGCACGAGTGACAGCGAGTCCGCCAGAATCGGCCCCACGTCATCGGCAGGACGAAAGGTCAGGTCGATCCGATTTCCGTCCATGAATTGCATGAGGTACGCATAGGTTGCCGTGGACGGAGGTGGTTCGCCCATGTCGTCCGGCGTCTGCAGAATCATGATCTCGCCGAAGTACGGCGGAATCTGCCCGTTTTGCCGGTAGGGTTCCACGTTCTCCACCAGGTAGGTGATGTCATAGTCCTGAAAACGATCGCGCGCGGCCGCGGGATTGGTGCGAGAGCCGGTCATGACAACTGCGCGCACATCCTCGTGCTCCTGTGCGAAACCGAGGATCAACTGCATCATGTCTTTTTCGCTGCGCATGGCCTGCTCCGATCCCGGAATCTCATACTTCCGCCGCCCGCCGCCTGCGGATGAGCCGCCTCGCGGTCAGGAGGATCCCCAATTCACAACGCCCGGTCCGCGTCGCAATGACATCCACGACTGCGAAAGGGCACGCCGAATTTTGACCCCTTGCCAGCCCTTCAACCAGCCTAGAACCGGACCGGTACCAGCCACCCCTTGTGGGGTCCGCCTCTTGACCTTCGGTTTGCTATAATGGCCCATTATGCTTTGACGCACAGACACCCCGCTGATTTGGGCCTTTGGGCCCTTCCTTGGTAAACCTTCGGCCGATGTTTTGGGGCCGAACCTTTTTTAGACCAGATTTCAAAGACGAGGTAAATTCGATATGCGAAAGCTATTTTCGAACGGGTTGGCTGTTGTTGCGGGTGTGGTTTCGCTGCCCCTGGCCGCGACGCACACGCATTCTCAGCCGGCCGCCGAATATCGTTACGAACCCGCCAAAGACACGCGGCTCCGTTCTCTGCGAGCCTTCTTCCAGCAGCGCAATTGCCCCGCCGCCGAACTCTCTCCTGTTTTTTTGCAGGTCTCCGATATGTACGATCTGGACTGGCGTTTGCTGCCCAGTCTTTCTTTCGTGGAATCCACCGGCGGCAAGGCCGCCAAAAACAACAACTGGTTCGGATGGGACTCGGGCCGCGCCGCGTTCTCCTCGGCGTCCGCCTGCATTCATTCGGTGGCGTCCGCGCTGGCGAACTCGGCGCTATACCGGGACAAGGACCTCGATGGGATCCTGAAGACCTATAATCCGGACGCAGGCTATGCCCGCAAAGTGAAAAACGTGATGCGCCGGATCGCCCCAGCCGCGGATTGATTCTTCTCGCCGCGGACCGCGCGCTGGCCCACGCACGCGAACAGCAAAAAATGCTTGCGGCTGCAAGCGCCGGAGAGTACAATGTTCCCCAGACTCGCAAGTAAAGGGAGAACATCTCAAATGAGCCCTCGGACTTCAGTTCTTTTTCTCCTGGTAGTGTGCCTTGCCGCCACCGCTCCGCTCCTGGCGCAGAACACCGCCTCGATCACCGGCACGGTTCGGGATCCTTCCGGGGCTGTGCTGCCCAGCGCTGACGTGACCCTGACCAACGTTGCAACCGGCGTCACGCAGAAGGCGGCCACGAACGGCTCCGGCGACTACCTGATCGCGGGCCTGCCCGCCGCCAGCTACAACCTGAAAATCTCCGCCACCGGTTTCGAGGGATTCGAAGCCGACGGCATCGTTCTGCGCGTGGCGCAGAAAGCGCGTGTCGACGCCACCCTCCAGGTCGGACAGGTCACCAGCGAAATCAACGTGCAGGGCACCGGCGTGGCCCAGGTGGAGACGCAATCCTCCGAACAGTCCGGTGTCGTCACCGGCAAAGAGATCAGCCAACTCGTGCTCAACGGCCGCAATTTCACGCAATTGATCACCCTGGTTCCGGGCGTCAGCAACCAGACCGGGCAGGATGAAGGCGTGGTCGGGGTCGCCGGCAATGTGTCCTATAGTGTCAACGGCGGCCGCGTCGAATATAACAATTGGGAGGTCGATGGCGGCGACAACATGGACAACGGTAGCAACGACACCCTGAACGTCTACCCGAACGTGGATGCCATTGCCGAGGTGAAAGTACTCACATCCAATTACGGCGCCCAATATGGCAGAAATGGATCGGCGACCGTCGAGACGGTCACGAAATCGGGTGGCAGGGACTTCCATGGGGACCTGTTCGAGTTTCTCCGCAACGACGACTTCAACGCGCGCAACTACTTCTCATACACCCCGCCGCTGGTGCCCGAGTACAAGAAAAACGACTTCGGCGGTACCATCGGCGGCCCGGTGTACATTCCGCACGTCTACAACACGGGGAAGGAGAAGACATTCTTCTTCTTTTCCGAGGAAGTGCGGCGCGAGATTGTCCCTGGCGGAATATTTACCGGACAGGTTCCATCCGCGCAAGAGCGCCAGGGAAACTTCTCCGACGTTTGCCCGGGTCCAGGCTCCATGGTGGACACCACGAATTTCCCCGATTGTCCCGTGAACCCGGCTACGGGAAGCTACTATCCCAGTAACACGGTTCCGGTCGATAACAACGCCAAGGACTTGCTGGCGCTTCTGCCCACGGCTAACCTGCCTAACAATTACTACAGCGCGGCACCCGCTCTTCCCACGCATTGGCACGAAGAGTTGTTCCGCATCGATCAGAACTTCAGCGACAAGCTGCGCATGTTCGTCCGGTTTATTCACGACTCGTGGAGCCAGGTTCAGCCGACGCCCACTTGGGGCTACGGCGCTTCGTTCCCAACCGTCGAAACTAACTTTGTTGGACCGGGAGTAAGTCTGGTGGCTAATCTCACGGCCAATGTCTCGCCCACGCTGTTAAACGAATTCACATTCGCCTACACGACGGATCACATTTTCCTGAATGCCGTCGGTCCAACGGCGCGCCCGTCCGACTTTAACATGACCGGCCTCTACAACAACGGATTTGGAGGGTTGCTGCCGGCAGTGGGCGTCGCGGGCGGCATCAACTACGACACCGGCGGGTTCTCGCTCGACACCGGCTACTTCCCCTGGAACAACGCGAATCCGACTTATACCTATAAAGACCAATTGACCAAAATCATTGGCGGACACAATCTCTATTTCGGCGCTTCTGTGGTGACGGCCGAAAAGAATGAGATGAACAGTCCCTACATTCAGGGAATTCTGGGCTTCGACAATACCGATACGGCCATCAGCACGGGCAACGCATTCGCGGACATGCTGACCGGCCAGATTGCGAGCTTCAATCAAACGAATCTCAAGACCAAGTACTACAACCGCTACAAGATCGTGGAGCCGTACGTTCAGGACGATTGGCACGTCACGAAGAGGCTGACCCTGAATCTGGGATTGCGCCTCTCCCTGTTTGGTACTTACCGCGAGAAGTACCATCAGGCGTATAACTTCGAGCCGGGCGTTTACCAGCTCTCCGCTGCACCGCAGCTCGACATCGATGGATCGGTTACCGGGCAGGCAGGCGCTCTGATCCCGGGCACTGGCAACCCCTATAACGGAATCGTGCAGTGCGGCGTGAACGGCGTCCCGGCGGGTTGCATGACGGGCCATTTGTTCAATCCCGCGCCCCGCGTAGGTTTCGCCTTCGACCCGTTCGGCGATGGCAAAACGTCTATTCGCGGCGGTTATGGCATATTCTACGAGCACACCAACGGCAACGAAGGGAACAGCGAGTCGCTCGAAGGCAGCGCTCCTTTGGTGGTGAACTCGACCGAGTACAACGTGGCCGGCTACACCAATATCGGCGGCGGCGGCGTGATCTTCCCGCTGGGCGTCACATCCATTCCGACGCGGGCGATCTGGCCTTACGTACAGCAATGGAACTTCAATGTCCAACGCCAGATCATGAACGGCACGGTGATGAGCGTGGCATACGTGGGAAGCAAGGGCACACACCTCTCGCTGCAGAGCGATATCAATCAGCTCTACCCTATTAGCGCGTCACAGAATCCTTATGCGGCGGGGCAGGGCATGACGACGAACGATTGCAACAACGGCACGGTGAACGGCGTGGCGCCCACGGGCGCCGCCGCGAACCAGTTCAATGTGGCGTGCGGCGGCGATCCGGACTTCTACCGCCCCTATCCGGGGTACGGCGACGTCACCGGCCTGCAGCCGGCCGCAAATTCGATTTACAACGCTCTTCAGGTTTCCGTCCACCGCCACGTCGGCAGGCTGAGCGTCGATGGCGCATATACCTGGAGTCACTCTCTCGACGACTCGTCGGATCGCTATGACGGGAGCTTCGTGGATGCGTATAACCTTGCACTGACGCGCGCCAGCTCGAATTTCGACCAGCGGCAACTCCTGAACATCGGCTACGTCTATGATCTGCCGGTCTTCCAGAAGAAGGGCTTGGTCAATACTCTGCTCGGGGGTTGGGAGATCTCCGGGATCACCACTTTCCAGACCGGCACGCCCTTCAGCGTGTCCGACGGCCTGTTTAATGCCGGTGTCGGAAATGGCATAGGTTCCGGATCCTTCCTCGATCAGATTGGCAATCCAGGTGCGATTCCCAGCCTGACTTCCAGCCCGGCCGGCGTGTATGGGCCGCTGTTGTTCAATCCGGCGGCTTACGCCGCGCCGCAGGGCCTGAGCTTCGGCACGTCGGGGCGGAATTCGCTGAACAACCCGAGCCGCACGAACTTCGATATGGGTCTGTTCAAGCACTTCGCATTTACCGAAGCCAAGGCCCTCGAGTTCCGCGCCGAAGCCTACAATGTCTTCAACCACACGCAGTGGAGCGGCGTGAACGGCGGAACGAGTTGTTTCGGCGCCAATTTCTCCGCCGGCGACCCGAGCTGTTATGACAACAACAACTTCCTGAGAGCCGCCGGCGCGCATAATCCGCGCATCCTGCAACTCGGCATGAAGTTTCTGTTCTGACGCCGCGCTCCCGCGGACTGTTAAGCTGTCCGTATGGACGAGGGGCGGCTCCGGCAGTTACTCGAGCAAGTGCGCGAAGGCGCGGTGGACGTGGCGGGGGCGGTCGACCGCCTGCGCCACATGCCTTTCGAGGACTTGGGCTTCGCCAAGGTGGACCACCACCGCGCGTTGCGCCACGGCATGCCGGAGGTGATCCTCGGCAAAGGCAAAACGCCCGGCCAGATCATCGCCATCGCCGGCAGCCTGCTCCAGAACGCGACGAACGTACTCATCACGCGCGCCGATCCGGAGGCTGCCGCCCAGGTGACCGCACGCTTCGAGGGCGGCGAGTACTTCCCGCTTTCCGGCGCCATCCGCTTCTGGCGCGACCGCACCGTTCGCGGCAAGGGCAAGATCGCCGTGGTGTGCGCCGGCACCAGCGACATCCCCGTGGCGGAAGAAGCGCAGGTAACCGCCGAGGTGATGGGCAACCAGGTGGAAGCCATCCATGACGTCGGCGTGGCCGGCATCCACCGCCTGATGACTCACCAGGCCCAACTGATGGAGGCGCGCGTGGTGGTGGTCTGCGCCGGCATGGAAGGCGCGCTGCCCAGCGCCGTCGGCGGCATGGTCTCCTGCCCCGTCATCGCGGTGCCCACCAGTGTCGGCTACGGCGCCAGTTTCCAGGGATTGGCCGCCCTGCTGGGCATGCTCACGAGCTGCGCCAGCAACGTGGCGGTGGTCAATATCGATAACGGATTCGGCGCCGGCTATGTGGCCAGCCTGATCAACCAGGTGTAGCTACTCCACACCGGGCGGCCGGCGCTTGTGCCAGTCGGTCTGCTTCTGGAAAGCGTTGCCAACTGCCAACAGCGTATTCTCGGTGAACGGCAGGCCCACCAGTTGAATGGCCACCGGCAAGTCACCCGCAAATCCGCATGGCAGCGACAGAGCCGGAAGACCCGCCAGGTTGCCCGAAGGAATCAGAGCGCTCAGCCCCCGGTCCTTCGGAACGGCGCGTTCCGGATGCCGGTCCAGCGGCTCGTCGACTGGCGGGGCGGGACCCAGGCGTGTGGGAGACACCAGCAGATCCACATCGGCGAACAGCTTGAAGATCGCCTCCTTCGCGAGCCTGCGGATGCGCATCGCCAGCAGGTAGTCATGCGCCCGAATCTCCAGCCCGGCTTTCAGTCCCGCGATCTGTTTCTGGTCCGCCAGTTCTTCCACCTTGCCGCTGGCGATCAGCGGCTCAAACACGGAAGCCGCATCCGCGGAAATGATGGTGCCGATGACGGGTCCATAAGGGAAATCCGGCAGCCGGGTTTCCACCATCTTCACGCCCAGGCCGAGGATTACATTCAGCGCCTGCTCGAATGCCGGACGTGCTGCATCATCGGCCCACTCGCTGAAATCTACGGGCGCGAAGCCCACGTGCAAGTCGGTCATCTGGCGCGTGTATTGCGGCGCGTAGTAGAAGCTCCTGCCGGCCGAGCCGGGATCGTGCCGGTCGCCTCCCGAAATGGCTTCCAGCACCAGGCCGCAATCTTCGGCGGAACGCCCGAATGGGCCCAGCTTGTCCAGAGTCCAGGCCAGCGGCATAGCCCCGTAACGGCTCACCAGGCCGTAGGTCGGCCGCAGCGCGGTGACGCCGCAAAACGCGGCGGGCGTGAGGATGGAACCGGAGGTTTCCGATCCGATGGCGAAGGGCACCAGGCCCGCCGCTACCGCGATTGCGGAGCCGCTCGATGAGCCGCCGGACCAGCGGCTGCGATCCCACGGATTCAGACCCGGTCCGGTCAGCGACGCCGATGCGTAGCGGTAACTGGGGCCCCCCGCGAGCTCCACCATGGCCAGCTTGGCGGCCAGCGGCGCGCCGATGTGCTCCAGCTTTTGAATCACCGCAGCGTCGTAATCGAAGACCTGCCCAGCGTACGGCCGCGCGCCCCAGGTGGTCGGCTGGTCGGCTACGCTGAGCAGATCCTTCGCTCCATACGGAACGCCTTGCAACGGACCGCGCAGCCGGCCGCGCTTGAGATCATCGTCTACGGCCTTTGCCTGGTGGATGGCACGTTCAGTTAGCGGCAGCGCCAGCGCGTTGTAACGCGGGCCGAGAGTCTCCAGGCGCCGGCCGAAGGCGCGGGCCAGGTCCACTGCGCTCACCTGCTTGGCGCGCAGCATGGCGTTCAGCTCGGAGATGCTGGCGAAGAAGATGCCGCTGCCCGGGTCCGGCATAGTGTCTCAAGCGGTGAAATGGAAGGCCGGCTCGGCCGCCATCGGGACTTTCACCTTAGTCAGCGCCTCGCTGGAGCGCTGGTTGCGTTGCCGCGCGGCTTGTAACTCCGCCTCCGGTCCGGCTGGCGCGCCGGGCGGAGTCTGCGCTGCCGCGGCAGTCGCCAGCATGGCGCCGGCTAACTCGCGGCGCGTGATCCGAGGCGTTCGATTGCGCTCCTTCATGCCGGGCAACTCAGGGCCTCCAAAGCAGCCTTCTCCATCACCGCGCGCGGCGCTTGCTCGCCGGTCCAGATCTCGAACTGCCGCACGGCCTGCTCGATGAACATGTCCATACCACGGATCACGCTCTTGCCCTGCTGGCGCGCGCGGCGCGCCAGTTCGGTCTCCAGCGGATTGTAGACCATATCCAACACCACTTCGGCGGGAATTCGGCCGTTGAAGAAGCACTCGTCCACGCGCGGATACATACCCAGCGGCGTGGCGTGCACCAGGGCGTCGAACTCGCGGGATTCCAGTTGCTCGGGCAGCAAGGGCTCGGCGCCGCAGACTTTGGCCAGCGACCGGACGCGGTCCGCGTTGCGACCCGCCAGCGCCAGATGGGCGCCGGCATCGGCCAGCGCACACGCCGCGCTGCGCGCCGCTCCTCCATTGCCCACGATCAGAACGGAGGCGTTGTGCAGTCGCATCCGGCGGGCCAACGGCGCGGTGACTCCCGCGGCGTCGGTATTCGTGCCGCGCCATTTGCCTCCCCTGCGCCACACCGTGTTCACCGCGCCGATGCGCCGCGCCAGGGGATCCACCACATCCAGGTATCGCAGGATCTTCTGCTTGTGCGGGATAGTGACGCTGAAGCCCGCCATCGGCAGCCGTTCCGCCAGGCCCATGAAATCGCGCATCTGGACGGGCGGCACCAGGAAGGGCAGGTAGACAGCTTCCATGCGCCGGCATTGAAAGGCCCGATTGTGGACCGCAGGCGATATCGAGTGGCGAACCGGATCGGCGATCACGCCGTAAATCTTGGCCGATCGCGACAGCTTGTCGGCGCGGTAGAGGTGCCGCAACTGCCGTGCGGAAACCTGGCCGGCGGCCGTGCCCTGGCTGGACGTGGGAGCGGCATAGGTGTACATACCGCCAAAGACAAGCGAGAGCACGCGGCTGGGAAAACCCATCTCGCCCATCGCCAGCAGGACCAGGGGCGTCCGTGGATGCGTCTTGGCCAGCGCCAACACGCGCCCGTAGTCGCTGGGCTTGCGCGCCGTGGTGACGATCTTATAGCCGTCGGCGGGGACCTTGGTCATGCGGTTGAGCACGGCATCGAGCGGCGGGGTGGCCTCGTAATTGTGATACGAGACGATCAGCCGCGCGCGCCCGCGGAACAAGCCAAGCCGGGCGGAAGCTGAGTCCGCGCTTTCGATCTCCACGTCAACCGCGCTCGCCCCCGCGCCGACCGCCATGTCCAGCACGCGCACTTCATCTTCGATGCTGCCGTTGAATTTGCCGTGGTTTTGGTGGCGGCGGCAGGTCGCCAGAACGAGGCACTCCGGATGGTGCTCCAGAAACGCATGGATGGCTTGTGCGCCGCGCTCGGGACGTTCCAGATAATCCAGGCGGAATTCCAGAAACGTCTCGCCCGCCTCGGCTTCCCGCCGGGCCTGCTCCAACAGCCGGTCAAATTCCGGAAATCCCAGCGCAACACAGATGCGCGGAAAAGGCCTCGTCTGCGCCATCAGGGAGTTTTTAGCATACCACGCGGAAGAGCGGACGAATCACCCTATGCCGCGCACCATCCGCCATCGATCAACACGTCCGTGCCCGTGATGAAACCAGCTTCCGGCGTGCAGAGGTACACGGCAAGCTGCCCCACTTCTTCCACGCGGCCCCAGCGGCCCAGCGGGATCTTGGCGACAAATTGGGCATTCAGCTCCGGGTTCTGGATCAGCGGAGTATTCATCTCCGTGGCGAAGGGGCCGGGGCTGATGGCGTTCACCGTGATGCCTTCCGGCGCCAACTCCAGCGCCAGCGCGCGGGTGAGGCCCAGCAGCGCGCTCTTGGACGCCGAGTAAGCTGTGCGGCCCGGCAGCGAGACGTGCGCCATGATGGAGGCCAGGTTGAGGATGCGTCCGTAGCCGTGCCCTTTCATGTGCGGCACGAAAGCGCGGCACATCAGAAACGTGGCGGTGAGACTGGTGTCCAGTACACCCCGCCATTCTTCCAACGTAAACTCGGTGAGCTGCTTGCGAACGTTGATGCCGGCGTTGTTGACCAGAATCTCGACGGGTCCAAGGGCCGCGGTCACGTCTTTTTCGAGGCGCGCCACCTGCTCCTCATCCGTGACGTCGGTGGGAAAGACCTGCGCGCCGCTGCCGGTGTGCCACACCTCGGCGGCCGCCTGGTCGAGCGCCTGCCGGTCCCGCGCCACCAGGGCGATGTTAGCGCCTTCGGATGCCAGCGCCAGCGCCATGGCTTTGCCCAGGCCACGGTTCGCGCCCGTGATCAGCGCGGCCCTGCCCGCGAGCCGGCCGCTCATGCGACGTCGCCTTTCGCGGCAGCGCTGTGCGAAGCGGCCAGAATGGCTTCCGCGACCTCCTGTGGCCGGTCAATGTTCAGAAGAACCAGACGGCTGGTCTCACCCGCTGTCTCGATCGAAAGATTCCCCACGCCGAACAGACGTTGTATCAAGCTCTGGTCCACTCGTGCGTCCTGGACCTTTGGCAGCGAGATGTTCCGCGTGGTTCTGCTCAGCATGCCGATTTCGTATCGCAGCTTGTCGCCCGCAATGGTGGCCTTCGTGAACCGGCAGCGGAGATGCCGCCGCGTGGGCCACACAAACAGCAACACCGGCAGCCCCATCATCCAGGGCCGGTACTGCGCATAGTCGAGCGGCAGCATGCTGGCGCCTACCGCCGCTGCCGCGATCAGCACCAGGACGGCCGCGTAGCCCAGCTTGATGAACTTGGTGGTCGGCCGGATGACAGTGTCTTCCATATGGATGCCTCCCGAAGGCGCTATTGTATCAGCACCCAGCCGGACTACTTTTCCTTCTTCAGTATCTTCATGTCCGGCGGCAGGGCAAACTGGCTGTCACTCAAGTCCTGGTTGATTTCCACGTTATCTGTAAACATCTCAAAGACCTTGTCGCCGTTTCGCTCGTGCCGGATATTGAAAGGCCACATCACGCCGCCGCCCACGTCGCGGTACTTGCCGTAAATGCTCACTTCCTCGACACGCTGGTTGTCCACGGGATCTCTCCGCTCATAACTCTGGCGCACGGGAAGCTTGTTCATCTGATCGAAGTATACCGTCACCGTGCGATCTTTGGCGTCGATGATATCCACGATTTCAATGGGACGGTTCTCGAAGAAGTCCGAGCCGCGCGAATCGAAGATCAGGCCCGGCTCTCCGAGCCGCTCGCGCAGGATGTAGAAGATGCTGCTCAGCGTGCCGAGCCGGAAACGGCTCACGATGTCATCAGCCAGGGGACGGGCGCCCTGGTAAGTGATTTCGTAACCGCTGTCTCCGGTATAGAGAATCACGTCGTCCTGCTTCTTGCCGCGCGCGTCGCGCACGCGCTCGCCCAGGAAGCCCGGAACGGGCGGATTGGGATGATCCAGATAGGTCGTATACAACGTATCCAGGTCCATCCCAGAGAGGTTGCCGTGATAGAAGCCGTAGATCCTGCCGGATTCCACGCGGTTCCGCATGTGCAGGAAAACCTGGCCGCCCAGCGCCGCCACGGCCTCATCTATGATCCGCTTGCCTTTCTGCTGGCTGGTCTCGGCGCGCGCGCCCAGGCCGGAAACGGCGGCTATCAACAACGCCGCACTCAGTGCTCTCATGGTTGCTTACTCAGATCCTCGGGTTTCAACCCGGTATTTAGCTTAATCGAGTCGACGGTGACCTCGGCGTACTTATGTCCGTCCTGTATGATGGTCATGCGCTTGGGTACCTGGATGCCGTCAACTTCCTCGAAGCTGTCGAACGTTTCGTCGATGGTGGATTCGGGGCCGCGCATAGTTACGGCAGAGTACTCGAGCTTAGCCGGCATGCCCGTCTTGTCGTCGATGAAAAGCCGCAGCGTGCTTCCGTGGCTGCCGGTAATCTCCAACGTGCCTTCGCCTGCCCAACTTATCGTGCGGCCGGGAATGCGATCGCTCAACAACAAAGGAAAGTAAGTCCGCAGGAGTTTGTCTCGAAGCTGTTTCAACTGTGCCTCAGGGAACGGCCTCCGGCCCTGCGGGCCCGCGATCCAACCGCTCGCGCCATCCCCGTACACCGTTACCATCCCGAAGGGCAGTTGCGTCTCCTCGCGGAAATACGAGGGCGCCAGCCACCGATCGGTTCGTTTGACGACCGTGCCGCCGAACGACGGCTCCACGTGCAACTGCGCCACCTCCACCATGTCCTTCACCGCCGCCAGTTTCTCCGCGCCACCGACGGCCGCCTGAGCGCGCTCCAGCAACCGCCTGGCTTTCGCTGCATCGGCGGGGCTCTCCCGGGGCCGTGGGGCCGCCTTCGGTTCGGGGATCGTCAAATCGATGGACGAGATCGGCAGCCCCAGCGTTGCCAGAGACTTGCTGAATTCCTCCGTGCGTCCCACGGCCACGATGGTCATATTGTCGGGTTGCACGTGATCCTGCGCCACGCGCAGCACATCGGGACGCGTGACCGCTTCCAAGCCTTTCTCGTAGCGGTCGATGAAGTCGGTGGGGTAGCCGAAGTAGGCGTAATTGAGCATGCGGCCGAGCGTCTTGGACTTGGTGTCGAAAGCAAACACCAGGCTGTTCAGCGCGGATTGCCGCGCGGTCTCGAGCTCGTCAGGGCTGACCTCGGCGGAGCGGATGGCGGCAAGTTGTTGTTTGACCGCCTGCAACGTCGCCAGCGTAGATGCCGATTTGGTGGCGCCGCTGATCTCGAACAAGCCCGGATGACCGTAGTCCGCTCCCCAATCCGCCGAGATGTCATAAGCCAGCCCGAGTTCGGTCCGCACGCGCTTGACCAGGCGGCTCTCGAAGCCGCCGCCCAGAATATCGGCCATCACTTCCAGTGCCGGAAAATCCTTGTCCCGCAACTCGCCGCCCAGGTGGCCTTCCACGAAGAAGGTCTGCGTGACATCGTCTTTCTTCGCCAGAAAAATGCCGGGACGGGGTTTCTCCCTCACCTTCGGGAAGGGCGGTACCTTCGGCTGCTGGTAGGTCCAGCCGCCGAACAATTTCGCCAGCCTGGCCTCCATCTCGGGAGTCGAGAAATCACCCCACACGGCCAGCATCATATTGGCCGGAAAGTAGTAGCGCTTGTAGAAGGCGATCACATCGGCGCGCGTGACGCGGTCAATCGTGGCGTACTCGATCTCCCAGCCATAGGGCGTGTCTTTGCCGTAGACCGTGTTGGCGAATTCTCGCGCCGCCACGTCGCGGGCGTCGTCATTCCGGCGCGAGATGCCGCTGCGGATCTGGGACTTGGCCAGATCGATTTTGTCCTGGCGGAACTCCGGCTCGACGAGCACGTCGTGAAAGATCCCCAGCACTTCGTCAGTGTTTTCCTTGAGCGCCGAAAACGAAACCGTGCCGCTGGATTCGCCGATATCGCTTTCCACCGAGGCGGCGATGTCTTCCAATTCCCTATCCAGCTCGTCGCCGGTCTTGGCCTTGGTTCCGCCCGACCGCATCACGACGCCGGTGACCGATGCCAGGCCGACCTCATCGGCGGGCTCGAACAGGTTGCCGGTGCGAATCCGCATCACGCCGTGGACCAGCGGTAGCTCGTGATCCTCGAGCAAGTAGAGCCGCATCCCGTTGGGGAGCGTTTCCGTGGTCACCTGCGGGATCGCCACGTGCTTCAGGGGGGGGAATCGCAAGTCTTTGTAAGCCGCCGGCGTATCGGGGATCGGCGCCGGTGCCACGGTGGTTTGCGCCCAGGCGGACACGGCCAGCAGGGCGGCAGCCAGGCACCATCTCATTTCGCACCTCCCGCGGCCTGCCGCTGCGGAATCAGAAAAGCCACCGTGCGTTTCTCGGGCACGAAGTACTCTTTGGCGACGCGCTCGACATCGTCGGCCGTGACCCGGTTGATGTCGTCCAAGGATGTGAACAGCTTCCGCCAGTCGCCGTAGATTCCGTAGTATTCGGTAAGCAGCGTGGCGAGGCCGGGATTGCTGTCCAGGCGGCGGATGAGCGAAGCGCGGGTCTTCGTCTTCACCCGCGCCAGCGTCTCGGCATCGACCTTTTGCGTCTTGAGTTTCTCGAGCACGTCAAAAAACGCCTTTTCGTTTTCTTCGGTGGTATGTCCCTGCGAGGGAGCAATGAAGAAAAGGAACAGGGTCGGGTACCGGCCACCGGGGAAGGTGTCGTCAGCGTCGACTTCGAGCGCGATGCGCTTGTCGCGCACAAGTTCTTTATAGAGCATGCCGGTGCGGCCGCCGGAAAGAATGCCGCTGACCACGTCGAACACCGGATCGTCTTTGCTGTACTCGTCGGGGCGCTTGTAACCGATGAAGAGCATCGGCTGGCTGGGCGATTCGACCTCCACGCGCTTGGGACCACGCTGGGGGGGCTCGGTGGTGTGCAACGGCGGCGGCAGCGGGCCAGCCGGCATGGGACCGAAATACTTCTCCGCCAGGCGCCGCACCTCGGCGGGATTGATGTCGCCCACGATGCCCATGGTGATGTTGGCCGGGACGTAATACTTGTGGAAGAATCGCCAGGCATCCGCGCGGCGCAGATGGGCCACATCGCTGGGCCAACCGGTGCCCAGCACGCGATAGGGGAAAGCCGCAAAAGACGTGGCCAGGAAGGCCTGCAGGAGTTGCCCTTCGGGACTCGATTCCACGCGCATGCGGTATTCCTCCATCACCACGTCGCGCTCTTTGTAGAACTCGCGGAACACGGGCTGGATGAAGCGCTGGGACTCCAGCAGGAACCACAGTTCCAGGCGATTGGATGGCAGGCTGTAGAAGTATTCGGTGGAATCCCAGGAGGTCTGCGCGTTCATTCCCTCGCCACCGTTCTCCTCGATGATGCGCGGATAGAGGTTCGGCTCGACGAAGGATTCGGCTTTGGCCTCGGCGGCTTTCAGGTCCGCCTTCAGCGCCACGACCTTCTGCGGGTCGGCGCGGCGGCCTTTATCCTGCTCGGCGTCCAACCGGTCGTAGGTGGCTTCCACGGCGGCGATGGCCTTTTTCTCTTCCGGCCAGTTGCGGCTGCCGATGCTCTCGGTGCCTTTGAACGCCATGTGCTCGAACATGTGCGCGATGCCGGTGGCGCCCGACGGATCGTCCACCGAGCCGGCGTTGACGTAGGTGTGGAAGGAAACCACGGGCGCCTCATGGCGCTCGGCCACGATGAAATGCAGGCCGTTGGGCAGCGTAAACTCCGTTACCCTTTTTTCAAACTCGCTCAGGTTCTGGGCGCTCAGAAGCAGCGGCAGCAGGAGGACCGCGAGACGATGTGCCTTCATGGATATATGTTTCGAAGTTAGCAGATTTGGAGCGATGTTATATTACGGAGTACGGAGTCCGATATGACAGCGCGAGAGCAAATTCAAGACTTCCTGGGCCTGCGGCGCTTTGCGGTCGCGGGCGTTTCGCGCCAGCCAGGCGATTTTTCACGTTCTGTCCTCCACGAATTTCTGGTCCGGGGCTACGAGGCGGTGCCAGTGAACCCGCAGGCCGAGGAGATCGACGGGCAACGCTGCTTTGCCCATGTGACTGACATCCAGCCGCCGGTTGACGGCGTGCTGATCATGACTGCCGCGGAGCGCACGCCCGAGGTGGTGCGGGAATGCGCGGCAGCCGGCGTCACGCGCGTGTGGATGTTTCGGGGCGGCGGACAGGGCGCCGTGAACCCGGAGGCCATCCAGTTCTGCGATGCGCACGGCATCTCCGTAATCCCGGGCGAATGCCCCTTCATGTTTCTCCCGCACAGCGCGTGGTTCCACGGGCTGCACGGGCTGATCCGCAGGATCACAGGCTCGTATCCGCGCTGAGGGCGGATTCGGGACCGCTGGTAGAATGAAGACATGCGCATTCTGCTGTTCAGCGGCAAGGGGGGTGTAGGCAAGACCAGCCTGGCGGCGGCGACCGGCCTGCAACTGGCGCGGCGCGGCTGCCGCACGCTGGTGATGAGCGTGGACCCGGCGCATAGCCTGGCCGATTCCTTCGACCTGGACACCAGTCTTTTCCAGGACAAGACCGGCGATCCTTACCCCATCAACGAGCATCTCTCGATCCACGAAGTCAATATCCAGAAGGAAATCAAGCGGCATTGGCGGGAGATCTCGGCGTACGTCATTTCGGTGCTGCGCACGACGGGCATCAGCGACGTGGAAGCCGAAGAACTCGCCATTCTGCCGGGGATGGAAGAGCTGAGCGCCATGATGTGGGTGAACCAGTTCCGGCGCGAGCAGCGCTACGACGTGATCGTGCTGGATTGCGCGCCCACCGCGGAGTCGATGCGCTTCGTCAGCATGCCCACCACGCTCGACTGGTACATGAAGCACATCTTCCCGTTCCAACGCACCGTGCTGAAGGCGGTGCGCCCGCTGGCCAACAGGGTTTCACCGGTGGAATTGCCGGCTGACAGTTACTTCGCCAATATCCAGGACCTGTTCGGCAAGCTGGACGGCATCGACGAATTGCTGGAGGATCCCCGCACCACCAGCGTTCGCCTGGTGACCAATCCCGAGAAGATGGTGCTGCGCGAGACGCAGCGCGCCTTCGTGTATTTCTCGCTGCACGGCCTGACGGTGGATGCCATCATCGTGAACCGGGTGCTGCCGGAGAAAGTGAAGGACTCCTTCTTTGTGGAGTGGCGCGAATCGCAGAATCGCATCCTGGACGAGATCGAGGCGTACTTCGCGCCGGTGCCGGTGAAGCGCGTGCCGCTGTTCACGCACGAAGTGCTGGGCGCGGAGCGGCTGAATGAGCTGGCGACGTCGCTGTACAGCGAGCAGGAAGATCCCGCGGCGGTGTCGCGAACGGAAGCGCCCTACACGTTCGCCAAGCGCAACGAGCATTACGAGGTGCGGCTGCTGCTGCCTTTCGCCGTGAAGGGCGAAGTGGGGCTGTTCAAGAAGGGCGACGAACTGGTGGTGCAGATCGGGACGCTGCGGCGGCACGTCGGCCTGCCGACCACCATGGCGGCCCTTTCGCCGGCGCGCGCCAGGTTGGAGAATAAGATTTTGACCGTGGAGATGAGGGAGAGCTGATTATGGAAGACACACAGAAGCCTGTGGACGCTCCGGGCTGCTTCTATTGCCTGAACGTGAAGCCGTTCATACGGAAGGCATGGTCGGAAGCCACTCGGGACCATTTCCGCAACGCCCGCGTGGAGTTTCTGAAGGGCGTGCGCAGCGTGATCGACGACCGCATCAACAACCTTTCGCGGACCGAGGCCAAGGGCACACACGTCACCGTAGAGTAGCCCCGGACGGGCGCCGCTGCGAGGGCCAGGCTGACGGAGTAGAGTAGAAGAGTGCCAAAACAAGCGTTGAAAGTCCTGGTGCTGGATGTGGGGGGCACGCACGTAAAAGCCCTGGCCACGGGCCACAAGACGCCGGTGAAGATCGATTCCGGACCGAAGATGACTCCCGCCATGATGGTGACGCGGGTGCGGCAGGCCACCGCCGGATGGGAGTACGGGGCGGCGTCGATCGGATATCCGGGGCCGGTGGTGCACGGCAAGCCGATCAGCGATCCGCACAACCTGGGGCCGGGTTGGGTGGGCTTCGATTTCCAGAAGGCGCTGGGGTGCCCCGTGAAGATCATCAACGACGCGGCCATGCAGGCGCTGGGGCACTACGAAGGCGGGCGGATGCTGTTCCTCGGGCTGGGCACGGGGCTGGGTTCGGCCATGATCGTGGAGGGCGAACTGGAGCCCATGGAGCTGGCGCATCTGCCGTACAAGCGCGGGCGGACCTATGAGGACTACGTCGGCGAGCGCGGCCTGGAACGGCTGGGCAAGAAGAAGTGGCGGGAACGCGTGTTCGATGTGGTGGAGCGATTGAAAGCAGCGCTGGAAGCCGATTACGTGGTGCTGGGGGGGGGCAACGCCAGGCTGCTGAAGAAGCTTCCGCCGGGCGCCCGGCCGGGCAATAACGCCTATGCATTTCGCGGCGGGTTTCGGCTGTGGACTGGCGGGCAACACGCATGATACGCGCGAGGATTGCCGTTCCGCTGGCGCTGGCCGTGATTGCGACCGCCTGGGCCGCGGATGTAACCGGCAAGTGGAAAGGCACGATGGAAGGCACGGGCAGCGTGATGGTGCTGGACTTGAAGTCGGCCGGCGCGAGCGTCACGGGCACCATGTCGGGCGCGGACGGCAAGGCGCATCCCATCACTAAGGGGTCGCTTGAAGGGGACAAGATCTCGCTGACGGTGGCTTCGGAGTGGCAGGGCAGCCCGGTGACGCTCGAAGTGACCGGAACGGTATCGGGCGACACGATGCACCTGAACATCGAGGCCGAGGGCGGCGCCTGGGGCACGGAAGCGGTGGTAAAGCGCGCGCCGTAGGCGACAGGACCGCTTCCTCATGGTCGCGGCTCAGCTTCTCAGTCGGGTGCGCGGGCGACTCTCATCAGCTCGCTTTTATCCAGCCAGTCGAGAGAGCAGCCGTCACAATCGTCGATGACAATGTTTCCGGGGCCCCCGTAGATGTGCGTGTCCATCCGCTGGTGGCACTGGGGGCAATCGATGTGCCGCTCGAGATCGTGGCGGTTGACGGGCGGCTGTACGATGGGCGAACGTGCGTGGCGGGAGTGCAACTCGTCGACGAGGCCTAGGAAATCGTCCATGGAAACGAGCATTCCCTGGCAGCGGGTGCAGGACAGGATGCGGCGGCCGGCCAGGGCGGCGTGTTCGAGCGGTATCTTGCAAACCGGGCAGGCGAGCGGGGAAGCCTCGCCGAGCAGGCGGACTCCATCCTCATTTGAGGGCGGCGTGTAGACCGCGCCGCAATACTCGCAACGGAACGATTCCTCGTTTTCTGTCAGGCGCAAAAGCGCGCCGCAGCTTGGGCAATTCATGGGACGTCAGCTCTGGGGCTGCGGCTTGCCGCACTCCGGACAGAACTTCGCGGGACCGGGAATGGGCTTGCCGCATTCCAGGCAGAACTTGGTTTCGGGCGCGGCGCCCGGGCCGGGCTTCGCCGAGTTCGCGAGGGCCTGGCCCATGACGATCCCCGCGCCCAAGCCCACGCCCGCGCCAGCCGCACCTCCCGGGTTGGCGGCCGCGGTGGGAATGGACTCGGCCGCGGAGAACTGTGTGTAGCGTCCCAGGTCGCCGACCATGTTCATGCTGATGCGCTGGTCCAGAGATTTCTGAAGCTCGTCGGGCAGCGAGAGGTTCTCGATGACGAAAGAAGCCAATTCCAGGCCCAGGGTGGCGAAGGCGGGGCGCACCTGGCCGCTGACTTTCTGCGTAAGATCGCTCAGGTTTGCGGCCATGTCCAGAAAGGGAACCGCGAGCGGGCCGATGACCTCGGTGAGCCGGGCGACGATCGTATCGCGCAATTGCCCCTCGAGATCTGCGACGCGGTAGATCTCCTGTGTGGCGCTCACGTTGGTGAGTAACAAGCGCGGGTCAGCGACGCGGTAGGAATAGATGCCGTAGGCCCGCACGCGGACGGCGCCAAAGTCCTTGTCGCGAATGGTGACGGGTGTGGCGGTGCCCCACTTCTGATCGATCTGCAGGCGCGTGGAGAAGAAATACACATCGCTTTTGAAGGGCGACTGGAACTGCTTGTCCCAGTTCAACAGGTCAGTCAGTAGCGGCAGCGTGCGCGTGGTGAGGGTGTAGAGGCCGGGACGGAAAACGTCGGCGACACGGCCCTCATTGACGAAAACGGCTATCTGCGACTCGCGAACGGTCAGCCGCGCGCCCGTCTGAATCTCCATGTTGGCCATTGGATAGCGGCAAGCCAGCACGCCCGTGTCCGGTTCAGTCCACTGAATGACATCGATGAACTGCCGTTCGATAAAGCTGATTAAGCTCATGCGGCTCCCACATACCATGTTCCCGGATTGACGCGCGAGACACAATCCTAACGAGTGTTAGCGGAGGTGTGGAATCCGGGCTGCAGCCGGCTTGCAGGGGTGGTGGCGCACGCGGCGGTGGTGCGGCGGCCAAGGCGGAGGCTGTGCGCGCGGTCCCGGCTCACTTGCGGGGTTAAGGGCGGGGCGACAGAAGGGGCAGGAAGCTTGGCGCGGGGTCGGTTGGGTAGTGTCCTACCCTCAATGGGATATCCGATGGCCGAATTAGGACACTACCTCCGGTTGACTACCCCCATTTGCGGGTATCCCAATACCCCCATTTGTAGAGTCGAGGAGAGGCGAGGTATCGGCAACAACCGCCGACCCGGTTCTACCTTCTTCTGTATTAGCCGGCTTCTACGCTACTATGACCCTCTCCGAGGCCCAAGCCGCCGCTTCTGGGCGCCGTACGGCTCTGGCGCCGGGCTTCCTCTCCTGACGCGAATTACCTTCTCCACGTGCCTGCTCCATACCCCGGTGGATCGGCAACGGGTACTTCTTGGTAGTAAGCGCGGCTCCCCGCGCGGGATCTTCCCAGTTGCCACACTGGCCTTCCCAGACCCACATAGCGGTCGGCATCCACTGTTCAACATTTCGAGGTTTGCTCAAGCTCCGGGCGTCGCCGCTTCCGAGCTACTCAGGAATACCGAAATCCTCCTGAGGCGGGACTGGTACCTGCTGGTATTCCGTGCTGTAAGAGCGCACTTTGGGTTCGCCGTGCAATCGCCGGGATCATCCGGGCCGGGCACGGGCTGATTGCGGGCGGCTTGGTAGCGCTGTAACTGGCGGAGGCTGCAATCGATAGAGCGCTCGAGGTGGCTCCGGTAGCGGGTAACATAATGAACAGAATTGGCGCCTGCACATCGGCGCTGAAGGCGAGGGCCAGCAGGTCGCCGGGATTGGGCCTCGTCGGCCAAGGCGAGGTGCGGGACCAGTTTCTCCTCGGCTTCGCCGACGGGCTGGAAGCGGCGCCCCGCCGTTGGAGTCTAGCGAGTTCCTCCCCTTTATGGTGGCGCGGGTAAACACGCCCCTTCGCGCCTCGGGGCTGCGGGGGCCGGCGGACTTTGGTGGAGCGCCGGGAACAACCGGCATGGCGCAGGGGATGAAAGACCCCTGCAGGAAAAGGAGATAGCGACTCCATCCTGACCGCGAGTTTTGCGCGGGCTGCGCCGCTGGTTGTTGATGGCATAGACTTGAAAGGAGCAGCCATGGCAAACTCGACTCTCTCCAACGTAATTCTTCTTACGCTCGCAAGCGGCTGATGTCCCCCGCCGGGATCATCGAATTTCTCCTGTGGTTGCTCATCGCGGCATCGGCCATCGCGGTGGTCACCAGCCGCCTCAAAATCCCGTACACGGTGGCCCTGGTCCTGGGCGGCTTCGCCATCGATATCTTCCACCTGCCGATCATGTCGGCGCTGGGGGGTGAGCCTACCTCCCGCGTCCTGACTCCCGACATCATCCTCATCCTCTTCCTCCCGGCTCTGCTCTTCGAATCCGGTATCAACATCCACGTCCGCCAACTGCGCGAAAACCTGGGATCCATTACGCTGCTGGCGGTCGCCGGCGTGCTGGCCGCCACCCTCATCACGGCCTACGCGCTGCACTGGATCGTGGGCCTGCCGTTGATGTCGGCCCTGCTGTTCGGCGCCCTGATCTCGGCCACGGACCCGATCTCGGTCCTGGCGCTCTTCAAAGACCTGGGAGTTTCCAAGCGCCTGGCCGTGATCATCGAGGGCGAGAGCCTGTTTAACGATGGCACCTCCGTGGTGATCTTCCAGATCATCGTGGCCGGCCTTGCCAGCGGGGACTTCAGCGTGTTCGACGGCATTCGCCGCTTCCTGTTGGTGGTGTTGGGCGGAGCGGCGCTGGGCCTCGGCCTCGGCTATCTCAATAGCCGCATCACCCAGCAAGTGGACGATCCGCGCATCGAGATCACGCTCACCACCATTCTGGCTTACAGCTCCTACCTGATCGCCGAGCATCTGGGCGTCTCCGGCGTAATCGCCACCGTGGCGGCCGGCCTGATGGTCGGCAACTTCGGAGCCGAAGTCGGCATGAGACCCCGCACGCGCGTCGCCTTGTGGTCCTTCTGGGAATACGTCTCGTTTGTGGTCAATTCGCTCGTGTTCCTGCTCATCGGCATTGAGGTGCGCGCGGTCAGCCTAGTGGAGGCCTGGCACGCCATCCTGCTGGCCATCGCCACAGTTCTGCTCGGGCGCCTGCTGTCCGTCTATCTGCTGGCGCCGGCCGCCGGCCTGATCGGCCCCAAGATTCCGCTACGCTGGCAGCACGTCCTGGTGTGGGGAGGCGTGCACGGCAGCGTGTCGATGGCCCTGGCCCTCAGTCTGAGCCACAGCATCCCCGCGCGCGACCTGATCCTGACCATGACGTTCGGCGTGGTGGCCTTCTCCATCATTGTCCAGGGCCTGACCGTAAAGCCGCTGTTGCGCATTCTCCATATTGAAATGGGCGCGCACGAAGACGATTACGACCGTGCGCGCGTGCAGCACATCGCCGTCTCCGCCGCCAAGCGCGAATTGGATGCTCTGCTGAAAGACGATCTGATCTCGACGCCGGGATACCAGCAGCTCCTAGCGGACCTGGAATCGCGCGAACGCGAAGCTCAGTTGGAAACCGCGGCCCTGCGCGCCAAGCATCCCGTCGCGGCCCACGAGGAGATCCGCATGGCCAGCGTGCGGCTCATCGCCGCGGAGAAGAGCG
>Ga0335078_10002756_pt1 | contig 26507 bp, 15 predicted proteins | sample Lox_Sample_32_FD_206711 | JGI IMG/M metagenome (GOLD analysis project Ga0335078, IMG submission 206711) | Soil microbial communities from Loxahatchee National Wildlife Refuge, Florida, United States - Lox_Sample_3.2 | ecosystem: Environmental > Terrestrial > Soil > Wetlands | place: USA... | reverse complement strand
GAGGCCGGCCGGCCCGTGGCGCCGTTCACCACGCTGGCGGGCCTCTACCAGCGCTCCGCCGCGCACGGGAATCAGGAGCCGTTTGACCTGCCGCCGCGCTGGGCGGCCGCGAAGGCCGCGCTCGACCCCGACACCCCGCTGAATTTTGTCACCACCTGCGACATCGTCGGCGGCAACTCGGGCAGCCCGACGATCAACCGCGACGCCGAGTTCGTGGGCATCATCTTCGACGGCAACATCCAGTCGCTCACCCTGGACTACGCCTACACGGACGAGCAGGCCCGCGCGATCTCGGTCGACGCCCGGGCGATCGTGGAGGTCCTGCGCAAAGTCTACGGCGCCGACGCGCTGGTGCAGGAGATGCTCACCGGACGCGCCCCGTGACCGCCCCGGCCGCCGGTCTGGCCGCGGCGGCGCCGCGACAATCGATCTCGATCGCCGCGGCCCGCGGCGGGCCTCGCGATGACCAGACAAACTGAACCGCCACCCGCGGGGTGTGAGGTCTTGCCTCGTGCCGGGCGAGCTGCCTCAATCGCGAACCGCCCGTCGCCATGCGCATCGTCGAGATCCGCGAGAAAACCGCCCCGATCGCCTCGCCGATCGCGAACGCCTACATCGATTTCTCGAAGATGACCTGCTCGGTCGTGGCGGTCGTCACCGACGTGGCCCGCGACGGCCGGCGCGTGGTCGGCTACGGCTTCAATTCCAACGGCCGCTACGGCCAGGGCGCGCTGATGCGCGAGCGGTTCATCCCCCGAATCCTCGAGGCCGATCCCGCGACGCTGGTCGACGAGGCCCACGGCAACCTCGACCCGCACAAGATCTGGGCGCGGATGATGACCAACGAGAAGCCGGGCGGCCACGGCGAGCGTTCGGTCGCCATCGGCACGATCGACATGGCGGTGTGGGATGCGGCGGCCAAGATCGCCGGCCAGCCGCTCCACCGGCTGCTCGCCGGGCGATACGGCGACGGCACGGTCAACCCCCGCATCTTCGTCTACGCCGCCGGCGGCTACTATTATCCGGGCAAGGACCTCGCGGCCCTGCAGCGCGAGATGCGCAGCTACGCCGAGCGCGGCTACACCGTCGTGAAGATGAAGATCGGCGGCGCGCCGCTGGCCGAGGACGTGCGCCGCATCGAGGCGGTGCTGGGCGTGCTGCCCCGGGGCGTGCGGCTGGCGGTCGACGCCAACGGGCGTTTCGACCTCGCCACCGCGATCGCGTACGGCGAGGCGCTGGCCCGTTACGAGCTGTTCTGGTACGAGGAGGCCGGCGATCCCCTCGACTACGCCCTGCAGTCAGAGCTCGGAAAGCACTACGCGGGCCCGATGGCCACGGGGGAAAACCTCTTCTCGATGACCGACGCGCGCAACCTCATCCGTTTCGGCGGGCTGCGGCCGGAACGCGACTGGCTGCAGTTCGACTGCGCGCTCAGCTACGGTCTGGTCGAGTACCTGCGGACGCTGCAGATGCTCCGCGACCACGGCTGGTCGCCGCGCCGCTGCATTCCGCACGGCGGACACCAGATGTCGCTCGCCATCGCCGCCGGTCTCGGCCTCGGCGGCAACGAGTCCTACCCCGACCTCTTCCGGCCCTTCGGGGGGTTTCCCGACGGCGTCGAGGTGATCGACGGCCATGTCACCCTGCCCGACCTGCCCGGCATCGGCTTCGAGGCGAAGTCGGCCCTGTACCGGGAGCTGAAGAGTCTGGCTGAATAAGGCACGCCTCCGGTCCCGCCCATGGCCCTTGTCATCCTGAACGAAGTGACGGATCCAACGGGACGGCGCCGAGGCAGCCGGCTCGCTCTTGCGGGATGCTCCGCCGCGCTCAGCACGACGTTCCCGGGCGGCAAACTCCGGACCCAAGCCTGAATCGGGGTCATCCGCCATTTCGATGAGCACCACCCCCGCCCCCCGCCGCCGCTTTCTCGACCGGCTGTTTCTCCAGGTCGTGATCGCGATCATCCTCGGGGTGATCATCGGCGCCGCATGGCCGGCCGGCGGCCAGGCGCTCCTGCCGCTGGGCGACGGGTTCATCCGGCTGATCCGCATGCTGCTCGCGCCGATCATCTGCGGCACGATTGTGGTCGGCATCGCGCGGATGGACAATTTGAAGGAGGTCGGGCGCATCGGCCTGAAGGCCCTGATCTACTTTGAGGTCGTCTCGACGGCGGCCCTGGCGATCGGCCTGGTGGTGGTGAATGTCCTCCGGCCGGGCGCCGGCATGAACGTCCAACCCGCCGACCTCGATACCGCGGCGATCGCGAGCTACACCGCCACCGCCGCCACCCAGGGAAAGGGCGGCATCGCCGGGTTCTTCCTCCAGATCATCCCCACGAGCGCCGTCGATGCGTTCGCCCGGAACGACATGCTGCAGATCATCCTGTTCTCGGTCCTGCTCGGCGTGGCGATGTCGCGCTTCCGGGCGCAGACCGAGCCGCTGCTCAAGGTGATCGACGCCCTGCTGCACGCGCTGTTCGCGATCGTGGGCCTGATCATGCGCCTGGCGCCGCTGGCGGCGCTCGGGGCGATGGCGTTCACGGTCGGCAAGTACGGCTTTGGCGTGCTCTCGTCGCTCGGCCAGCTGATGATCGCGGTCACCCTCACCTCCGTGCTTTTCATCGGCGGCGTGCTCGGGCTGATCGCCCGCGCGGCGGGCGTGAATCTCTGGAAATTCCTCCGCTACATCCGCGAGGAGATCGTGATCGTTTTCGCCACGGTCTCCACCGAGGTCGTGCTGCCGCGCATGATGACCAAGCTGGAGAACGCCGGCTGCGCCCGCCCGGTGGTCGGGCTGGTGCTGCCCGCCGGCTACACCTTCAACCCCGACGGCACGGCGATCTACCTCACCATGGCCGCGATCTTCCTCGCCCAGGCCACCAACACGCCGCTCAGCCTCGGCGACCAGCTCTTCGTCCTCGGCGTCCTGATGCTCACCTCGAAGGGCTCGGCCGGCGTGGCCGGCGGCGGATTCGTCACGCTCGCGGCCACCCTGGCCTCGCTGCACAAGATCCCAGTCGCCGGCCTCGTGCTGCTGCTGGGCGTGGACCGCTTCATCAACGAGGCGCGGGCGGTGACCAACCTGATCGGCAACGGCGTCGCCACCCTCGTGATCGCGCGCTGGGACGGCGCCCTCGACACCCGCCGGCTGGACGAGGTGCTGAACGCTCCGGATCAAGGCTGAGCCGCGGGGCGGCGTCGCCGCGGAGCTTGCGTCGGCGGCGGGTCCTCCAATACCAAGAGGGTTCCCTGCGGTCGCGCCGCGGCCCCTCCGTCCACCCCCGTTCATGAGCAACACGTCCTCGTCCCCCCTGAAAGTCGCGATCATCGGCTGCGGCCGCCCCCGCGGCACCGACGGCGCCACCGGCTTCGGCATGGCCCACCGCCACATGGCCGGCTTTTTCGCCACCGGGCGCTGCGCGCTCGCCGCCGTGGCCGACCTCAGCCGCGAGAACGCCGCAGCGTTCGTGGCCGCCCACAATCCGGCGGCGGCGATCTACGCCGATTACCGCCGGCTGCTGCGGGAGGTGCGGCCCGACGTGGTCAGCGTCTGCCTCTGGCCCCATCTGCACGCCCGGGTCGTGTGCGCCGCGGCGCGGTACCACCCGCGGGTGATCCTGTGCGAGAAGCCCATGGACGTCCACTGGGACGCATGCCTGCGCATGCACCGCGCCTGCCGGCGCCACGGCGTGCTGCTGGCCATCAACCACCAGCGGCGTTTCAACCGGCCGCTGGCCAAGGCCAGGGCGCTGCTGGACGGCGGCGCCATCGGCCGCCTGCTCCGGATGGAGGGAGCGTGGCACAACCTGGCGGATTCCGGCACCCATGTGCTCGACCTGATGTTTTTCTTCAACCGGGACACACCCGCGGAATGGGTCCTCGGGCAGATCGACCTGCGCGGCGCCACCAAGGTGTTCGGCGCGCTCAACGCCGGCCACGGCATCACCGAGTTCCGCTTCCAGAACGGCGTGCGCGCCCTTTACCACTTCGGCCACCAGCATGCCGAGCTCGGCTGCCTGCTGCGGCTCACCGGGGAGAGCGGCGTGATCGAAGTCCTGAACGAGGCGCCCTGGCTGCGCCTCCGCCGCCACGGGCAGGCCGACTGGGAGGTCGTCGACACCGGCGAGTCCATCCACGACGACCAGGCGATCTCCCGTGGCATCGCCGACATCCTCGCCTGCCTCGACGCCGGCACCATGCCCCAGCTCGCGAGCGATCGCGCCCTGCGCGCCACCGAGATCATCTTCGCCACGCACGAGTCGGCGCGGCGCCGCGGCCGGGTTGACCTGCCGCTGCCCTCCGGTCCGTGTGCCATGCTGTCGATGGTCGCGGCCGGCCAGCTGAAAGTCGTGAATCCCGCCGAGCTGCCGGCCCCGCTCGCCGCGGCGCCCCAGCCGGCGCAACGCGCCAAGGCCGCGAAACGCCGCCGACGCGCCAGGAAGTAGTCTGGCCTCAGGTATTCCGCGCTCCGCGACCCCCAGACTTGGGACCTTCAGACCTGAGACCCGAAATCTTCGATTGCCCCGCCATGTTCGCCTCCCTCAATCCCGGTCACATCGGCATCAACGTCAGCCTCCGCGAGGGCCTGGACCTGGCCGAACGCCACGGTTTCGGCGGCTACGACGCCCAGCTCGCCACGCTTCACGAGGAGGCCGCCCGCCACGGCGCGGCCGCCGTGCGGGATCTTTTCGCGGAGCGCGGCCTGCGGATCGGCGCCTGGAATCTGCCGTTCCAGGCCGGCCGCGTGAGCGACGAGGAATGGCGCGACGGCCTCGCCCGCCTGCCCTCGCACCTCGGTGCCGCCCGCGACCTCGGCGCGCTCCGCGCCGGCATGTGGATCCTGCCCGGCAGCAACGAGCGGGCCTGCGACGAGAACTTCGCTTTCCATGTCGCGCGCTTCCAGCCGGTGGCGCGGCTCCTCGCCGACCACGGCGTCCGGCTCGGCCTCGAATTCATCGGCCCCGAGACCTCGCTGCGCCCGTTCCGGCATCCGTTCGTGCGCTCGATCGCCGGCATGCTGGAGCTGGCGCGGGCCGTCGGGCCGAACTGCGGCCTGCTCATCGACGCCTGGCACTGGCATGCCGCGGGCGGGACGCGCGCCGACCTGCGCGCCTTCACGCGCGCCCTCCTCGTGCACGTCCACGTCAACGACGCCCCGGCGGGTGTGCCCCGCGCCGAGCTGGTCGACAACCGGCGGAAGCTCCCGGGCGCCACCGGGGTGATCGACCTCGACGGCTTCATGCAGGCGCTGGCCGACGCCGACTACGACGGCCCGGTCACCGCCGAGCCCTTCGACCCCGAGCTCAGCGCCCTGCCCGCGGAGGAATCCGCCGCCCGCACCGCCCGCGCGACGCGCGCGGCCGTGGCCCGGGCGGTGCGCGCGACGGAACGCGCGCGCTGATCGCCGGTCGCAAAGGTCGGCCTACCCCGTCCGGCTGCCCCGTCTTTTCCCCATGCCTTCTGTCAAAAACTACCTCCTGCTCGCCTTAAGTCTGCTGGTCGCCGGCCTGGCCGTGCTGGCCTGGCGGCAACACCAGGAGCTGACCGCGTTGCGCGGCGACGTCCTGACCAACGGCGAACGCGCCGACTGGCAGGGCCGGGTGTGGGCCGCCCAAAAGCGGGCCCAGCGCCTCGAGAGCGAGCTGGCCGCCGCCCGCACGGCGCCGCCGGCGGCCGACGCGGCGGGCCCCGTCGGTGGTCCGCCCTCGCGCGCCGCGATGGGCCGAATGATGACGGGCTTCGCCTCCCTGATGGACCGTCCGGACGCCGCCCGCCTGATGGCCCTGCAGCAGAAGGCGCAGATCGACGCGCGCTATGCCGCCCTGTTCAAGAAGCTGGCGCTTCCGCCCGACAAGCTCGCGCAATTCAAGAGTCTGCTCGGCGACTGGCTGTCCGCGCCGATTGACGTCCTTGCCGCCGGCAGCCAGCAGGATATCAACCCCATCGCGGACCCGCAGGCGTTCCGCCAGCTGGTCCAGGCGACGCAGGCGCAGATTGACGACAAGATCAAGGCGCTGCTCGATCCCGCCAGCTACACCGAGTACCAGAATTACGTCCAGACGGAGCCCCAGCGTGCGGTCGTCAACCAGCTCCAGCAGTCGCTGAGCTACACCGACACGCCGCTCACGCCCGCGCAGGCCGACCAGCTGACACAAATTCTGGCCCAGACTGCGCCCAACCGCGGCCCCGCGATGGGGGCCGGCACCGCCGTCGCCTATGTCGCCAAGTCGGGCTCGGGCGGCCAGGTGGCCGCCGTCGCGGTCGGCCCGCCGCCGGTGGACGGCGGCCCGTTGATGGCCGCTGGCGGCAGCGCGGTGACCGACGCCGCCATCACCCAGGCGCAAAGCGTGCTCTCCGCGCCGCAGCTCCAGGCGCTGCAACAGATCCAGCAGCAGCAGCAGGCCGCGGCGCAGTTGCGCCAGCAGATGTTCCAGAACGTGACCACCGGGGCGCCGCCGCCGGGAGGATGACAGCGCCACCCGGCGTTGATGCTTGGGCGATGCCACCGGCGACGACCCGTTCGCCATGTAGGGCCGGCGCTCGCCGCCGGGCCGAACCATCATGGCCAACGCGGCCTGCCGACAAGCGGCAGCCCTACATGCCGGATTCCGCTTCCGGCGTCACGATCCCCGCCAGGTCATCGCGAAACGCGGGCAGCGGCAGCGCAAGCACGCCACCGGTCGAGGTGCCTTCGGTCATGCCCGTGGCCTCCCCGGTGACCGGATCGGTCCACTGCACCCGGAAACGGCCGGCCGGCCAGTCGCGCAGCGTCACAGTCGCGTGCTCGAGCAGCGGCGGGTTGTAGCGATGCGCGCCCGCGGGGAAGACGACCGCGGGCGAGCAGACATACAGCAAGGCCCGGTCCCCCCTGCGCAAGCCGACTGCCCCGGGCTGAAAATCCCAGCCGCCGGCGAAGGCGGACGGACGGACCGATTCCAGCCGCAGCGAGTCCAGGAACATCCAGTCGCGGCCGGTGTTCGCCACCTCGACGAGGTGCCGCCCGGCGGGCAGGTCGACCGCATAGTCACGATTGATCTCGTTGTTCACCTGCGCCTGGCCGTCACGATCGGCGATCTTCTCCCGAAGCACCTCGGCCCCGTCCACCCGCACGACCAGTTCGGCCTCGCTCGCGACGGATTTCACGTTGAGGACCAGCTTCGCCTTCCCGCCCAGCCAGGCCGACAGCCGGATGGGCCGCTGGCGCTCCGCGTGCGCCCGTCCCTGCAAGAAAGACGTTAGAGATTCCGCGGCGCGCGCGGCGGCCAGCGGACTGACCACCGCGCAGGTGTCCGGCAGCTCGGCCGACCACGAGGCGTTGAGCGCCAGGCTGGCGGTGAATTTCCCGCCGTCCGGGTCGACGCCGCCGGCCTCCGCCGGCGGCGGGCCGTCCTCGGCAAACGCGACCGGGGTCCAGGAGCCGTCGTACCAGCCGCCGCGACGCAGGAAGCCGGTCAGGGTGGCGAACAGCGGGTAGACGTCGTCGGCATCAATCTCCTGCCACCACCACGGCATGGACGAGCCGACGGTGCCGCCCAGCGCGCCGGCCCACAGCCCCTGGCGGAAGCCGCGCAGGTACGGATCGGCGGCGAGGTCCCACCGCGCGGAGTTGATCCCGAATTCGCCAATCATCACCGGCTTGCCGTAACACTGGAGAAACGAGCGGGCCAGCGCCGGCAGTCCCGTGATCGTCGCCGCTTCGTTGTACGAGTGATAGGAGGCGAAATCGAGCTCGGGCACGGCCCAGACCTCCGGGCGGTCGCTGCCGCCGGTCAGGCTCGTGGTGATGAGGTGATGGTCGGGATCGTGGGCGTGGAGCCACCGGCCCATCTCCCGATGCCAGGCGATGACGTCGGCGGCGTTGAGGTGCCCGGGGCCGAAGACATTATCGATCTCGTTGAAGAGTTCCCACCCGAGCAAGTGGGGACTGCAGCCGTACCGGGCGACGAGGTAACGCAGGCGCTTCCGGTAGATCTCCCGGGCCCGCCCGTCGGCGAAGAAATCATTCGGCTGCGCGCACGGCCCGCCATTGGCCGCGTTGTAGGGATTGACCTTCCAGAAGTTGTTGGAGCCGCCCCAGCCCCGGTTGTCCGTCTGGAACATGCCGTGGTGGTCGAAACAGAGCAGCAGGTAGATGCCGTCGCTCCCGGCCAGCCGGAAAATGTGGTCGAGTTCCCACGCACTCTTCAGGTCATAGCGGTTCAGCGTCTCCGGCTGATGCTCGATCCCCGCCCACCACGGGCTCATCCACAGGCGGGCGAAGTTCTCGCCGGCCGCGTGCATGCGGCCGAACCACCGGTCGTAGTCATAGGTGCCGCCGCGTTCCGCCCAGCAGACGTTGGCGCCCACGAGCCGCAACGGCCGCCCGTCCGACGTCTCGAAGTCCCGCTGGTCCGGCGCCACCCGCACCCAGCCGCGCGGGCCCGCCCCGGCGGCGGGAGCCACGGAGAACCGGGTCACCGCGGGCGGACCGGCCGCGGCGTCGCCGAGCTGAACCGTCAGCGAGAGCGTGTGGGCGCCTGGCTCGGTGGGGGTGAACCGCAGCCGCCACTCCGCGGCGCCCGCCGGCGTCAGCACCTCGCCGGCCGGCGTCAGGGCCCGGCTGAAATCCTGGTACCAAAAGGCCGGCACGACCTCGCTCCGCCCCGAGGGCGCGGTGATCGTCGCGTCGAGCCGGATCTGGTCGGGATCGAAGTTGTTCGCCGCCGCCGGCACACCCGTGAGGCGGAACTCCGCGCACTCCCAGACCCGCGGCGGCGCGAGCGCCGTGAGCTGCACGTCCGCCGCCAAGCGGCCAGCGCCAAGCAAGAGAAGGGCGGTCAAGGGGGCCCGCAAAGACGGGCGGGGTGGCAGCACGGCCATGGTGCCGGAAGCCTAAGGCGGCGATCGGCGCAGACTGAAGGACGAATATCGGCCGACGGCCGGACCCCGCGTGGCCGCCACTCCACCGGGTGACTGCAGACCTCGGATGGCGATCCGAAGCGATTGATGCAACCGGCCCGGCGTCGTGTCATTTCCCCGCGAGGAAGCTCCGAGTTGTCGCCATTGGCTCCGTTGGTCATTGGAGCAAGTGGGTCGGGTTGACGCCAACAATTGCCTCCCCAGGCATGCTGCCCTTGCTGCAGCGTTATTCAGGTGTGGATATCGCCTCCGCGTTCCACGACCTACCGCGCTTGAGGTGGAAAAGCCTTCAATCCCTGGATTGGCTCAAAGTCCGAAGCCCTTCAAGGTCCCCGCGGATGAGGGCTTCCTTCCTGACGCACGACCAGCGCTTGAGCTGGGCCTCGCGGCGACGGGCGGCGGTGAAGGTCGGGAAGATCTCGACGCGCAAGACATCCGCGGGCGGATGCAATGCGGTAGCCCGACAGGCCTGGCCCGAAAGGTGAGCCGCGAGACGTCGGTCGAGGTCGGTTGATGGGCCGACATAGATCGTGCCTGATCGAAGTCGGAGAAAATAGGCCACAGGTGTGTTCTTCGACGCGGGCCGTTGGCCCTTGCTCGGGGCCTTTCGCCGCGCCTCCTCTACAAGGACGTTCACTGCCGTCGCCTACGCCGGCCGCAGGCCATGAGCAAGCCGAGCTTCGCGGGGCGCGTCGAATGGTTGCAGTCTTGCGTCGCCCCGCCGGAACCGGCTCAATCGCCGCGCACCTGATGAACCGGCGCCTGGTCCTCACCCTTGCCCTCGCCGGCACTGTCCGGCTCGGCGCCGCCGCTGCCTCCCCGGCGCCGGCCGCACCGCCCGCCGAACCCGCGGCCCTGCGCTCCTGCCTCGCCCAGGTCGAGTCCGAGCTGCACGGCGACATCCTGCCCTACTGGCGCCAGCACGCGCCCGACCCGGCTTCCGGCGGCTTCGTCGGCCTGGTGACCAACGAGGGAACCGTGCAGCCCGGCATGCCCCGCGGGGCCCTGCTCTCCGCGCGCATCCTCTGGACCTACTCCGCCGCCTATGAGCGCGACCACGATCCGGCCGACCTTGCGATGGCGCGCCGCGCCGCGGATGACCTGCGCGACCATTTCCAGGATTCGCAGGACGGCGGCCTGTACTGGACGATCACGGCCGACGGCCGGCCCTTGGACACCGGCAAGATCCTCTACGCGCAGGCGTTCGGGATCTACGGCCTGAGCGAGTTTTTCCGCGCCACCGGCGATCATGCCGCGCTCGACCGGGCGGTCGCCCTCTACCACCTGGTCGAGGAACACTGCCGCGACCGCGTCCACGACGGGTACTACGAGGAGTTCACGCGCGACTGGACGCTGCAGTCCAACCTGCGCCGCAGCGTCATGGGTAGCGAGGCGTTGAAATCCCAAAACACGCACCTCCACCTGCTCGAGGCCTACACCAACCTGTACCGGGTCTGGCCGGATCCGGGGCTGCGGCGCGACCTGCAGGCGCTCACCGAGGTCATGCTGACGCGCCTCATCAATCCCGCGACCCACCACCTGTGGCTCTTTCTCGACGCCGACTGGACGCCGCGGGCCGACACCATCTCCTTCGGGCATGACATCGAGGCCAGCCGCTTGCTGCCCGAGGCCGCCGGGGCGCTGGGCGACGCCGCGCTCCTCGCCCGAACCAGGGCCGTCGCGCTGCAGATGGCCCGGGCCACGCTGGCCGAGGGCGTGGACGGCGACGGCGGACTGCTGTCGGAGGCCGGCCCGCACGGCCTGACCAACACGAACAAGGAGTGGTGGCAGCAGGCCGAGGCGCTCACCGGCTTCCTCAACGCCTACCAGTTGTCCGGCGATTCCCGCTTCCTCCAGGCCTCGCTGCGCAGCTGGGGATTCATCGAGGCCCATGTGATCGACCACCGGCATGGTGAATGGTACCGGCTCCTGGCCCGGGACGACACCGTGATCTCGCAGGACAAGCTCAGCCTCTGGAAGTGTCCGTACCACAACGGCCGGGCCTGCATGGAAATGATCGACCGGCTGCAGCAACTGCTCCAGCCGGCGCCGCGGCCAGAAACGGGTGGCGCGACGAAATAGGCGGCGGCCCGGACGCGAGGCCCGGCCCTACATGTCGGACATCGGAGTTGTAGGGCTGCCGCTTGACGGCAGGCCGATTGCGAAATGTGAATCGGCCCGGCGACAAGCGCCGGCCCTACACTCAGAGGTCCAGGATCCGGATCCCGTGGGCGGCGAGCGACACCGCACGCGTGGTGCGGCCGTCGCCCAGGGTGACGGCGGTGTCCTCGGCCGTGCCGGCGTTGTTGATCACGACCAGCTTTCGCTTCGCCGGGAACCACGCGCACTCGGTGCGGACGTTGGAGCAGGACCACGCCGGCCATTGCGCCTCCCGCGCCGCGGCCCAAAACAGCGCCCGGTGCAGCAGGCGGGAGTTCTCCGGGGAGAACCTGAAGCCCGAAAGGTATACGCTCCTCCCGCGGCCGAAGACATGGGTTGCGATCTGCGGCGAGCCGTCGCGATCGGCGTGCACGCGGGTGTCCGCCGACAGGGTGTAGACGCCCGACACTTCTTTTCCGAACTCCGGCGGGGTCACGAGATCGGCCGTGACGAAGTGTTTCTCCGGCGCGGCGTACTGGTAGCGCCCGTTGGCGAGCCGCTCGCCGCGGTCGCGGTCGAGGCCGAGGACGGGTGCGAGCTGGAACAGGCGCCCCGGCGCCGCCAGCGCGGAGGGCTCGGCCACGCCCACCAGTCCCCCGCCCCGCTGGACCCAGCGGGTGAGCAGGGCGACGACCTTCGGGTCCGCCCACTCGCGGCCGCCGCTCCACGCGCTGCCCTCGCGGCCGCCGTTGACGATCACCTGCACGCCGGGCGGCACGCCGCGGCGGCGCAGGTCGTCGAAGCTGATGAACTGCACGTCCACCGGCAGGCCGGCGAGCGCCTCGATCAGCTCGTTGAGCTCGAGGCCGCGGGTGAAGTGGCCCGAGCAGATCCAGGAGCGCAGGGAGCCCCAGGCCGTGAGCACCGCCACCTTGAACGGCGCGGTGTACGGCCGGTCGCCGTCGTGGAACGATTTCAGCAGGCGGAACTCGCGCGCCAGCCGCCCGATGTAGGCGACGAAGTCGGGCCACGGCTCGACCAGCGAGAGGTAGCCGCCGAGACCGATGCGGTCGATGGGCGCGCGGAGCAGGCCGCGGCGGGCGTCGATCCAGAAATTCTTGGCGTCCAAGGTCGGGTTGCCGCCGGCCTTGAAGGTCGGCTCGCCCTTCAGGCCGGTGGGGAAGAGGTACGGATGCAGCCGCAGCTCGTGGGTCGCGACGCCGCGGGCGTGGGCGCAGAGGCGGACCTCGAAGGCGTTGAAGACGCATTTGATCAGGCCGTCGAAGCCGAACTCGGCGAACCGCGGGCTGTTCGGCTCCACCCCGATCCAGTGGTCGTCGTAGAAAACAAAGGCCCGCTTCCGGTGGCGGTGCACCAGGTCGACGCACTGGCGCCCGAAGCCGATCACGAAGTCGTGGATGAAATCCATGTAGTCGCGATAGCGGCGCGACGGCACGTTGTGGGTGGAGTTGTAGAGGCCGCCGTTGACGAAATCCTCCGAGGTCAGCCGGTAGCCGTATTGCCGGGCGAAGAGCTGCAGCGCCCGCGGGCTGACGGTCATCGCGTAGTCGCCCCAGTCCGAGTAGACGTAGCGCAGTTTAGGATCGTCGCCCCAGAACCACGTGAAGTTGTAGAACATCGACGTGAACCGCACCACCGTGGTGTCCGGGTGCTCCCGCAGCCAGCGCTCGAGGTATTCCAGCAGCACCGCCCGCGTCTCGGGGTACATCGGGTCGACGGCGGCGAGGTGCTCGCGCTCGCCCCAGTGGTTGGTGATGTGGTTGTACATCGAGATCTCCTCCCAGATGCGGAAGGCGAGGAAGTTCACGGTGTACTGGTGGCCGGGGGTGGCGCCGCGCACGGTGACGGTGCCCCGGCGGGCGTTGGCGGACCAGCGGCGCTTCGGCACCTCGGCGCCGGTGGTGCGATCGAAGACCTGCCACCAGCGCTTGGGATCGTCGCGAAAATTGACCGCGAACTGCTCGCGGAAGAACCCGCGGAGCAGCTCGATCGTGACGGTCGCGCGCGCGGCCACCACTGGGAAGCTCATCAGGAAGTTCTGCTGGAGCTTATCGGGGTACTGCTTCGCCCAGGCGTTGACCGAGCGCACGAGGCAGATCGTCGAGTAGATGTCGTAACCCGCCCGGGTGATGGCGGGCGAGAGCTGCGTGCCGTCGCTGTCGCGGATCGTGTCCGCGCCCCATTGCTTCGCGAGGCGGAGCGTGAGGTCCTCGTAGCCGGCCTCCCCGGGCAGGGTGAAGCTGCCCTTCGACAGATCGGACGGCCGGATGGCGGACTGTTTTGTGTTATCCACGGATTTCACGGATGGGCACGAATGCTTCTTTTCACAGGAGGCCGCAGAGGCAACGGAGGGCGGGGAAAGAACGCTCAACGCTCAAGTTGGCCCAGACTACTGAGTGCATGGCGTTCAGCTAACTCATCTGCTTTTGTAGAAAAAGGCAGCCGTGGAAATCTGTGTAATCCGTGGTGACCTCCATCTCCATCCTCCGGCTTGCCTGACAGTATGAAATGTCACCAGCCGGCCGGCGAGACGCGATAGAGTCCGGCGCCGTGCCAGGGGATGATTGGCGCGAACTCGCCGTTGAATCCGCCGAGGTCCTTCCCTGCCCAGAGATCGCGGATCCGGCACGGACCGGCCAGCCCGAGCTCCGCCAAGCGGACTGCCACCGCCACGCCGCCCGGTGGCGCTTCCGGCCCGGCGCGGTCGCGGGCATTGAACAGCGCCACGAATCGGGCCGGCGATCCCGGCATCCCGGCGACCCACGCAATGAGATTTTCGCGGTCGAAGAGTTCGTGCCCGCCGGTGCTGTGCTGGTCGACGGCTATAACCTCGTCGTTGGTGAGAAGCGCGAGGGTGGCGGGATCGAGCTTCGTCAGGTCGCCGCCCATGATCAGCGGCGAGCGCGCGATCGACCACAGAGTCAGAAGGGTGCGCTGCTCGTCGGGCGTGAAGTGCGTCGTGCGCCGGCCCAGGTCGAGCGTGCCGAGCGGCAGCATGTCGGCGTCGGGCCAGTGGCCTGCACCGGCGTACGGTGCCCAGCGGCGCAGGCGCCCGAACTGCTCGCGCAGCGCCGGCCAGTTGTCCCAGAAATCGTCGCTGATGCGCCACAGGTTGGCATGGTGCTCCACGTGATCGGCGGCGGCGAGCGGCGTATCGCCGGGCGAGAGGCTGAGCACCATCGGGCGGCCGCTGTGGTCGATGGCCGCGCGCACGGCCTCGATCTCCGCCTGGTGGTCGAAATACGGCCGGCTCATGTCGTCGACCTTCACGAAGTCGACGCCCCACGACGCCAGCAGGGCGAACACCGAATCATAGTACGCCTGGGCGCCGGGTTTGGCCATGTCGACGCCGTACATGTCGGTGTTCCAGGCGCAAATGCTCTTCGGGTTGGCGATGTCGGCCGCGTGGTACGGCGTGCCGAGGATGGGCGTATTGGCGGCCACGGCCTGGCGCGGAATCCCGCGCATGAGATGGACGCCGAACTTCAGGCCCCGGGCATGGATGTAGTCGGCCAGCGGCTTGAAGCCGGCGCCATCCGCCGCGGAGGGAAACCGGTTGGTCGCCGGCAGGAGGCGCCCCCACGCGTCCATCGCCAGCGCCGCGCCCTTCCGGTAATCGTAGCCGGTGGCGTTGGGTTCGTACCACTGGATGTCGACCGTGATGTACTGCCAGCCATGGCGCGCCAGGTGGTCGGCCATGAAATCGGCCTGCGCCTTCGTCTGGGCTTCCGTGACCGTGGTCGCGAAACTGTCCCAGCTGTTCCAGCCCATGGGCGGCGTGGGGGCCCATCGCCAGAACGCCGGCTCCGCGGCGCGGGCGGTGCCGGCGAAACCGAGGGCGGTCGCCAGCAGGGTGAAGGCGCGCGCGATTTGCATGGAGGCATTCTGGAGGCGGGTGCAGGTAGCTCAACCGGGAAACATCGGATTCGGCCTGCCGTCAAGCGGCAGCCCTACGCGGCCGATTCGGCATTCGTCATGTAGGGCCGGACCTTGCGTCCGGGCCGATTCGCAATGGCGTATGCGGCCTGCCGTCAAGCGGCAGCCCTACGCCACGGATTCGGCATTCGTCATGTAGGGCCGGACCTTGCGTCCGGGCCGCAACAACCCGGGCCGATTGGACCTTGCCGAATAGTGCGCGCCGCGTTGCAGTATCGGCTCCCCCTATGCCTCTCCCCAGGCGCGCCACCGCACGTCTGCGCTGGGGACGCGTCAGCGATCCCGGTGCCCAGTATTTTGTCACTGCCTGCACCCTCCGTCGCGCCCCCGTTCTGACTCGCCCTGAAACGGCGCCGCGACTCATAGCCACCTTCGCCCGTCTGCACCGTGAAGGCGATGCCACCATTCTCGCGGCGTGCCTAATGCCCGATCACGCGCACTTGCTTTTCGCCTTAGGACCCCGCCTTTCGGTGGGCCAAGTACAGGCCAAGTTCAAGTCCCTGGCACGAGATTGCGGACGAGCCAGCTGGCAATGGCAGGACGAGGCATTCGAGCACCGATTGCGCGTTCGAGAATCGGTGGAAGCCTACGGGTTCTACGTCTTCATGAATCCGTACCGGGCCGGTTTGTGTAGCATGTCCGAGCGTTGGCCGTGGTGGTTCTGCCCTGATCCGGCCGTCTTCGGCTTTCTCGGCTCTCGAAATGCCGACGGTAGCCCACCCGTGGAATGGCTCGCGGAGGCGGGGCGGAACGAGCCCCTGATTAACACGCGCGAATGAAGGATGCGGCCTGCCGTCAAGCGGCAGCCCTACGCGGCCGATTCGGCATTCTTCATGTAGGGCCGGACCTTGCGTCCGGGCCGATTCGCAATGGCGTATGCGGCCTGCCGTCAAGCGGCAGCCCTACACGACCGATTCGGCATTCGTCATGTAGGGCCGGACCTTGCGTCCGGGCCGATTCGCAATGGCGTATGCGGCCTGTCGTCAAGCGACATCCCTACGCGAGCGGATCATAGGCGGGCCGTCACATCCAGTCTTCCCTCACCGCGGCTGCGTGCCTAGTTTTTGCCTCGCTACTCTCCGATGGCCCCGCCCGCCGCCACCCCTCCCGCCCCGCCGCCGCCCGCGACGCCCCGCCACTCCGCCCGCGCCTGGCTGCCCTTGGCGATCATGATCGTCGCGGTGCTGGCCGCGTACCTGCCGATGCGCCACGCCGGGTTCATCTGGGACGACGACTCGCACGTCACGGCCAATCCCAGCATCGTCGGCTCGCTCGGCCTCGCGCGCATCTGGACCAGCCCGGCGGCAAACTACTTCCCCCTCACGACGTCGACCTTTTGGGTGATCCACGCCCTCTGGGGCGTCAACCCCCTGCCCTACCACGTGGTCGACGTGCTGCTGCACGCCGCGAGCGCGATTCTGCTCTGGCAGGTGCTGCGGCGGCTGCGCGTCTCTGGCGCGTGGCTCGGCGCGATGCTCTGGGCGCTGCATCCGGTGCAGGTCGAATCGGCCGCGTGGATTGCCGAGACCAAGAACACGCAGTCGGCGGTCTTCTACCTGCTCGCAATCTGGCTGTTCGTGCGGTGGCTCGAGGCGGAGCCGGCGGTCGGCCCAGCCCGCCGGTTTGCCTGTTTTTTGGGGGCCTGGCTGTGCGCCGGGCTGGCCATCCTGAGCAAGGCGTCGACGGTGATGCTGCCGGTCGTGCTCGGCCTGTGCTGGTGGTGGGTCCGCGGGCGCTGGCGCTGGCGCGACGCGCTCTGGCTGCTGCCCTTCCTGGCCATCTCCGTCACGGCGAGCGCCTGGACGATCTGGGAGCAACAGTACCACGCGGGCGCGATCGGGCAGGCGTGGGACCAGACCCACCTGCAGCGGCTGATCATCGCCGGCAACGTCGTCTGGTTCTACCTCGGCAAGCTGGTCTGGCCGCACCCGCTGATCTTCATCTATCCGCGCTGGGCGCCGGACGCCTCGAACCCCGCGTCCTACCTGCCGGCGCTGGCCGCGGCCGGCGTCTTCCTCGCCCTGTGGTGGTCGCGGGCGCGGCTGCGCGGCGTGTTCTTCGCCGGCGCTGTCTTTGGCGTCTCGGTGTTTCCCGTGCTGGGCTTCTTCAGCGTCTACTTCTTCCGGTATTCCTTCGTCGCGGACCATTTCCAATACCTCGCCAGCATGGGCGCCCTGGCGCTGGCTGGCGCGGCCCTCGTCACCGCCGGGGACTGGATCCGCGAAAAACATCCGTGGCTCGCCGTCGCCCCCGGCCGCCTGCTGCTCGTCGTGCTCGGCGTGCTCACCTGGCGCCAGTGCCTCCACTATACCGGCGACGAGGTGCTCTGGAGGGCCACGCTGGCCGACAATCCCGGCTGCTGGATGGCGCACAACAATCTCGGCGCGATGGAGGTCCAGGCCGCTCATTACCAAGCGGCCATCGACCACCTCACCACGTCGCTCGGCCTGCACCCCGGCGTCCAGCAGGCGGAGTATAATCTCGGCCTGGCCCTGTTCCGGACCGGCCGCCCCGCGGAGGCGCTGCCCCACTACGAGGCCGCGCTCCGCCTGCTGCCAAACGATCCCGACACCCTCGCGCGCATTGGCGACGCGCTCGCCAAGCTGAACCGGGTGCCCGAGGCGACCCGGGCCTACGAGGAGGCGCTGCGAATGAATCCGAAGGATGCCACTGCCCAGAACAATCTCGGCAACATGCTCCGGCTGCAGGGCCGCAGCGCCGAAGCGCTCGCCCGCTTTCAGGAGGCCGTCCGGCTGAAGCCCAACTTCGTCGACGCGCAGAACAACCTCGGCAGCGCGTTGGTCGAATCAGGCCGCACGGAGGCCGGCATCGCCCACCTGGCCGAGGCCGCGCGTCTCGATCCGAACTCCATCGACGCGCACCTCAACCTCGCCGTCGCCCTCCTCCGCAGCGGGCGCCCCGACGAGGCCGTCGTCCACCTCCAGCAGGTGCTGCGGTTGAACCCGCGCGACGCCGGCACCCACTTCATGCTCGGCCGCGTCCTGCTCCAGCTCGGTCGGGCGCGCGACGCCGCCGACCAATTTCAGGAGACGTTGCGCCTTAATCCCGGCTACGCCCCGGCCCAGGAGGGCCTGGACATCGCCCGCCAGCAGCTCGGGCCATGAGGGAAGCCGGAAATCGATCTTTCGACCCCACGCCATAACTCCAAAGCGCAAAGCGAATACGGCTTCACGGCTTATTCTGCGGTCTTCAGCCGCAGGATTGTGAGCGAATTCGCCGAGACGGGGTACGGGAACTGCGGGCCGGGAACGGGCGCGGTCTCCTCGCGCGGGAAGACCTTCCTTTGTACGGCGAACGAGTTCTCGCCGGCGGCGCTCGCCGAGGTCAGCACGATGGCACGGCCGGTTAACGATGGCGGGTCTCCGGCGGGCCCAGATAGCTCGGCGTCAAGCCGCCGCCGTCGATGACGATTTTATCCACCACCACGCCCGCCTCGACGCCGTACAGCTGCAGGGTGTGGAGACCCGACGCCGAGACGTCCAGCGTCGCCGTGGCAATCCGGGTGGCATCAAGCACGCCCTGGCCCCATTCCGGGCCGCCGTCGTTCACGTCGAGCGCGACGAGCCGCGGGGCGGCGCCGTCAAGGCCGAGGCCGAACCGCAGCGCGCCGCCGGTCAGCGGATGCGTCGGGAGCAGATACACGTGCACCGTTACATCCCCACCGCGCGCGAACTCGACCGCGTAGTCCAAGCGGGGCGCCGCACTCGCGAGCCGCCCCGCCGGTACATCCGGCATCGTCGTCGGGAAGATCGCCACCGCGCCGCCGGTGCGGCCGAGGCCAGGCACGCTCGCCCACCCCGCGCTGTCGCAGTCGACCTTGGCCGTGTAGTGGCCGGCGTCGATCGACACCACGCCATCGGTTTCCACGAAGCCGTCGAAACCGGCGGGCGCCGCGACAGACGGACCGGAGGGGATCACCGGCGGCGGCAACGTCGAATAATGCGGCAGCGTCCAGGGCGCGAGGCGGATCGACCGCCACTGGTCGTCAGCCGGCTCAAGCGACAGCAGGTGGCGCCACTTGCCGCCCGCCAGCTCGTCGTTGAAATAAGCCGTCGCCGCCTTCAGCTCGGCGTCCGCCGCCGTGGCGCGGGCCGCGAGTTCCGCCGCAACCTTCGCGTCCGCCGCCGCGTCGAGCGCCGCCTGTTCGCCGTCGAAATAGCGCTCGTTCGCCAGCGCCGTCGCGCGCACCGGATACGCCACCAGCTCGTAGAACGCATCCCGGTCAGCCGCCGGCAGCGCGGCCGCCACCCGGTCGACGCGGGCGCGGAGGCCGGCGAATGCCGTCAACCGCCGCGAGATCTCGGCCGGCGTGAACGGGCTCGGCCGGGGCGGCTGGTGGGGCAGCCACCATTGGAGATGCTCCGGCTTTCGCTGGAAGTTCAGGAGATAGTATTCGGCCATGATCCCGGCGATCTCCGCCGCGTGTTCGGGACCGAACTGGCGCGCGGCCCAGTCGCGGAGGAAATCCGGCAGGTGGTCCCGGCGCCAGCGGCGCATGTCCCACGCCATCTGGAGAAAGAACTCGATGTCGACCTCAGCCGGTTTGAGGTCGCCGACGTTGAGAATCCAGATCCGGTTGACGCCCTGGCCGTAAGCCTTGCTCATCTCCTCCCAGATCAGCGCGGGCGGGGTGGTGCACAGCCAGAGGTAGGACAGCGGGCTGCCGAGGTAGGAGACGTGATAGTAAACGCCGAATCCGCCGGCGCGGTTCCGGTCCGCCGCGTTTGGAAACTGCCGGATGTACCCGAAGTTGTCGTCCGGCCAGACGATGGTGACATCTTCCGGCACCCGCAGGCCCTCGCGATAGAGCGGCAGGACTTCCTTATACGGCGTGAACGCCTGCGGCACCGCCGCGACGTCGGGGTTGACATACTTGGCCAGCAGCGCGCGTTGGTCCTTGAAGATCTGCTCCAGGGTCGCCACCCGCTCGGCGTCGGTCTTCGGCCCGACGATCGGCGAGTCGTGGATGCCGCGCATGCCGAGCGTATAGAGGTTCTCGTAGCGGCCGTTCGCCGCCACGCGCTCCTCCCAGTAGTGCAGCACGCCGGCGCGGTTGGTGACGTAGTTGTAATCCTCGTGCGGCGCAGTCCATTCGCCAACATTGTCGCGCAGCATCGGCTCGGCGTGCGACGAGCCCATGACGATGCCGTACTCGTCGGCGAGGCGCGCGTCCTCGGGAAAGCTGTTGAACGGCTGGGTGCACGCGTGCATCGCCGGCCAGAGGGTGTTGGCCTTCAAGCGGAGCAGCAGCTCGAATACCCGCACGTAGACCTTCGGACCGATGCCGCCCTCCTCCGGCGCGAAGGTCTTCGCCGCCCACGGCTGCAGGCCCCAGTCCTCGTCGTTGAGGAAGATGCCCCGGTATTTCACCGACGGCGGGCCGAACCGGCGCGTGCCGGCCGCGAGGTAAAGTTCCGCGTGCTTTTTCGGCGCCACGTCCGCCCACCAATACCACGGCGACACGCCGATCGCCTGCGACAGCTCAAACAGGCCGTAAGCCGTGCCGCGGCGGTCGCTGCCGGCGACCACCAGCGCCTGCGGAACGCCCGGGAGCGGGTCTGCCACCGTGGTGATCAGGAACGATTCCCACTGCCCGCGCAGCGCTCCCACGTCGAGCTTGCCGGCCTTCACCAGTCCGTCGATCAGCGGGCTGTGGCCGAGCGTCCCGGCGAGCACCGCCGGCCCGGCTCCCGCCGCGGTGCGCACGTCCGGTTTCCGGCCAGTTACGCGCTCGACATCGGCGGCGAAATCACGCGCCGCAATCGCCACCACCGGGAAATCCTCAGCCGCATACACCACGTCGGCCGCCCATCCGGCGCTCACCAGCGGAAAGTCGCCGGGCCGCGCCATCTCGCTCACCCACGGCTCCGGCGCCGCCCGCGCGACGCCGGCCGCCCAAAGAGCGGCGGCCGCGAGCACGATCGGGGTCAGGCGTCCGGGCCGGCGGTTCATGGGTCCGACAAAGTCAGCTCGGCAGGCTCCAGCCCGGGTGAAGTGGCTTTGACCGTCACGCCGCCCGCGGCGCCGGTCGACTCGAGGATGACCAGCCCGCGGCCCTGGTAGGCCCGGTGGGAGGGCCCCTTGCAGCTCTCGGTATTGTCCAGGTCGCCGCTGCCCACGCCCTGGATCTCCGCCGGCCCCTTGACGGCGAAGGTCACCTCCGGATCCGCGTCGAACACGCGCACGCCATACTCGTCGACGACCTTGAATTCCACCTGCCAGACCTTCCCGGCGGGGTCCGCCTGCGATCTCGCCTCCGGCACCAGGACGAGGCGCCGCGCCGAACTGGAGGTCTTGAGTTCAAACGTGCAAACCTTGCGCCCCTGCTCGCGTCCGACCGCCTGCAGGACGCCGATCTCATACGGCACCCGCCAGTGCAGCACGCCATCCACCGCCGCCGAGCGCGGCTGCACGCCGAGCGACCGGCCGTCGAGGAACAGCTCCACCTCGGCACAGTTCGTATAGCACGCCACGTCCGGCGTCGTGCCGGCCGGCCAATTCCAGTGCTCCGCCACCGGGGCGCGCGGCTCGCCGGGCTGCGTCGGGATACACAGATAGACCATCGGCGTCTCGCTCCACAGGCTCTCCCGGAACCAGCCGATGGGCTTCTTGAATCCGCACAGGTCGAGCAGGCCGAAACCGCTCGCGTGGTTCGGCCAACGGCCGGCTTCGCCCAGGTAATCGATCCCGGTCCAGAGAAACTGTCCGCCGACATAGGCGTGGTCGCGCACCGCCGCCCACGCGGCGTAGGTGTGGAAGTTCTCGCTGCCGTAGATGAACCGCTTCGGGTATTTCGCGTGGTCGGCGGCATAGTCGGCCTCCTGGTAGTTGTAGCCCACGGCGTCGAGCAGCTCCGGCAGGCCGACGGCATTGGACATCAGGATCGAGGCGAGCGCGGCGGTGACCGGCCGCGTCCGATCCAGCGCATGCACCGCCGCGACCAGTGGCGCCGCGCATTCGACCAAGTTCTCGGCGCGCGGGTTGGCCGGCCGGTAGCTCTTCCCCAGCACCGGATGCGAGAAGGGATCGTTCGGGTAGTCCACCTCGTTGCCGACGCTCCACAGGATGATGCTCGGGTGGTTGCGGTCGCGCCGCACCATGTCGCTGGCATCCCGCACCCCCCACTCCGCAAAATACTCGCCGTAGCCGAAGCGTCCCGGCTCGCCGACATTCCACCCCTCGACCCATTTCTTCTTCGTCGGCGTGTACTCATCGAACGCCTCGTCCATCACCAGGAATCCCAGCCGGTCGCAAAGATCGAGAAACTCCGGGGCGGGCGGATTGTGGCTGGTGCGGATGGCATTGACCCCGATCGCCTTCAACGCCCGCAGCCGCCGCTCCCACACCGCCGCCGGCACCGCGGCACCCAGCGGGCCGCCATCGTGGTGCAGGCAGACGCCCTTGAACTTCATTGGCACGCCGTTGAGCGCGAATCCCGTGTCCGGATCGAAGCGCAGGGTGCGCGCGCCGAATGGCGTATCCGTTTCGTCGACTAACGCGTCTCCTTCCCGCACCTGGCAGCGCAGGATGTAAAGCGTCGGCGAGTCGGGCGACCACAACTGCGGGTGCGCCAGGGCGGCCGTTAGCACCGTCCCGGCCGTGGCGCCGGCAGCCGCCGACTCGTCCGCGGCGTTCGCCGTCGCCACCACCCGGCCGCCGGCGTCGATCACCTCCGCCCGCAGCGCAAACGTTCGCGGGCGATCCGAGCCGTTCTGCACGGTGGTCTCAATCCGCACCGTCGCGGCATCGGCGGTGACCACCGGCGTCGACACGAACGTGCCCCAGTGGGCGAGCCGCAGCCGGTCCGTGACCACAAGGCGCACGTTCCGGTAAATGCCCGAGCCGGTGTACCAGCGCGAATCGGCGAAGCGGGAATGGTCGACGCGCACGGCGAGCACGTTGTCGCCGCCGCCGAAATTCAGGAAGGGCGTGAGCTCGAAGGCGAAACTGGAATAGCCGTAGGGCCGCCCGCCGACGTACTGGCCGTTGAGCCACACCTCCGCATCTTCGTAGACGTCGTCGAACTCGATCGTGACCGCCCGGCCCTGCCAGGCGGGTTCGACCGAGAAGTGCTTCCGGTACCAGCCGATGCCGCCCGCGGCGTAGCCGTTGCCGCTGCCGTAGTCGGGGCTCAGCGGCTCCTCGGTGCTCCAGTCGTGGGGCAATTGGACCTCCCGCCACGCGTGGTCGTCGAAGCCCGGCGACATCGCGGCGGCGAATTCGCCCGTGCGGAACCGCCAGCCGGCGTCCCAGTCGACGACGACCCGGGGCGACGGGGCCGGCGCGGGTGACGCAACGGCGGCCGCCGCGGCGGACAGAACGAGCCAACAAACGGCAAGGTTACGGGTCATGGGGAGAATGTTTCAGTTCGCCGGCGGCTGCAGGTCGATGGAGGTCGGCTGGTCGCGATTGCAGGTGAGCCAGCCGTCCGCGTATTTCAGCTCCACCACCTGGATGACGCTGCGCCGGCGCGCGTAGCCCTCCGGCATGCCCTCCGGAATCGTTCCCATCCGGCCCGGGTGGACGAAATAGAAGCACCAGGCGCGACCCCCGCTCACGACCACGCCCGGGTGGCCGCCGTTTGCGCCGTCGTCCAGCCCCTTGCCCGGCTTTTCCAGCAGGTTGTCCGCCTGCACAGTCCAGTGCCGCGCGTCGTCCGATCGGTAGACACCCAGCCCATGCCACACATCGACGAGCATCCAGTAATGGCCCTGCCATTCGAACACATACGGCCCCTCGCCCGGGCGATCGCCCACGCCGGCCACCTTGCCGCGATCGGTCCAGGTGTAGAGGTCGGGGCTGTCGGCGTAGTAGATTGATTTGTGGTCGAGCTCGTCGTTGTACCACAGGCGCCAGGTGCCGTCCTTGAGCCGGTGCACGCACGGGTCGATCACGTGGGTGGAGGACAGCTGGAGCGTCGATTCGTAGTGCCACTTCACCAGGTCGCGGCTCGTCAGATGGATGATGTCGCGCGGATGGCGCCAGTCGGTGAAGATTCCCGGCACGATGGTGAGGAACATGTGGTAGAGCCCGTCGTGCTCGACCACCTCCGGCGCCCACTGCGTGAAGTCCGGCTGGCCGTAATCGATCTGGATCGTGCCGCGGTAGGTCCAGTCGGCGCCGCCGTCGGTCGAGGCGGCGATGCCGATGTGCGTTCCGTGCACCCAGTCCACGCCGTGAATCTGGTCGTCCGGCAGGTTGGCGCGCCGGTCGGTGTAGAACATGAACCACTGCTTCTCCTGCCGGTTCCAGATCACGACCGGGTCCGCCGCGCCGTCGTAGACCGGGTCGCGGAACAGCGGCTTGGCCGCGATCCGGCCGGGCGGCGGCGTTTCATCCGCGGCCTGCACCGACCCGACCGCGGTGAATGCCAGCAGCAGAAGCAGCGTCGATCTCATGGGTGGAAGGGTGACGGCGTGAAGAGTGGGTTCAACGCGCCGCCTCTTCATGCGCGGCCTCCCACGCCGGCAGCCAGGGACGCGCCAGCTCCATCGTCTCGATGGCGTTGAGCGCCCATTGCACGCTGGCCACGCCGTGCTGCTGCCAGCCGACGGGCTTGCCGAGAAAATCGGGATCGGTCACCGGTTTCACCACCCCGGGGCCGTTGACCGGCACCGGCTTGGGTTCCGGCCCGAGCGCGCTCCCGATCAACTTCTCCCACGCCATCTCGCCCAGCGCGGGATCCTTTTTGACCCAGGCGGCGTAGGCGAGCATGCGCGGGGCGGTCATCTCGTTGCCGCCCAGCCGGCGGCCGAGGGCTTCGCAGGTGTTGGCCCAGCCGCGCCAGAATGCCGGCACGTCGTACATCGGCTCCATTTCGAACATGTTTTCCGGCCCGCCGAAGATCATGTCGAAATAGCCGCCCGGCAGCCGGCCGTCCGCCCCGATGCCGGCGGCCATCGCCTTCATGTCGTCGACCACCCGGTCGCGCCACTCGGTGTTGCCGGTGCGCTCCCACTCCACGGTCCAGTTCATCGCGTAGCACATCCACTCCAAGCCGAGCTGGTTCGCGGCCCCGCGCCGGCCCGGCGGCGCCGGCGGCAGGTCCTCCGGCCGCGGCGCGGGCGTCTCGCGCGGGTTGGCCAGCTTCGCGCCGCCGTCGGGAGTCGGGAGATAGTGCGAGCCGTTGTAGCCGATGAGGCGGTTGTAGGTCGCCTCGGCGCCCAGCTGCTCGTGCATCAGGTCGCCGACGCGCTCGTCGGTCGTGAGAAAGTAATAGAACTCCTTGATGCCGTCGTGGCTGATGCGGGGCTGCTTGGCGCCGTCGCCCCAGTGGTTGACGTTGTGGCGCGAGCCGAGCGGCGCAAACGGCCCGAGATGGTAGACATCCACCTCGCTGGTGTGCCGCGTCATCGCCTCCGCCATGCGGAAGATGTCGGCGCGCCCGGTGCGCAGGAAGGAATACCACAGCAGCATGTCGGGCATCAGCTCGGTGTTGGCCCACGCCCAGCCGCCGACGTCGTAGCGCCACTCGTGGCGGCCGAAATCGTAGTTGTGCATGATGTCGCCGAAATTCCAGAAGCCGTACCACGAGCGCTGATCGACCTGCGTCCGGTAGAAATCCACCAGGCCCTCGACCTGGTCCTCGACCCAGCGCAGCGCCGGCGTCGACCGGTCGGGCAGACTCCAGTGCCCGAAGACCTGCAGGCCGTGGTAGTACGATGGCGTGCAGACGAGGATCGGCGGCGCCGACGCCTCGTGTGCCATCGCCACCAGTTGCGCGTCCGACGGAATTGCGCCGAAGGCCCAGAGTGTCAGGTCGTGGGTGTTGGCGATGCCGGTCGCCGTGCCCCAGCCGGGCTTCCAGTCCTCGTAGTTCACCGGCAGGCCGTGCGGCACGGTGTCGTAGGTCCGCAGGTCCATCGCCGGCGCCGGGGGCGCCCAGAGCCAGGCCACCAGCCGGCCCACCGGCTGGGCCGCGTCATGGATCGCGAGGGCCGCCGGGTATTTCTGCCAGAAATCCTTCACGCCGAGGGCGAGGCCGCCGGACACGTCGCCGAGCACCGCCAGGCCGAGCGCGCGCTGCCCGTCGGTGACGTGCAGCCAGGAGCTGGCGGCCGTGGTGCGCTTGTCGATCGAGAAGCCGTTCGGCCCGAGCTGGAGCAGGCGCGCGTCGTTCCACACCGGGACCGACAGGATTGCGTCGCGGGCCCGCTCGTCGAACTGCGCCAGATTCGGCACGCGCCGGCCGCCGAGGTGCGCCGCGTAAAGGTCACCGATTTCCCGGCCGGCCTGCGGCCGGTAGCCCGGCAGCATCCGCACCGGCTGCGCCCAGACGCCGGATCCGTCGCCCACGAAGCGAATGTGCCGGTTCTGCAGCTCCTCCCGGAACGGGATGCGGAATTCCACGCCCAGGGCCTTGATAAAGTCCTTCTCCCCATCGCCGTCGAAAATGATCGTGTGCGTCAGCCGGATCTCGCCGCTGCCGGCGAAGAAGTAGAGCCGCACCGTGAACGGCAGCCAGACGCGCCCGGGCGCGGCGTGCCGGCCCGTGATCTTCACCACCGCCCGCACCGGCCCGGATTGCTCCAG
>Ga0335078_10002755_pt1 | contig 26512 bp, 27 predicted proteins | sample Lox_Sample_32_FD_206711 | JGI IMG/M metagenome (GOLD analysis project Ga0335078, IMG submission 206711) | Soil microbial communities from Loxahatchee National Wildlife Refuge, Florida, United States - Lox_Sample_3.2 | ecosystem: Environmental > Terrestrial > Soil > Wetlands | place: USA... | reverse complement strand
GAAGCACGGCCGTGTCTGCCGCATGATGCGCACGTCCTGACCGGCTGCTCCCACGCGCGCGTGTACCTGCCCCGGATGCAGGTGCGGCACAACAGCCGGTCTGAGCGGGTTCGCTCACACGGCTTAACCCGGCCGCACCCGGGACACGTCATTGTCACCGGCGACGGTGGAACCCATCTTGCCCGCGAGCGGCTATGGCACGAATCGCAAAGGGGATGGTCAGTCCGCGCATACCACGACGGACCTTCCGCCCCGCAGCGCGAGCAGACCGCGATCGGCTTGACCCACTCGCCGATGTTCCACCGCTTGATGTTCTCCCGCCGGTAGCAGCTGTTGCACAGCGGTCGTTCGGTCCTGGCGTGATAACACGCCCGCTCCCGGCCGCAGCCGGCGCACACCGCGATCGCCGACGTTGACGCCGCCACCACTCAGCGCCCGGGTGGTTTCCGGGCGCCGCGGATCCGCGCTGGCTTCGGGTCGATCTCCGCGATCTTGCGCTCTCCCGCGGCGCGCTTAACAAGACGCGCGGACTGGGACAGCTCGACCCGCTCGATGAGATCGTTCGGCGTGCAGTCCAGGATCGTGCACAGCACCATCAGCGTGTGCAGGTTCAACCGCTCCGGCTTGCCGGTGACCAGCCGCCATACCTGCGAGGCAGACAGACGCACCCCGTGCTCGGTCAGATGCGGCGCGAGCTCGGTGGCCGTATAGATCCCCTTCTGCGCCATGAGCGGCCGCAACCGCCACTCATAGTCGACCTGCTGGGCCATCACTCGCCCCTCCAACGAACATCGCTGCCGAGCTGGGCAGTCAGCGCGCGGCGCATCGCGTCGTTCTTGTACTCGCCCGAGACGAACGTGTAGATCGCCGTCGTCGACGCCCACCGATGCCCCACCTGCGAGCGCACGAACAACTCATCCCAGCCATCCTCGAGCAGATGCGTGACATAACTGCGCCGAAGCGAATGCGGCGTCAACTCCACCCCGAGACCGGCCGCATCCCGGTAATCGGCGAACCGCTCGGTAACGAACTCGCTCGCGACCCGCCCGCCCCGCTCCGTCAAGAACAACGCCGGATGATCATCAAACCCGTAAACCGGACGGATCTCCTCCACATACTGCTCCATCACCTCCACCGACCAATCGAACACCGTCAACACCCCACGCCGCCGCGGCGCGCCCCCGCGCGACGCCTTCCCATACCGCACACCCAGCAGCCCATATCGGCCGAACGCGGGCTGCGCCGGGTTGCGAGAGAAGTCGCGCACGTCGAGCCTCGCCGCTTCCTGGCGGCGAAGACCGCACGCGTAAATCGTCTTGAACAACACTGAGTCGCGCAGCGCCGCCAGCGATCCCTTGCGCCGCAACCTGCGCAGCCTGCGTACCCGCTCATCGCAGAAATCGAAGAACACCACGAGCTCCTCGCGCGTGAACGGACGCACCGACGGCCGCCCCTCGAACTCGACCAGATGCGCGATCGAGTTCTCCTCAAACAGGATCTGGACCGGCCGCACCCCGAACTCCCGCTCGCAGATCGCGGCCCACGGATACCGCTCATCGGTCAGATACTCCATGAACCCACGCACCGCGCCCTGATAACCGCGCAACGTCGAAACCGCCCGCCGCTGCGGCGGGCCGCCGAGATCCTCCATCCACTCATCCACATCCAGCGGCTGCCACTCCCACGGCCACCGCCCCACGTGCTCGGCGAACCGACGCACGATGGACTCTCTCGAACGCTTCGTCGCCTCCGTGAGATGCCGGCCACCCTGGGCCCGACGCCAACCCTCCAACACCGCATCGAACAGCGCCGCCTCCAGCCGCAACGGCCGCACGCATCACCAAAGATCCGCGCCAGGGCCGTCTCGGCATCCCCGGTGCGATCCCACCGACCCGCCAGGTCACGAGAGGACATGTCGTTCATCTGCCGCAAAGACATTGCATCAAACGCAACGGCGATCGCGGGGTCGAATTCGTCCGCAACGTGCGGCATCGCGCCCACGATCCAAACCAATCACCGACCGATCAGGCACCATGCAAGGCCGCACGTACGGCGACGCGCGACCTCGCATCTAACGCAATAAATCGCTCTTGAAGATCGTCGTGGACATCGGCGGGACGCCGAGCCGGTGGGCGGTTTCGAGATAGTCGGCGACCAACGCGAGCAGAGCTGCATAACCGTCCGCCTCGAGCCCACGCTCGACAAGGTACGCACGACCCGGAGACTTGACCGGGACGTCGGTGACACGCACGACGGTCGCGACGCGCTGGCCGTAGAGGACGCGTTCGACGCCGGCGGCGGTGCGGTACCGGCCCAGTTCCTGTCGCTCGCCCACGTCATCGCTTGTCCTCTGATTCCCGGTGGCGATCGGCGGTGTCATGACCGCTGTCTCCATGTCGCAGACGAGCCATACCCCATAATTTCGCTACTTGCGACACGGATGCTGTCCTCCGCTCCGGTGCCGATCGCATCGGCGATCTCGTCGTGTTCGATCCTTCGTTCGACCCGGGTCTCGGCTGGCGCGGCCTTCAGCCTTCGGATCTCGGCGCTCGCTTCTCGGCGTGTCCGTGGCGTGGCGAACGTCTGGCCGGTGCGCTCCGCGAGCGCCCTGAGGTACGCGACCTGCTTCGGCGTGGGTGGCTTGCTCGACATCTGCTGCCTCCGGTGGTTGGGTGCGGGCGTGCCCCGCTCTGACCGCGACGGCGGCTGGCTGTCAAGCGTTGTCCCGTCAGGGATCGCCGCAGGCGACGGCGGAGCCGCGACGCTTGACAGGACGACGACTGGCGCGGTACGGGTCATGCGGGCAGGCGGCACCCGACAGGGAAGGCGTGCGTGCGTGCCCTGACGAACCTCTGCTCACGGATTGAGCGGGATCGCAGCCTGGTCTTCCGACATTCCGAGCGCTTCGACTTGTCGACGGCCGCGGGGTCGCTGATACGCGATTGCTTCGTCCGTCGAGCGGATCCGAGTCATTCCGACGAGTGCTCGCGTGGTAACGCAGCACTGTCCGGCGTACGCTCGGTCTATGGCGATTCCGGAGCCGATGCTCAGCAGTCGCGCTCAAACGTGGCCCGCGCATGGAGACTGGATGATGGAGCCCAAATGGGACGGGTTTCGGCTCTTGGCGGCGGTCGACCGCAGCGGTCGTACGCGGGCATGGTCGCGTCGCGGTGCGAGCCTAGGCGATCGGCTCGGCACGCTGCTGGACCCACTCGCCGCCGTACCACGCGGGTCGGTCTTCGACGCCGAGCTTGTCGCGCTCACCTGTCGAAACGACGTCGTCGTCCAGGACTTCGCATCGGTATGTCGCGCTGCGCTTCAGGCCGACATCGCTGCATCCAACAAGCTTCACCTCGTCGCGTTCGATCTCCTCGAGCTCGGCGGCGACGATATCCGTTGGCTGCCCTGGACCAAGCGCATCGAGCTGCTACGTGAAGCCTTCCCCACCGGCGATCGGCTTCGGCTCATCCGCGCGCAGCCAGCTAGTCGCGCGGCGCATGATCAGCTGGTCGCCCTCGGCTTTGAGGGCTCGGTGCTCAAGCGACCCGGGTCGACCTATCGCCCCGGCCGCCAGACGACGTGGCGCAAGTACAAGGCCAGCCATCGCGCGACCGCGACACTGACGGCGCTCCGGAAGGGTCGTGACGGCAACACCTACGCGATCTCCGATCTTGATGGGCGCCGCGTGACTACGCTCGCGAGCCCGAAGCTCGCCGAGCTGATCGGGCACCAGGTCGAGCTCGCCTACTCCCGTATCGATGCGGATGGTTCGTTGCGAGAGGCCCGAATCAGCGCGGTTGACGTCGCGCTGGCTTAGGTCCTCCGCGGTGAGAAACTGACGGCTGATCGCAATCGCCCGTTGCCTTGCCGTCAAAGCTGATGTGACTCGCGCCGGGTTTTCGAAATGTGGTCGTCACTGTGACACCGCCTGGACGGGCACGTGGAGTTACAGCGACCGCCGCAATGGCTCCAGCCGGCGTGATCGCGTACGTGGCATAGCAGCAACGCCGTCAGGAGACGCCGCGTGATCGCATTTATGAGGCAGAAGTCGGGGCGATGGCGGGTGCGAGGGCCCGTCCGCTTGCTCGCTACCAGCTAGCACCGTGTTGCCGCGAGACTACGTTTGGTCGCCAGTCCGATCGCTGGTGGCTTGCGAGTCCGCCGATGGAAGCGATAATCCGCGATAGGGGCCGCACGGTCTACCGGTGATCGCCCGCGGCTCACGATCCTCGTGGTCGGCCGGCGGCGGACTCCAGCAACCAATCCCCCTCCCACGCGAGGCCACACCCCGCTGGGTCGAATGCGCGGGGATGAGGGGTTAACTGGGACCGGTGAAGATTGGGCTTCCGTTACCCCGGGAAGTCGAACCAATCCTCAGGGTCGCCCTGTGAGACGCATGCGTAGTCGCTTCCGGGACCGTCAGGGGCTTGGCAATTGAAGGTGATGGTGTCGCCGCGCTGAGTCTGCGAGTAGTTGGCGTTATCTGTCACCGTATCGGTGAACGTGAAGTCGCTGGAGATCGTGACTCTCTTGGCCGAGACGTCGTTCGCAACCTGTTCCGCGACGGAGCAATCAGAGTGAGGGCCGATGTCCATCGTGGTGTCGCAATCGGAGGCGTGTCCGTCCTTCGGGTTGTGGTCCCCGGGAGCGAAATCAGCCGGGCTTGGCGCGCCACCGCCGGTGTTCCCGGTGCTTCCAGCGTTACCCGTGTTCCCAGAGCTGTCGGGAGTGTTGCCGGTTTCGCCTCCGTGGTCCGAGCACGCTCCCGATCGGCCGCCCGAATGGCTCCATTCCCCGTCAGCGCACTGAACGATGTAGCCGGTGCCGTTCGCGAAGTTCGCGATGCACGTGTGCGTAGAGCAGAAGTCTCCGCCGCCCGTGTTCCCGGTGTTCCCGGTGTTCCCAGAGCTGTCGGGAGTGTTTCCGGTTTCGCCTCCGTGGTCCGAGCACGCTCCCGATCGGCCGCCCGAATGGCTCCATTCCCCGTCAGCGCACTGAACGATGCAGCCGGTGCCGTTCGCGAAGTTCGCGATGCACGTGTGCGTAGAGCAGAAGTCTCCGCCGCCCGTGTTGCCGGTGTTGCCTGTGTTGCCGGTGTTGCCGGTGTTGCCTGTGTTGCCGGTGTTGCCGGTGTTGCCGGTGTTGCCGGTGTTGCCGGTGTTGCCTGTGTTTGCTGCGAGCCCGGCGTTCCCGCTATTGCCGGTATCGGTCGACGCGCACGCCGACAAGCCAGCGAGCGCGAGGAGCGCTAGCAGGACGAGCGCCAGCCGGCCCACGTCCGTGCGCAAACGACGTACTAGCAGCTTCATCCTTTCCGCCACATGGCCCTAGATCAGCCGCTATTCGTTCCCGGGCGTGGTAGTCCCGCGCAGCCTCGATCGTTCATCCTGATCGAGGCAGGTTCACGTTGACGACATCGAGGTCTCGCTGCGTTCTTGCACGCTGCAGTGCGTCGACTCGCTCCTCAAACTCCTCGGCGGTGAGCCGGCCTGCGAGCATGTGCCCGCGGAGGCCTTGAAGCAGGTTCTCCCGGTCGACGTCGGGCACGAGCTCGTCGGGCGGACGTATGGCCGGCGTTAGTGTTGACATCGTCGAAACCGACGTGCCGGCGACGATGGCTGCTGCGGATGCAGCCGCCGAACCTTGGATCGTTCCCATCAACTCGCGATGCCTTAGCGCCTCGGCTTTCCGCTTTCGTGCCCCACGACGGAGCAACCGATACGGGACCAGCCACAGGCCCCAGATGAGATACCACGCAGTCACGAGGACCCAGACCATCAGGATGAGCAGGATCGCCAGTGACGTGATGGCGAGGAGCTTTACTCCGCCGTCCGCGCGACGCCGAAGCCGAATAATGCGCTGCGCCGATCCGGCGTAGCTCATCGGCGCGTTGATGATGACGTCCTCGCTCGCCAACCGAGTCGGCGGCTCCGCTGTGCCCATACTCTCATCTCCCTATACCGCAGGTCCATTGGTCATGGCCCGCACGGCCGAACACGGCCGCAGCCCCACGCGATCAACGTGCGGGGCGTCCACTTGCTTGCACCTAACGAAAATGACTGGCGGTAGTCAGAAGCCAGACCACAGGTGGTCACATGCCGGTAAGCCCCGCGACCTCGTCGCCAAGTTTGAGTCGGGCCTGACGCCACATTAGGTCTCGATCGTTCATGCTGCAGTGCTGCGCACGATCGCTCCCAGTTGGTTGGCGGTACGTTCCGCGTGATCGCTTTGAGCGACCAAACGCCACATCGCGACGAGCTCGTGCTAGTCGTCGGCGCGCACGCGGACGGTGTCGAGCCCGGGGCGGGCGCGGCTTGTGGTCTTCATGAAACGGAGCAATGACCCGTAGCGGTCGGCGCATCGTCGGCATCCGGGCGCTGCAAGCTGCTCGCCGGCGATGGTCGGTCTGGCTCGGTCTCTGGCCGTCGTCGGCAGATGCGGTGTCTCTATGGAGCGGCTAGGTTCTCGCCATGGAGTTGGACGAGCTAGTCGGACTATTCGCGACCGCGATCGTGGCGGTCGATGGTCGCTGCCCGGCCTACATCACGCGGACTGGGCGCGAGTATCGGGCCGGCATTGGGCCATATCCGGAGAACAAGGCGATGGAGCTGGTCGTCGCCGAGCTGCGCGCCACCGCGGGCGTCACCTGCGGGCAATTCGTGCCTTATCCAACGTCGTCGCGGCAGAAATGTGATCTCTGGCTCGGGGATCCGATGGAGTGGGTCGTGGAGGTGAAAATGGGACGCTTCCGTGGGGACAACGCGAAGCCGGATGACACAGGGATCAAGGACCTGATCTCGCCCTTCCGCGCGGACCGCAGCGCACTGGTCGACGGCCTGAAGCTTGCAGAAAGCGAGTTCCCGGCGCGCAAGGCGGTGCTGGTCTACGGCTTTGACGATCGTGAGCGCCCGCTCGGGGATGCGATCGAAGCGCTCGACGTTCTGCTTCGCCAACGCGTAACCATCGCCGCGCTGTGCGAGGCGGCGCTCGTCGGGCTGCGCCACCCGGTCTTCAGCTCCGGCCGCGTCGTCTCGTGGGAGATCGGCGGACTTCGGCACGGCACGACGCCGACCGCGGAGACAGCCCTTTCGGATTCCGTCGTTTCCGGATGAGCGGCCTTGCATCGGATGAAGAGATCGGGATCGTCTGGAGAGATCCCGTTCCACTCGCCGAAGCCGTCCGCGGGATTTCGGTGCCGGCGGTTTCTGGCCTGTACCGGATTCGACGGATCGGCATGGACGGCTGGGACTACATCGGTCAGACCGGAAGCGGCCGGATGAATCTCCGGCGCCGGATGGCGATGCTCAGGGGCATCTATCTGGACGAGATGCCCTACCGCGACCCGCACACGGCCGGGCCAGCACTATTCGCGCTGCTTCAGACCGGCGGTACCGCGTTCGAGGTCAGCTTCTGCCCGGTCGTCGGTGACACGCTCTGGCGTAAGGCCCTTGAAGCCGTTTCGATCGCGCGCCATCGACAGCGATACGGACGGTCTCCCACAGCGAACTTCGGACGTATGCCCCTGGGATACCGAATGTCGTCGGGCAACAACGCCCGTCTCGTAGCAAATCGCAAACGCTTTCGCGGTGGGCCTTATCAACAGCCCACCGACGCTCACCTCCCAGGACAACCCCCGATAGGTCCCTTGGACGCGGAAACGACCGGCGCCCGATGGTGCGGCCACGCCTGGTCGGCTTGGCTCCCGCTCGTTCCCGACGCGATAGGCGCGTCGCCAGCCGGGGACGGCCTGTACCGGATCGACGGCCGCGAGGAGATCATCGTCTATGTGGGCGAGGGCAGACTGCGGACCCGGCTGGCCACACACGCCACTAAGGTGACCACGTCAAGTCCGCAGGGTGAGGCGTTTCGAAGAGCAGCGCCGCTCCGCTACTCGCTAATCACCGGCCCCTGGCCCCGTCACCAGCGACTCGAGCTCGAGACGGACCTCATCGCCGCATGCGTCCTCGCCAACCGTCGACCCCCGGCTGCCCAGTTCATCGGCTGAGACCTGTCACTGTCACTGTCAGAGTTGTCGGCTGTCCGGGCGGTGACGTCCGACTCGACCGGTAGGTCCTCGGGCTGGCGGCGGGCTGACTCTCGAGACCTGCGTCGACGCTGAGCCTGACCGGCAAAGCTTGTGTCGCCCGCCGCCGTCCGAGGACCTCCGGCGTGACTTGATAGATGGCATGTGCAGGCGGGCCGTCCGGGTCCGCGTGTAGGGACCTCCTCAGCTCAGGCGCGGCGCTGGGCCGCGCAGGCTGTTGAACCGTGGAGCTTGAGGAGGCCCCGTATGGCGATCGTAATGGGACTGGATCAGCATCGAGCGCAGATCACTGCGGATTGGTTGGACACCGAAACGGGCGAGGTATCGCGTCGTCGGATCTCTCCGGCTCACCGCGCCGGTGTGCGTCGGTTTTGCGAGGAGTTCCGTGGCTAGGAGCTCGAGGTCGCGCTGGAGGCGACGACCGGCTGGCGGTTCGTGGCCGAGGAGTTCAGGCAGGTCGGGGCGATGGTGCATCTCGCGGAGCCGGCGGAGACGGCGGCGAGGCGCGGGAATAAGAAGCGCGCCAAGAGCGATCGCGCGGACGCCCGGCATGTGCGGGAGTTGCTGATGATCGGTCGGTTGCCCGAATCGTGGATCCCGTCCGATCACATCCTCGATCTCCGCGCCAAGGTCCGGTTGCGGCACACGCTCTCGCACCAGCGCGGCGAGTGGCAGCAGCGGATCCAGGCCGTGCTGTATCACCACGGCTGCCCGCAGCGGAGCAACCTGATGACCAGCGAGGGGCGCAGCTGGCTGGCCGGGCAGCCGCTCCCCGCCGCAGCGCGCGAGCAGATCACGATCGCGCTCAGCCTGATCGACGCGCTCGAGCGTCAGCTCGCGCCGCTGGATCAGGAGCTGCGCTCCTATGCGCGACAGCAACGCGGCTGCAAGGCGCTCATGAGCCAGTTCGGCGTCGGCGAGCTCACTGCGGTCACGATCCTGGCTGAGCTCGACGACGCCCGCCGGTTCTCCTCCTCGCGGGACGCCGTTCGGTATGCCGGTCTGGACATCACGGTTCACCAGTCCGATCAGCGCCGAGCGGCCGGGCACCTGAGCCGTCAAGGACCGCCGGCGCTGCGGTGGGCGCTATTCGAAGCATCGATGTGCGCCGCCCGCGCATGCAGCCCGGACTACGAGTACTACTCACAAGCCGCGGAGCGACTCGGGTCCAACCGGGCGCGGCTGTCAGTCGCGCGGAAGATCTTGAAGCGCAGCTATCACCTGCTCCGCGAACTCGGCGAGGAGGCGCTCGCCCAAGCATGACCTTCTCGGTGCGCGCCAAGCTCTCCGTCACCCAGATGCGCCGCGGCCGGCTCCACGCCCGCTCCTGCCGCCACGTCCGCGTGGACGGCCCTTATAGACCGAGCGGCCGCAACGCTTCCCCCAGCGGGATCATCCCACCAACCATCATGTCGCCGACCCGGAGCAGTCACGGGTCGTGGACCGAGATAAGGCTGAGCGCCCGCGCGCACACGATCCGGACCCCCGACCGCGCCCACGCCCCGCCAACCGTCCCAGGCCGTTCACCACATCAAACGCCCAGCCCCGCTGGTTGCGGCGGACACCCTGCACAGATAAGAAGCGTGGCTTCGCCTCTCGTGACAGTTGTCCGCCGGGGATCCGCTTCATTCGGCGTCAACCAAACGAAGGGACGGTCTAATGATCGTGATCGGGGCGGACACCCACAAGGGCTCGCACGCGCTGGCGGCTGTCGAGGCGGGAACGGGCCGGGATCGCGGCAGCCGTCAGATCAAGGCTGATGATGCGGGTCATCTGGCGGCGGTCCGGTGGGCGCGGACTCTGGACGAGGATCGGCTGTGGGCGATCGAGGACTGCCGGTCGTGTTCGCGGCGGCTCGAGCAGGCGTTGTTGGCCGCGGGTGAGCGGGTCGTCAGGGTGCCGCCGCATCGGATGGGCGCGTCCCGCAAGGGGGAACGCGAGCCGGGCAAGTCGGACGCGATCGACGCTCTCGCGGTCGCCAGGGCGGTCGTCAAGGACGGGGTCGAGCAGTTTCCGGTCGCGTATCTGAACGAGCGGGCGATGGAGATCCGCCTGCTCTGCGATCACCGAGGCGACCTTGTCGCGCAGCGCCCTCGGACGGTGAACCGGCTGCGGTGGCACCTGCTGCAGTTGTGCCCTGAGCTTGAGCGCTCGGTCAAGTGCGGCGCGTTCAACCAGGCGCGCGTGCTCGACCGGGTCGACCGCGCTTTGCGGAAGCTGCCGGCCGGCGCCAGGGTCAGGGTCGCGCGCGAGCAGATCGCACAGATCCGCAGCTTGAACCGCCAGGCGGAGCAGCTCGAGCTAGAGCTGCTTGAGCTCGTCAAGGCTCACCGCCCCACGCTGCTGGCCGAGCAAGGGTGCGGGGCGCTGACCGCGGCGATCCTGATCGGCCACACCGCCGGCGTCAAGGACTTCCGCAAACACTCAAGCTTCGGACTGCAGACCGGGACCGCGCCGATCCCGTGCTCCTCAGGGAAGCGCACCCAGCACCGTCTGAACCGTGGCGGGGACCGCCAGCTCAACCACGCGCTGCACATCATCGCGATCACCCGCGCGAGCCGCGACCCGGCCACGAAGCAGTACCTCGCCCGCAAACGAGCCGAAGGCAAGACCACCAAGGGCGCGCTGCGCTGCCTCAAGCGCCACCTCGCGCGCCGCTTCTACCACCTCCTCGCCGAGCCACCCGCCGCCGAACAGCAGACCGCCGGGCCCGAGCAGCGCACCGACCTCGGGCTGCCCGCCGTCCCCGACCCGCACAAGCCCCGGCGAGAGGTCGAGCCGATCACCGCCGCACCCAGCCCGATGGTCTGCATCAGCTAGACGACCCGTCGAACGCAACCCTCAGCGCCGTTCTCCACCGTGCTCGCCCCCACGGTGGACCCTCACCGTCGACGTCGGATGCCCGAAATCGCCGCGATCGCGACCGACCACGCCCCAACCGCCAATAACCGACGCGTTCTCAGCCCCTATGCCGCCCTCGACAAGCCTCGCGCGACCGATAGCCCCCCTGCATCAGCAAAAACCACGCCCCCGACGCAACACCCGGCCAGCACGAAACCCCCAAATAGCGACACCGACTTGACATAGAAGCGAGCGTTCGTGGCAAACGCGCCGCCCGATACCTCACCTCAGCAGCAGTGGGGCGTCCGACGTCAGCCTCGCGCAGGTGTTCGCTCAGGAGGCGCCGGCCTCGTCCTCAGGCTCGACGAACGCGCGCAAGCCGCCGTCGACGAACTGGCTTGGCCTAGGCTTTCATCGACTGCGGCATCTGATCATTGCTCGGCGCCGCGATCGATCAGAACGGATCTCGCTGCCCGCGCAGCTGCCCTCAGAGCCGAGATGAGCGTTCGGGCGAGGCTATCCGCCGGGGAGCCCGTCGAGCCATGCGAACACCTCATTCGCGGCCTGCAGACTCTCGTGGATCTGAGCGGCCTCTGGCGCGGCGCCGTGATGGGCGAGGTCGTTACGGCGGTCAAACAGATCGTCGAGCTTCTTGTAGAGGACACCCTGCTCGTGGTCTCGGAGCGAGTGGCCCGTGACCTCCTTGCAGACCTTGCCGAACAGGGCGACGGTCGGGCGCGTGTTGCGAAGGGCGAGCTCGAGCAGGCCAGCAGCGCCCGGCGTGATGCGCGCGCGTAGCGCGTCCTTGACCTTGACCTCGCACGCGACAGCGGCGATCAACAGCGCGCGCGGCCGGTCCGGTGGCTTCGACTCTCCCGCGTAGTAGAGCGCATCCGCCAGGAGATCCTCCGGCAGCGACTGGGGCAGCGGATTCTTGAGGACCTCGCGGAGCTCATCGACCTGCCCCTGGTGCAAAACCTGGCGCGGTTGCACGACTCGTAGCGTTCCGGAGGCGCCGATGTACTTATCGACCGGTAGTACCTCATTCGCGTCAAGATCGACGAGATCGGCCCAGGCGAGTCCATATGGCGCCTCCTCTCCGATCCCGAGCCAATGCTGCTCCCCACCGATGCGGGCCCACGTCGTAAGGTCGGCCACCACGTTTCGCGCGATCTCATAAAGCTCATCGAGGAGGGCTGAGAGCGACGACAGCAAGGCCTGTCCGTCACGGCCCGCCGTGCGGATGCTGAGGTCCCGTACGGCCGCCGCCGAGATGGGAGAGGCGGCGGCGACTTCGATGCGGACGACGTCGACGTGCATTATGGGGCTGTTGCGCCCCATCGTTGCGATTGCCCGCAGCGGCGCCGACGTCGGCGTTGGGGCCGGATCATCGGGCGGAAAGAAATCGAGGAGCTCCGCCTCCGTGGGCGACGGCGGATCCAGCCGGACGCTGCGGGAGGGGAATGTGATGGTCACCGTCCGCTTGTCACGTTGTGTCTCGATTCGTGCCCCGAGCAGTTCGCGGTCAACGAGCAGACCGCGAAGACGAAAATGGCACCTGGCGCGCAGCGTTGTCATCAGATCACATCCCCGCTAGCTCCGGCGGTGTCAGCGATGTTCCTTCGTCGCCTCGTGGTCCACAGCTCAGACGCCCGGGTGATCTTCCGGCCGGTCGCCGGTCGCGCGCAAATGTCGTACAAGATCCTTAGCGCGCCGCAGCTGTTCCGACTCCACTTCGCCTGCCTCGATGAACGCGTCATCTAACGCCTTACGGAAGGCCTCGCCGTCTGGCCAGGGTTCACGAACGCCGGTGATGATGATTTGACCCGGCTCATACCTCGATCCGGTCTCCGATCGCTCGTACTCTCCTGCTTCGAGCCGGCATTCGATCTCACCTTCTCCGAAGAAATCCGCTAGGCGCGCCTCGAGGATTGAGCTGAGGAACGGGATGTGGTGAGCCCGGAAGAACCCGGGGATCACAAGAGTGATGCGCTCGCCGTCCGTTCCGGCCCACATGCCGCCCCAATGCACGACGCCAATGCTGTTGTCGTCGGTGATCACTGCTCAGCCTCCCATTCCCTTAGTTGGCCGGCCCGGGAGTCGATCCTACGCGCCCACCACGTCGTGTTGCAACCGGGCAGCGATTTCACGTCCGTCAGGCAGCGACGCGACATCTCCGCGAGCGGAAGCAAGCGCCATGTTGATCAGAGACGCGTTCGACCTCTCGCCGGGCGAGCGAGTCGGGGCATTCGCACCTGTCCACGACCACCACCTACCTGCAGGGGATCTCACCAGAGGAGATCATCTCGACCGTACACGCGCGCCGCGCGCCGATGATGCACGCCAGCGCGGTCTTGAGCTGTGGGGCACCACGCGGGAGCGCACGACGCGCTCCCGCAACCTCGCCGGTCGACCATCCGGATAATTCCATCGCTCCGCCCGGAAGCAGCAGCCAGCCGGGACCTGTCCCGGCCTGGCATAGCACTGACGCCGTCACGAGACGGCGCGCGAAGGCTCCTATGTCAAGTTTTCCTCCTTGGCGGCACAGTGGCGCGCGGTCACCGATGGCCGTCAAGGATTCCGCTGGGCGGCTCGCTGCGCTCGGCCCTGTCGGGCAGTCCTTGACTGCGCGGCGGCCGCGCACGGTCATGCGGCCAGGAGGGATTGGTCGGCGAGCTGGGTCTCGAGGTCGCGGATCATGCGGCGATAGATGACGTCGGACAGGTGACGCTTGAGGATCCGGCGGGCTTCCTTCTTGCTGTGCCCGCCGGCGCGCGCGTTGGCGTAGATGCGCTGAGCGCGTGGTTCGCAGCGCAGCTGGGTGATTGCCATCCGGTACAGGATCGCGTTGATGCGCCGGTTGCCGCCGGGGTTATAGCGGTGGCGGATCGGCTCGCCGGGCCCCTCGGCGGTCGAGGCGGGCAGGGGTGCTGAGCCGTTGAAGCGCGCGAACCCGCCCTCGGTGAACCGGCGTGGGTCGCCGACCTCGACCAGCAGCTCGGCGACCGAGCGGGTGCTCAGGCCGCAGAGCTCGCCGAGTGTCGAGCCGCTGTCGTCAACGAGCGCCTGGAGTTGGGTGACCGCCTGGCGCTCCTGGCTATCGAGCGCCTTGATCTGCGCCCGGTAGTCGTCGAGCAGCTGTAGGCGCAGCCGTGTCGGCGCGTCGTAGCGCCGCCGGCGGTTGCGCCGCGCGAGCGCCGCCAGACGCGGACGGACCGTCTTGGTGTCGGGCAGCTGCTCGCGCAGCTCGAGCGGCAGCTCGCAGAGCAGATACTCCGCCTCGTTGACGAGGTGCTGGCGGCCGGTCAGGATCGACCGGCGCCGGTTGTTCCACAACGCCAGCAGCTGATGCAGCTCATCCGGGCCGCTGTCAGCGCCCGCGCGCTTGAACGCCTTGGGCAACAACGGATGCGCCAGCGTCTCGCGCGCGATCCGCTCTGAGTCGAGCGGGTCGGACTTGCCGCGCTGGCGCGCGCGATCAGCCCGCGGCGTGCGATTCGCGCATACATCGCGCACATCATGGCCACGGCCGGACAGGAACATCGCCGTGTGCCGCCCCCAACTCGCCGACCCCTCGACCCCCCAGCGGGCGATCTGCCCAAACTGCCGCGCCCACGCCTCCAGCTGACGATGCCCCTCACCCGAGACGCGAAAGTGAGCCGAACCCAGAACCCCGGCGCGCGCATCCAGGACCGTCGCGCTCAGCGTGCGCTTGTGCGGATCGATCCCGACCACGTTGCCCGCGCGATCGGGCGTCACCAACAAGCTCGACGGTCCCGGGCCACGCTTCTTGACTCTCCCCATCGACCTGACCTCCAGCGAGTATGTTGTTGGCGGACCGGCCGACAACATCCCGGTGGACGCCCCCACAGGGCGAACGCTCCTATCGGGTCAGGCCGATCCTCGAAGGCAAGAACCGAGGCCGACACTTCGTGCGCAAGACACTCTCGCCGAGGTCAAATCGCATTCTGAGCCAGACCTCGGTTCAGCCTTCGACCCTACGCGAACCGTCGCCCACGCGGGCAACGCAAATTCAACACCGGGATCGCATTGACGAGGCGGACGTCGGGGCGATGGCGGGCGTGGAATCGCTCCGCTTGCGCGCGACCGGTTAGCACTGCGTCTTCGCGAGATTACGTTTGGTACCCAAAGCGCTCACCGGCCACGCTCGGGCCAGCCATGAAGCAATCGCCGCCCCTAGACCACTGGTCGACTGATAGTGGCGGGGCCATCTGTCGGCGTTAGAGACAATCTGTGCTCCACCGGTCGTGGACCGCTCTTCGGTCGCTCGATGGAAGCTGAATGCGCTGGGCGCATCCGCCGAAGGTCGTACCGTGTAGAGGATGACCGGCACGATCGTTACAGCTGTGATTGCTGGCGGCAGCGCGGTCGCAGGAGGTGCGATCGTGGCGCGGTCGAACTGGCTAGTCAATCGGAGGCAAGCGAAAGACGCACAGCAGAACGGACTGCGGGAGACGTTTGTAGCTCTGGTTTCTGCTCTCAGCCAGATCGACCACCAGCTAAGAACCGAGCCGAGGTCAAGGCGAACAGTCCGCGCGATCAATGAGCAGATGGCTACACGGTTCCCGCAGGTCGACTACATCACCGGACGGATCCATCGTCGGCTATTCCAGCCCGAGCTCAACGAACTGGTCGTTCGGTTCCATGACGCGATGGCAGCGATCCTCCTGATCGCTCCGCCCGATCTCATCCCCGTGCTCGACGCTCTCAACGTTGTCATGATCCAGGTCGATCAGCAGAGCGACGCATGGTGGCGATCCTGGGACGCCGCTCGCGCCGACCTCGTCGGCGCGTGCCGGGTGATCATCAGCGGCCCGAACCTAGGTGCTTGCCAGCCAGCGATGCCCGTTGTGGGCTCCGTCGAGACGAGCGACCGGTTTGACCACACGCCCGAGGTGATCGCCATTTCGCAGCGGTGACCAGGGTCACGAATCTACTGCTTGCTGTTGAGGGTGAAAGCCGAGCGCTCGCCCAGATCACCGAAAGCCCGTCGCAGGTAATTGTGCGCCTCATTCCGTACGGTGCCGAGCACGTATCGATTCACGCCAGAAGCAGCGGGCTCCTCAAAACGTATTCCATGTCAGACAAGCCGCCGTCGACTTGGGACGAGGCCCGCATCGCAGCCGCACGCGCGATCGGATACCGGGATCCAGAAAAGCATGGCAAGTACGCTGACCACCGCCCGTTAGTTGAGCCGTACCTATTTGCGCTCGGGGATCACCTCGTTGGCCGGCGAGTCGACTTCGCCTCGCTCTCGACAAAGCTGAGATATCAAAGGCACGCTCTTACAGCCCGGCTTCCGTACGACCCGGCCATGATCGAGCTCTACTTCAGACAAGACCGCGCCGCGAGCCCCCTCGCCGCACACCTTTTCGAAGTTGAGACAGCACTGGGTTGGCTCTACGTTGCGTCCAGGCCCTCACCATGAGGCTCTCGATCCAACCCTGCCACGCCCCAGTACCGTGGGAACAGACCGGGCAGCGCCTCCGTCGAGATCCAAGCGTCTTGTCGTGCGACACGACATCTGGCTAGCCCCTCCCTTCGAGGCGTGTCCGGCGTGTGGTGCCGAGGACACGTTCGGAGTGTTGGCGATCAACGCGCTGAGTTACACGAAGCGATGCGACGCCTGCGGCCACGTCGGTCGGCGACCGTTGCCGCCAGCGCCCAGCCCTGCGGTGTTGCTCCTTGACCAATGGACGGCTTCGAGTCTCGTGAAGGCGCTGCTGCCCGACTCGCGCGAGCAGTTTGCCGATCCCAACGACTCGCGGAGGCAGCGAGGGTTTTGGCCGCTGGCTTATGGGAAGCTCGAGCGCCTCGTGAAGAGCGCACTGCTTGTTTGTCCGGAGTCGACGGTTCATCGTGAGGAGGCGGCGCTCGGGGGCCGGCTCAATGCGGCGCTGCACCGAGTCTTCGTCCACCTCAGCGGTGGTTCGAGTATCCGGCCGACAGGGCAGGTCGTGCACTGGCAGCTCTATAACGCATTCGTTGGATATCTAGATGGCACGACGCCGAGGGAGCTCTCCCGGGAGGACGTTGTTTCGCTTCCGGGGCTTTGGCCGCAGCGGCTGGAAATCGACGTTAGGTCGGAGCTCGAAGTCGATGAGGCGGAGCTGCGCGCTTTGCGTGAGCGTCTGGACGATCAGCTATCGGCCGTCGCTGACGAGTGGGCACGCCAGCCAGACCGAACGTTCGATGAGCGCCGCGATGAGCAGCTGAGGGCGTTCGGTCCGTCATACATAGGCGCGCCACGAACCGGTGAGCTCTTCGGTATGACGTGGAGCGCGATGGAAGAGCGGGGCGTGCCGCTTGGAGATCGGGAACAGACTCTCAACGAGTTCCTCTCCTCTGACATGCCGGGTCAGGTCCCCGCGGCGCGGCTCCGAGCGAGCCTGCTGGCCGCGGTAGGGTGGTTGGCCGCCCGTCGGCAGCTCGGCGGAGTCACCGCGAGTTTGCGATGGGACCTTCAGTCAATTTCGGCGTACGCCCCGTATGTCGACGCCTTGTTCGTAGATCGGCAGTGCCATCGGCTTATGCGCGACACGCCGATGGCACGGGTGTTGCCGGCGCTCAGGGTGTTTTCGGTCGAGAACCTGAGGGAGCTCGAAGGGTGGCTTGACGAGATCGAAGCGAACGCCCCGGCGGGTCACTTCAACTTGCTCGAGCAGATCTACGGGCCAACCTGGTTGCGGACATACGACACCTTGCTAGAGCAGCCAGATGACGTGCCCGACGACGGATGACGACCTGACGCGCTCGACGACCGTCACATGTGCGCTGTCGACCCTCCACGTCAGCCTGACGGTGCCGGTGCAACGTTGCAAGGTGCGGGTCGGCGGTTGGCGCCGACGGCGTGCTCCTGCGTCGCCAACCCGATGGGCACTCCGGTGGCTCCGAATCGGCGAATGCGATCGTCAGCTCGGTCGCGCTAATCGGCAACGCAGGGCGCGTGAGCCAAGGTCTCAATCCGATCGCGAGGGTGCGTGCCCGAATTGAGGATGGCCTGCTGTCCGCGCGTCCAGCGGCTCGAGGCCGGACAGGTCGGCCCACGAGAGTTGAGGTCGATGGACTTCAGGTGATTCGGAAACCGGTCGTCGGACCGCCTTAAGCGATGCCGCACGACAGTTGGTCCACGTTACGGCTGAACCGTGCCAACCGAAGTCGCTGTGTCGCACCTAGTACAAGCCGACCCGCTCGACTGCGACAGGACGATGGTCAGGATGATGCCGACGACGGCCAGCAGGAACACGAGCCCTTGCCAGAACCAGGTCTTGACCGCCGTCCACCGCGGCCGCTCCCACGCCTCGACCAGTTCAAGCGGCGGGAAGGTCCACGGGATCAGCTTCAACGGGACTAGCATGCCAAGAGGGCCCGTCGTGAACTGAAGGACCATCGTCCACGACGGCGGCAGGACCCCTGCGAGGAGCAACACATCGGGAATCGCGAACCCCAGGACTGCGAAAACCGACCCCGTGAGCGCGGGGTCCCAGATCCTCTTCCGTTTCCCAGCCGCGACGTGGCGATGCATGTGTCGGTGAAGATCGGCGCACTGATAAGGGGTCCTTGCGATCGTGCGGAGCCGCACCGCTGGAAAGTCAGTCTGGAACTCGAGCTCAATCAGCTGGGGTGGTGTGATCACCTCGGACCCTCCTGGTAGAGCCGCAGGCTCCGCCTCCATGAGAGGCGCGTCCTCGAAGATCCCGCCGAAGCGGTGCTCCCGAAGAGCCACGACAGCCCACGTTCGGTCGGTGACTTCCGCTTTGATCGTGATGGTGCTCACCAGCGCACGACGTGCCTCGATTTCGTCCCGCAGGCCATCGGCGGGCACCGAGTAGGCCTCCCATTCTCGAGTGGCAACGCTGTTTGTGAAGTTCAGCGCCTCCTGCTGCCGGAAGATTCCGGGACGGACGTACCAGGCGTCCCGCGGCAACTTCTGGAACGGGGTGAAGTAGCTGTTGAGCCGTTCCTCGGCACGTTTCGCTAGCCGCTGGATTTCGGTCGCGCTCCCCTGCCAGTAGGGCCACGTCGTCTCCTTGACGTACAGCTTCAGCGGCCACGCGGTGATGATGTCGGGCATCGGCGGCCAGCCAGGGTTAACGTGGGGAACGAACGGTTGGTACCGTTCCTCGTCCGCGGCCTCCTTCGCCTCGTCGAGGGACGCGTGATCAGTCGTGTCGTACCCGGGGCCGCTGACGGTGTAGCGGGCCGCCTTGCCAGTTCGTTCGAGCTTGGCGACGATGCGGACGAAGATGCCGCTCTGCTCGTCAGGAAGAACCCAAGAGCCGTCCGGCATCTGCCTCCACCGAGAACTTGACACGCCAGAACCCTAACCGCCAAGAAGGCGGCCCCAAGGTGCCCAACCAGGCGGCCCGCGGCGGTCCTGGGTTTCGCTGCGGTGGATGGGCGCCCTGGTTGCGCGGCAGTCGCTAGCGTCTCGGCGCGCATGCGGGCGGATTTCGCGAATTGCGCAGGCGCTCACGAACGAGGAGCGACGCGATTAAACGTCCTGCAATCGGCGGTAGCTGTTTGTGAATCCACGAGTGGTGGGTGCCGTTCGGGACAGGGTCCTTCGTTAGACCCTGTTGTGCGGAGGCTCGGCGGCGTCGCGTTCTAAGGCGCACGCAAGGACCTCGCGCATGTAGCCGTCGAGGACGCCCTCGCTGACGAAGCGCGAGAAGCCGCGGCCGAACAGCGCCGGCAGTTCGCCGAGCACGGTGTCCTGGACTCGGACGCACGCCCGTATCCGGTCAGCGGTCTCTTTGGCGTGGCTATCGCTACCACTCACGACCATCAGCGAGCGAATGCTCCGGCCGCCCCAGCTCAGCAGGTCGAGAACGCCGCGGTCGAGCCCGGAGTAGCCGATGACCAAGACGTCAAGGGGGTCCCAGTGGCCGGTCACGTTCTTGACGTAGTCGATGTGCTTCGGGGGGCACGCGAGCTCATCCTCGGCGCCGAGCGGTGCTGAGAGCGCCGGGTAGTAGACGCTCGCCCCGATCCTTGGTGTGTTCCAGTCACCACTCTCGATGCCACGACAGGCACCGATGGTTGGCAACCGTCTGAGAGTGATCTCGTTGTCAAGCTCCGGTGCGTCGCCGAGCGCGGCGAACCAGCCCGCGAGGAATGGATCGTGCCTCGCGGCCGTCTTTTCCGGCTCAATGAGGACGCGCCGCCCCCAATCGATCGACCCGTGTGGCTTGATTAGTGCCCAGTTCTGAGCGGGCGCGAGGTAGGCATCGAGGGTCGTCAGCGGTCCGTGAGGGTCGAGGCGCTGATCCAGGAGCGTGTCGTAATTCAACGACACTAACGTCACCTCGTCGACCTCGAGCACGGCGTTGATCAGCCGGTCGTAGTTGTCAGGATGGGCGACGTATCCAGAGGGCTCGTGACCGAGCTCACCCTGTTCGACCGTTTCGTACCTCCACGTGCTTATCGCGAACAACAGGTGCTGAAGGTAAAGCGGGATGGCCCAGTATTGCCGGCGCCGAAAGGCGTGTTGCGAGTCGCGCAGGTGGTCGCGAAGATAGGCCTCGAGGGCAACTGCTCCAGACTCGGTTGCCACGCGGAGCGAAGGAGCGGCCTGCTCTGCGAGCGGATACTGATGAAGGATCCTCGCGAACGCGGACCGGTTCGAGAACAGCTCGCTGACGAGCGGCGGCCGAAGATCGGGCCGTATATCTGGCGCTTCGCCGACGGCGCAGTCCCACGACGCGCCGGCGCCGAGGATTACGAGGAGTCGAGACGGCATGTGCGAACGATACGTCGCCTCCCGTCGATCGCGGGCGGGGACGGTCATCGATCGGGCGCGGTGCGGGTCCTGAAGCAGGCGCGTATCTTCGTCGCGATTCGCGCTATCCGGTCGCAGCCGCTTTCGAGATCCCGGTACCGCCGGACCGGACTGCAGCTTTACGACCAAACGTTCTCTCGCGACGACGCAGTGCTAACCGGTCGCGCGCAAGCGGAGCGATTCCACGCCCGCCATCGCCCCGACGTCCGCCTCGTCAATGCGATCGCGCGCCGTCTCGTGACGGCGTCAGTGCTATGCCACGTACGCGATCACGCCGCTCGAGCTATTGCAGCGGTCGCTTTGACTTCCTCGTGACCGCTCGCGCATTGTGATCGTAATCGCGAACAAGCGCAACGCGACGATGATGGCCGGTGAGCATCGGCCGAGGCTTAGGCGGCAGCTATGCCGTCGCGACCAGCTCGAGCGCTCTGGTCTTGCGCCCGCCGTCGTCGATGACGCGGGCGAAGCGCTGCGATCCGGCGTTGAGCGGCCTGATCCAATCGAGGTTATTGGCGTTTGCCAATAACGGCGATTATTTGAAGCGGCCGGTTATCAGAAGTTGAGTCGTTCTGTGCGAAGTTTTCCCTGCAAAGAGGGTGATCGGGGTGGCGTGGGCTCTCAGATAACTGCCCGTTGGTGCCGATCGCGATCGCATGGTGATGATCGCGATCGAGGAGGCGGAAGCAGAGGCCCGGCGGATTGTGAGGTCGGGGCCGTTGGCGCTGTACGCGGAGGGGTTCGCGCGGTGGCTGGTCGCGCGAGGCTATTCGCGCGGGTCGGTGAGGCACAGGCTTCGGCAGTTCAGGTACCTGAGTGGTTGGATCGAGCAGCACGGCATTTCGTTGGAGGAGGTGAGTGAGGAGGCGCTGGGGGCGTTCCTGGCGGCGCGCCGCGCCTTCGGCCACACCGCGCTGGTGACGCCGCGAAGCAACGGGCTGCCGCTTGAGTACCTGCGGGAGGTTGGGGTCGTCCCGCCGCCGGTCGCGATCGAGACCCCGGTCGAGCGGCTGCTGGAGCAGTATGAGAGCTATCTGCGCCGGGAGCGGGGGCTGGCGGCCAAGTCGATCGACTCGTACATCCGGGCCGCGCGGCTGTTCCTGACCGCGCAGGCGCGAGCTGGTGAGGAGCTTGCGTTGGAGCGGCTAACCACGGCTGATGTGACCGCGTTCCTGGCGCGGGAATGCCCGAAGCGAAGCGTTTACGGAGCGCGAGATCTGGTGCTGTCGCTGCGCGCGTTGTTTCGCTACCTGCACCTGGAGGGATTCACGGCGACGCCGTTGCAGTGGGCAATCCCGCCCGTCCGGCAGGTTCGTCGGCGGGCGCTCCCGCGCGGCATCGACCCAACCGCGCTCGGCATGCTGCTGGATGGCTGTGACCGCGACACCACCATCGGCGCGCGCGATTTCGCGATCTTGCTGTTGCTCGCCCGGTTAGGGTTGCGCGCCGGCGAGGTGGCCGCGATTCGGCTTGGGGATATCGATTGGCGCGCCGGCGAGCTTTTGGTGCGTGGCAAGGCCAATCGTCAGGAGCTCTTGCCGTTGCCGGTGGATGTCGGTGAGGCGCTCGTCGCGTATCTGCGCTGCCGCCCGGGCGAGGTGAGTGACATGTTGTTCGTGCGCCTGATCGCCCCGTGTGGGCCGCTGAGCAGCCACCGGGTCTCGTTGATCGTGCATGAGCGGTGCGAGCGCGCCGGGATCCCGCCGGTCGGAGCGCACCAATTGCGACATAGCGCCGCGACTGGGATGCTCGCCGCCGGCGCGTCCCTTGCCGAGATCGCGCAGGTGCTGCGCCACAGCACGACGGCGACGACCGTGATCTACGCTCGTGTGGACCGCGAGCGGCTCAGGACGGTCGCACGACCGTGGCCGGGAGGTGTCCGATGACGCCGCTCCGTGAGGTGCTGGCGGATTACCTGCGGGTCCGTCGTCAGCTCGGCGCGCAGTTGAAGACGAGCGAGCGGATGCTCCTGCAGTTCGTCGACTTCGTCGAGCAGCGCGGAGCGGCACGGATCACGAGCGAGCTCGCGGTCGCGTGGGCCATGCTGCCGACGGCCGCGCGTCCGGACCGCTGGGCGGTCCGGTTGGGGATGGTCCGCGGGTTCGCGAAGTATTTGGCGACGGTCGATCCGGCCAGCGAGATCCCGTCGGTCGACCTCCTCAAGGCCACCCAGCCGCGATTGGCGCCGCACATCTTCACCGACCAGGAGATCACCGGCCTGATGGACGCCGCCCGCGGGCTGGCGCCGGTGTTGCGCGGCGCGACGACCGAGACCGTGATCGGGCTCCTGGCCGCGACCGGGCTGCGGATCGGCGAGGCGCTCGCGCTGGACCGCGCTCATGTCGATCTCCACGACGGGGTCATTCTGGTCAACGCCGGCAAGAGCGAGCAGCGCGAGGTGCTGCTGCACGACACGACGGTTCAGGCGCTTGACCGGTACGCGATCCTGCGCGACCGGATCCTCCCGGCACCGGAGGACCCGGCGGCGTTCTTTCTCGCCACCCGCGGGCAGCGCCTCCCGTACTCGACGTTTCAGTCGAACTTCCATCTGCTGCTCTACCACGCTGGCGTCCGTTCCCGCGGGCAGCGATCGCGGCCGCGGGCGCACGACCTCCGACATACCTACGCGGTGAACACGCTGCTTCAGTGGCACCGTGAAGGCCACGACATCGAGCGCGGCCTGCCTGTGCTCGCTACGGCGCTCGGGCACGCGACACCCGAGTCCACCTATTGGTATGCGGAGGCCGTGCCCGAAGTGATGACGCTCGTCGCCAAACGTCTCGACGGCCTGTTCGGAGCACCGTCATGACGAAACTCGCGCCGACACTCGAGGCTTGGTTCACGGAGCGGCTGATGACGCAGCGCGACGCCAGCCCGCGCACGATCATCGCCTACCGCGACACGCTAAGACTGCTGCTGCGCTACGCGCACGACACGACCGGCAAGCAGCCGTCGCAGCTGGACTTCGCCGATCTCGACGCTGCGCTGATCGGCGCGTTCCTCAATCACCTCGAACAGGAGCGCGGCAACAGCGCCCGCACCCGCAACCAGCGGCTCGCGGCGATCCACTCGCTCTACCGCTACGCCGCCTTGCGGCACCCCGAACACGCGCAGATGATCGCGCGCGTGATCGCGATCCCGACCAAACGCCATGACCGCAAACTGATCAGCTACCTCGACCTCGATGAGATCAGAGCACTGCTCGCCGCCCCGGACCGCGAGACATGGCACGGCCGACGCGACCGGGCGCTGCTACTGCTGGCCGTCCAGACCGGGCTGCGCGTCTCCGAGCTCACCAGCCTCCGGAACCGCGACATCACCCTCGGCGCCGGCGCGAACTGCCGCGTCACCGGCAAAGGACGCAAAGAGCGCTGCGCGATCCTCACCACCGAGACCGTCGCGGTCCTGAGCACCTGGTGCGAGGAGCGCCAAGGCCGCCCCGACGATCCGCTATTCCCGACGCGGCAAGGCGGACCACTGACCCCGAAGGCCGTCGCCTGGCTCTTGGACAAGCACATCGCCACCGCGACGCGGACCTGCCCGTCACTGTCAGGCAAGCGGGTCACCCCGCACGTGCTGCGGCACACCAATGCGATGCTGCTCCGCGCCGAGAAGGTCGACCTGCTTACGATCGCCCTCTGGCTCGGGCACGAGAGCACCACCTCAACTGAGATCTACCTGCACGCCGACAACACGATTAAGCAAGAAGCGATCGACCGGATCGCACCCGCCGGCACCCCACCCGGCCGCTACCAGCCACCCGACCGCCTGCTCGCATTCCTCGATCGCCTCAGCCACCCCCAGCGGCCGATCGCTCAACCCGGGCAGACCTCATCGAGCGCCTCACCATCCACCACCGGCGGCTCCGCATCTAGCCGCACATAGACCCGGGCCTGACAGCGCCGACACATCGCGATGCTCTCCTCGTCATGCGCGACCCAGCGAACGATCTCATGCCCCAACAGCCCCGCCCGCTCGGCAATACCGTGCAAGACCTCGCCGCGCTCAAGCGCAGCCGACAACAAGGCCAGCTCCTGATCTTTCGGAACGGTCCGGCGCAACACCGCGATCGCGCGGTCCCCGGAACGGATCGTGACCACCCGGATCTTGTCCGCACGCGCCTTCGCGCGGATCTCCGCCCGCCACTGCTCCGGATCGACACCCTCCGGCGAACTGACCTCCCCACGGTGCAAAAGCTCCGCATAATCGCCGCCCGGACGCTCCAGATAATCCTCGGCGATCCGCCGAAACCTCTCCTCGTGGACAGGCCTCAAAACACGACTCGCTCGTCGACCACCACAGACATGACACCCACAATTATCCGAAGTCGGCCGGACCAGCGACGCACGACTACGGCGCTGTCGGCGACCGACTGCACATAACCGGACGCTTCAAATAATCGGCGTGCTCGATGACCGCGTTGACGGCGGCCCACTTTGTGCCGGGCGCGTTGCCCTGCGCTTCGCCGTGGACGAACAGCTCGGTGATTCGGTGCTTGGTCTGCTCTCGTGAGCGACGGGTGCGCTCGCTCGCCACGTCCTCCATGCCCGACGGGTAAAGCTCGTCGAGCACGCGGCGTAACTGCGATTCCGTGAATCGCTCGCTCGCGAGCTGATCCCCCGCGCGCTTGAACTGCTCGTAGTAGTCGATCGAGAGATCCAGCACACGACGGGCCTGGTGGACGTGCTCGCGGATCTTCTCGGTGTGGCGGATTGAGTACTTCTGCCGCGCTCGCTCAAGGCCCCAGTTCAGAGTGTTCTGGCAGACCACACGGATGGGAGTCGACGCGGCGACGACGGCGGTTGATCCGTCGTGGCTGTTCATGAGCAGGACGTAGGGGCGGACGGGGTCGCCGCCGACCTCGATGTGCTCGGGGAGCTGGGCGAGGACCCAGACGCGGCGGCCGCCGTGGAGGCTGCCGGCGGTTTCGAAGTCCATCGCGGAGCCGATGAGCTGGTCGACGAATTGGAAGGCTTCGATGTTCTGGACGATGCGGTAGCGCTCGCCGACGATGCCGAGGACTTGGCGGGTGTCTTGGCGCACGTTGGCCCACCAGCCGGGGATCTCTTCGCAGCGGGGCAGCCACCAGTCGTCGACGGTGGCGACGTCGCCGCGGTCGATCGCGATCGGCTCGCGTTCGACGCGCCAGCCGAGGCCGGAGCGCTCGATCGCGTCAGCGATGGTCGTGGGGGGCTGGTCGAGGACAGCGCCGAGTCCGTGCCAGGGGGTTTGACGGACGGAGAACATCGCGTCGCTGCTGGTGATTCCTGCGGGCATGACCCACTCCTTCTGATGGTGGCTCCGCTCGGTGCGGGGCCGGTCGGAGCGAGGGCCGCACGCCTGGATGGCGTGCGAAACTGGCCCCGCCCGCCGGCTCCCGCACCGAGGCGGCACTTCGCTACTGCTCGGCCGAGACCGGCTCGGCGTCGTCGACCGGCTTGTCGGACGCTGCGAGCTCCGCGCGACGAGCGGCGAGGGCATCACCCAGCCTGGTGTGCTCGGGCGTCCAGCGCGCCCAAATCGCATCGAGATCTCGTTCTGCCTGGTCGAGCTCCTCGGCGCACAGCTCGCCGATCCGCTCCTCGATTCCCTCGAGCCGCGACGTGGCCTCCTCGCGCGCCTTGCGCGCCGCGGATCGTTCCGCTTGCTCAGCCTTGCGCTTCTCGAGCACCGGCGCGAGCAGTGCCAGCGCGCCGTCTGGGAGGTTGTCGGCGACGAGCTTGTCGAGCTGCTCGTCGGCATCGATGGCCCAGGGGCCGCTGGCCTTGACTTGGTGCCAGCTGCGGCTCGAGACCGCGACGGCGTTCTGGTCGGCGTAGGTTGCCATC
>Ga0335078_10002753_pt1 | contig 26519 bp, 20 predicted proteins | sample Lox_Sample_32_FD_206711 | JGI IMG/M metagenome (GOLD analysis project Ga0335078, IMG submission 206711) | Soil microbial communities from Loxahatchee National Wildlife Refuge, Florida, United States - Lox_Sample_3.2 | ecosystem: Environmental > Terrestrial > Soil > Wetlands | place: USA... | reverse complement strand
GCCGCGAGCTCGATCCGGTCGCGCCGATCCGGCGGCTGCCCCTCGAGCTTTTGCTTCAGAAAAGCGATGGTCTCGTTTTTCGTCCCGGCGCGCAACACGTCGAACTGCGCGGGCGGCAACGCCGTCGACTCATTGGGCTTGTTGCTCATGCCGAGGTCGAGCGCGGTCGCCGCGCCGATCAGCGCGAGCGCCGCGACGCCTTGCGAGGGCTCGAGCCTCGGCGCGAAGACGGCGACGCCGATGGCGATCGCCCAGGAAAGCGCGGCGAGCGTGAGCGGCGCGCCCGCCTGCGCGAGCCGGTTCTTGTCCAAGGCGACGCTCGCGCAGAGCGCGAGCAGCGTCGCCGCCGCGAGTGCGAGCCGCAAGGGATTGGCGCGGACCTCGCCTTCGAGCAGAAGGCTCAAGCCATAGCCTCCGAGCAGCGCGAGAATGACGCCGATGAGGAAGGTCGCATCGGCCGGCCGCCGCCAGAGATCGACGCCGGGAATGTGAAACATCGGCGCAAAAAGCGGCGTGTAACGGCCGAGCGCATAAACGACGAAGACGAAAAGGGCGGCGACGAAGAATCTGATTTCCGGCGGCGCGAGGAAACGCCTTCCAAAACTCGCGATCAAAGCGACGAGCGGCAGCGCGCCGAGATAGATCGTCGTCATGTTGCGGGCGAGATAAATGTCGGTCGTGCCGAAAATCTGCGACGGCGGCCCCCAGAAATCCTTGAGCGGCCCATCGACCCCGAAGAGATTGGCGCAGATGAGCGTGAAGAAGGAGCCGGGCGGCAACGAGCCCTTGAAGGCGCCGTCGAGATCGATCGCCGGCCGGTTCGACTGCGCGGCGAGAAGCAGCGTGAAGAGCAGCGGGACCGCGATGAGCGCGCCGCCGGCCAAGGCTCCCGAGATGAGCGGGCGAACCGCGGTCTTCCAATCCTTGGCGTCGGTCGCGACCCGAAAGACCGCATAGGCGGAGAGCAGCAACACGGAGAGGAAGGCGACCTGATCGCGCCCCAGCACCAAAAAGGCCGCGGCGACGCCAGCCCCTGCGCCCCAAAGCGCCGAGCGGCGATCGAGTGAGCGCGCAAGCAGCCAGAGCGTCACGGGGAGCCAGGCGAGGCTCATGATCTGGCCCGTGTGCTGAATGCGCCAGCTCGCCGAGCCGCCGAAGGCGAAGGCGAGCGCCGCGAGCAGGGCGCCGCCGGCGCGCCAGCCGCGGTCGCGGAAATAGGCCATCAGCGCCAGGCCGCCCATCGCGAGCATCGCCATTACGAGGGCGTCTTCGAGCCAGAAGGAGGGCTCGGGAACGAGAGCGGCGGCGGCGAGGAAGAAGGGCGAGAAGATCAGCGACTGCGGATCGGCGATCTGCGGCATGCCGGCGAAGACGTTGGGCGTCCAAAAGGGCGGCTGCCCGCGGTGCAGCGCATGCGCGAGAAAGGCGAATTGCGGCTGAAAATGCGCCTTGGCGTCCCAGGGGATCGTGTAGGCGCCCGAAAGGAAAGGCCAGCCGAGGGCGAGCGCGTAGAGCAGGAAAATCCCCGCGGCGACCGCGTAGTTTGCGGTCTCGCCGCCGGATGCTCGGGTCACCGGCGCCGATCGTCGCGACGCGGGCCGCGTTGCGCGCGCAGCGCGCTCAGCGTGAGCCATTCAGGCGTTCCATGACCGCGTCGAGCTTCTTCACGAGCACGGGATCGCGCGCCTCGGGCGCGGTGAGGATCGCGCTGTCGAGCGCGCGGTCGGAGCCGATCGGACAGGGCTCGTGCTCTTGCGGAAAATCACGCAGCAGCCGCGCGAGCAGACGGCTTGCCGCGGCGCCGTTTTTCTTCACCACCGCGATTACGGAGGCGACGTCGACATTGTCGTGCTCAGGGTGCCAACAGTCGAAATCGGTGACCATCGCGACCGTGGCGTATGAGATCTCCGCCTCGCGGGCGAGCTTCGCCTCCGGCAGCGCGGTCATGCCGATCACGTCATAGCCGGCGCTCTTATAGGTCAGCGATTCGGCGTAGGTCGAAAATTGCGGGCCCTCGATGCAGACGTAAGTCCCACCCTGAACGCAGGCGACGCCCTCGGCCTGCGCCGCCGCCTGAATGCGTTTGGAAAGAAGCGGCGCGACCGGATGCGCCATCGACACATGCGCGACGCAGCCGTCGCCGAAGAAGGAGGAGGCGCGCGAGAAGGTGCGGTCGACGAACTGGTCGACGAGCACGAAGAGCCCCGGATAAAGCTCCCCCTTGAAGGAGCCGCAGGCCGAGACCGACACGATGTCGGTGACGCCGACGCGCTTCAGCGCGTCGATGTTGGCGCGATAATTGATGCCGGAGGGCGAGAGCGGATGGCCGCGCCCGTGGCGCGGCAGGAATACGGCGCGGGTCTCGCCAACGCGCCCGAAACGCAGCGCGTCGGAAGGCGCGCCCCAAGGGGTCTCGAGGCGCTCCTCGCGCACATCCTCCAATCCGGGCAGATCGTAAACTCCCGATCCTCCGATGATTCCGACAATCGCCTGCGTCATGTGCGTCTCCATCGCGACTGTAAGGACTTTGGGCTGGTTTTGTCTGGCCCGCTAAACGCTCCGGTTCAGCTGCTCATCTCCATCAAGAGCATTTTCGGCGAAAGTAGGACCCTAGACTTCAGCGGCGTGTTCGATCTCGGGCCTCGTTCCGCTCGCTGCGCATGCGCAATATCAGACATCGGGCGCTCCAGGCGCCGAGCGCCAGATTGACCAGGACGCCGAGAGCCGGAGAGGCGAGGAGAAATTGGGCCGGCGGCAAGCGCAAAGCCAAGATCGCGTGGACCCCGCTCATCGCGATCAGGCAAAAGCCCCAGACCGTCGTGATGGTGAAGAAGACCTGCGTCCCCACCTTCGTGAGAAAATCGTTGCGAGGGGCCCTTCGCTCGCGACCGCCGGCCTCTGCGACCTGCCTTGCGAAGAGGAGAATAATCGGACGATCGAATACCACGGAAGCCACGAAAACCAAACCGATCACGGCGCCTTCGAGCGAACGCGCCACGAGTGCCGTTTTGATGTCGCCCACGGCGATCGTGACCCCGATGCGAGTCGCGAGGCCGAGGAGGACGAGAATCGCGATCGCATCGATCGAGCGCTTGCGCGCGAGGCTCAGGATGAAACCGGCGACTGGAAAAACCGTGACGTAGAGTAGCGGCTCTATGCTGCCCGGGGGGAAATCGGACGCCAAACGCCGAAAGAGCAAAAACGGGCACAGCACATTGATGGTGAGGCTGACTGCGATCGCTGTGACGGCGCGGCGCCGATCGAACCCGCGGCCGTCGGGACCTCCTCCAGTCGGCGCCTGGGTCGGCATGTTCGCCTCGCGTCATCCTGCCTCTCTCGCACAGACAACTTTGCGTTGGGCCCCTCAGTTCCACGCCTCTCCGGCGTCGGAGCGCGCGAAAAGGCGGCCGCGCCAGCGCTGACTGCCGATTTTATGGTCAAAGCCAAATCGCCTCCCGTACCCCAATAATCTGGGCTGCCCGCAGGGTTGCGACTCAAATTGCGCTGTGTTAGGGGAGCCGCGCGTCGGAGCCCTGGACGTTGCTGTTCGGGCTCCTCCCGACCTTATCGTCGCTTAAGCGCTCCATGCTGCATCGCGGCCGTTCCCCCGGCGCGACCGGAGAGCAAAGAAGCGACGCCGATCTGAAAGAGCAAGGCCAAGTGGCTCAAGACGGAGTCGACCTTTCCAGCGTCGCAGGACGCTATGCTTTCGCCTTGCACGAGCTCGCCACGGAAGGCGGGGCGGGCGAAACGGTGTCGCAAGCGCTCAAATCTTTTCGACAACTATACGAGGGCAGCTCGGACCTGCGCCGACTCGCGCAAAGCCCAGCGTTTTCTGCAGCCGAGCAGCTCAAGGCGCTCGACGCCCTGCTCAAGATCGCCAATATCGAGGGCGTCGCCGCCAACTTCCTCCGCCTCGTCGCAGCCAAGCGCCGTCTTTCCGCGCTGCCCGCGATCATCGACGCCTATCAGCGCCTCGAGGAACACGCGAAGGGCCTGACGCGCGCCGAGGCGATCGTCGCCAAGCCCCTTCTCCCGTCACAGGAGCTCGCCCTGCGCGACGCCGTGCAGGAAGCCGGCGGGGCGAAGGCGGTCAGCCTCGAAGTCAAGACCGATCCGTCGATCGTCGGCGGCATCATCATCAAGCTTGGTTCGCGCATGGTCGACGCCTCCTTGAAGACCAAGCTCAATTCCATTCGAACACGCATGAAAGAGGTCGGCTGATGCATGACGTCCGCGCCGCGGAAATATCCGCGATCTTGAAGCAAGAGATCGCCAATTTCGGCAATGAAGCCGAGGTCAGCGAGGTCGGCCAGGTGCTCTCGGTGGGCGACGGCATCGCCCGCGTCTATGGCCTCGACAATGTGCAGGCCGGCGAGACGGTCGAGTTCGAGAACGGCGTGCGGGGCATGGCCCTGAACCTCGAAAACGACAATGTCGGCGTCGTGATTTTCGGCTCCGACCGCGACATTAAGGAAGGCCAGACGGTCAAGCGCTCCGGCGCCATCGTCGACGTGCCGGTCGGCCGCGCGCTTCTCGGCCGCGTGGTCGACGCGCTCGGCAATCCGATCGACGGCAAGGGCCCGATCAAGACCGAGAAGCGCGCCCGCGTCGACGTGAAGGCGCCCGGCATCATTCCGCGCAAGTCGGTGCACGAGCCGATGGCCACCGGCCTCAAGGCCGTCGACGCTCTGATCCCGATCGGCCGCGGCCAGCGCGAGCTGATCATCGGCGACCGCCAGACCGGCAAGACCGCGATCGCGCTGGACACGATCCTCAATCAGAAGTCACTGAACGACGGCCCGGACGAGAAGGCCAAGCTCTACTGCGTCTATGTCGCGATCGGCCAGAAGCGCTCGACCGTCGCGCAATTCGTGAAGGTGCTCGAGGAGCGCGGCGCGCTCGATTATTCGATCATCGTCGCGGCGACGGCCTCGGACCCCGCGCCGATGCAGTTCCTCGCGCCCTTCTCGGGCTGCGCGATGGGCGAATTCTTCCGCGACAACGGCGCTCACGCCGTGATCATCTACGACGACCTCTCCAAGCAAGCTGTCGCCTATCGCCAGATGTCGCTGTTGCTGCGCCGCCCGCCGGGCCGCGAAGCCTATCCCGGCGACGTGTTCTATCTGCACTCGCGCCTTCTGGAGCGCGCGGCGAAGCTCAATGACGAGCGCGGCGCGGGCTCGCTGACGGCACTGCCGGTCATCGAGACGCAGGCGAACGACGTGTCGGCCTATATTCCGACGAATGTGATCTCGATCACCGACGGCCAGATCTTCCTCGAGACCGACCTTTTCTACCAGGGCATTCGCCCGGCGGTGAACGTGGGTCTCTCCGTGTCGCGCGTCGGCTCCTCCGCCCAGACCAAGGCGACGAAGAAAGTCGCCGGCAAGATCAAGGGCGAGCTCGCGCAATACCGCGAGATGGCGGCCTTCGCGCAATTCGGCTCCGATCTCGACGCGGTGACGCAGCGTTTGCTCAACCGCGGCGCGCGCCTCACCGAGCTCCTGAAACAGCCGCAGTTCTCGCCGCTCAAGATGGAAGAGCAGTGCTGCGTGATCTACGCCGGCGTCAACGGCTACCTCGATCCGCTGCCGGTCAACCGGGTCAAGGCTTTCGAGGACGGGCTGCTGACGCTGCTGCGCACGCAGCACGGCGACCTCCTTGAGGCGATCCGCTCGTCGAAGGACCTCTCGGACGACTCGGCCGCGAAGCTGAAGAACGTCGTCGAGGGTTTCGCGAAGACTTTCGCTTAAAAGGCGTCATGGCCGGGCTTGTCCCGGCCATCCACGCGGCGCGGCTCCGCCCTTTGCGGGAGAGGCCGCGCGTTGAAACAGGAAGAAGGCGCGTCAAAGCGCATATCGTCCTGCATCCGGTTCGCAGCGTCCTGGCGTGGATGGCCGGGACAAGCCCGGCCATGACGGTTCGGGGTGGCACGAGATAGGCAAGAAGAGCGCCCATGCCCTCGCTGAAGGATCTTCGCAACCGCATCTCTTCCGTCAAGGCGACGCAGAAGATCACCAAAGCCATGCAGATGGTCGCGGCGGCGAAGCTGCGCCGCGCCCAGCAGGCGGCGGAAGCCGCGCGTCCCTACGCCGAGCGTATGGAGAGCGTTCTCGCCAATCTCGCCGGCGGGATTTCCGCAGGCGGCGCGCCGGCGCTTCTTTCGGGCGCCGGCAAGGACGATGTGCATCTCCTCGTCGTCGCGACGGCCGAGCGCGGCCTCTGCGGCGCCTTCAACTCGTCCATCGTGCGCCTCGCCCGCGAGCACGCCCAACGCCTTCAAGGCCAGGGCAAGACCGTGAAAATCCTTTGCGTCGGCAAGAAGGGCTATGACCAGCTGCGCCGTCAGTTCGAGAAGGAAATTATCGAGCTGATCGAGTTGCGCGGGCTGCGCCAGATCGGTTTCGAGAACGCCGATCCGATCGGCAAGAAGGTCATCCGGCTGTTCGAAGAGGGGCAGTTCGACGTGGCGACCCTCTTCTATTCGCGGTTCAAATCCGTCATCGCGCAGATCCCGACGGCGCTGCAGCTCATCCCCGCGCAAATCCCGGTCAACGAGAACGCGCCTGCTCCTTCGGGCGCGCAGGCCTCTTACGAATATGAGCCCAGCCAGGACGAGATTCTCGCCGATCTCCTGCCGCGCAACATCTCCGTGCAGATTTTCCGCGGACTGCTCGAGAACGCGGCTTCCGAGCAGGGCGCGCGGATGAGCGCGATGGACAGCGCGACGCGCAACGCCGGCGAGATGATCCGCAAGCAGACGATGCAGTACAACCGCTCGCGGCAGGCGATGATCACCAAGGAACTGATCGAAATCATTTCGGGCGCCGAGGCGCTCTGAGCAAGAAAGAGGACGAAAAATGGCATCGGGCAATCTCGCCACGGGGCGCATCACCCAGGTCATCGGCGCCGTCGTCGACGTGGCTTTCGATGGGCATCTGCCGGAAATCCTGAACGCGCTAGAAACCGACAACCAGGGGCAGCGCCTCGTGCTCGAGGTCGCGCAGCACCTCGGCGAGAACACGGTGCGCGCCATCGCGATGGACTCCTCCGAGGGCCTGACTCGCGGGCAAAGCGTCACCGACACGGGCGCGCCGATTTCGGTGCCGGTCGGCGAGGAGACGCTCGGCCGCATCATCAACGTCATCGGCGAGCCGGTGGACGAGGCGGGTCCGCTCAACACAAGCGCGCGCCGCGCGATCCATCAGCCGGCTCCGGCCTACGCCGAGCAAGCGACGGAAGCGCAGATCCTCGTCACCGGCATCAAGGTCGTCGATCTGCTCGCGCCATACGCCAAGGGCGGCAAGATCGGCCTCTTCGGCGGCGCCGGCGTCGGCAAGACCGTGCTGATCATGGAGCTCATCAACAATGTCGCCAAGGCGCACGGCGGCTATTCGGTCTTTGCGGGCGTCGGCGAGCGCACGCGCGAGGGTAACGACCTCTATCACGAGATGATCGAGTCCAAGGTCAACCTGGACCCCAAGGAGAATAACGGCTCCACGGCCGGCTCGAAATGCGCGCTGGTCTACGGCCAGATGAACGAGCCGCCGGGCGCGCGCATGCGCGTCGCCCTGTCCGGCCTCACCGTCGCCGAAGACTTCCGTGACCGCGGTCAGGACGTGCTCTTCTTCGTCGACAACATCTTCCGCTTCACCCAAGCGGGCTCGGAAGTCTCGGCGCTTCTCGGGCGTATTCCCTCGGCGGTCGGCTATCAGCCGACGCTCGCGACCGACATGGGCGCGCTGCAGGAGCGCATCACCACGACGAACAAGGGCTCGATCACCTCGGTTCAGGCCATTTACGTGCCCGCCGACGACTTGACCGACCCGGCGCCGGCCACCTCCTTCGCGCATTTGGACGCCACGACCGTGCTATCGCGCTCCATCGCGGAAAAGGGCATTTATCCGGCGGTCGACCCGCTCGACTCGACCTCGCGCATGCTGTCCCCGGCCGTCGTCGGCGAGGAGCATTACGATGTCGCCCGCAAGGTGCAGTCGACGCTGCAGCGCTATAAGTCGCTGCAGGACATCATCGCGATTCTCGGCATGGACGAGCTCTCGGAAGAGGACAAGCTCGTCGTGGCGCGCGCCCGCAAGATCGAGCGCTTCCTGTCGCAGCCTTTCCACGTCGCCGAAGTCTTCACCGGCTCGCCGGGCAAGCTCGTGTCGCTCGCCGACACGATCAAAGGCTTCAAGGGCCTCGTAAACGGCGAATATGATCATCTGCCGGAAGCGGCCTTCTACATGGTCGGCACGATCGAGGAAGCGGTCGAGAAGGCCGCGAAGCTCGCCAAGGAAGCGGCCTAATCCACGCTCTCCCCTTCTCCTGGGAAGGGGAGACTTTCCGGGCTCAACTGCTAGGGCGACGTTTATGACTGCATTCCACTTCGAGCTCGTCTCCCCCGAAAAGCTCCTGTTCTCGGGCGAGGTCGAATCCGTCGTCGCGCCCGGAACGGACGGGCAGTTCACCGTGCTCGCCCATCATGCGCCGGTCATGACGACGCTCAAAGCCGGCGTCGTGACGATCAACGGCGACGAAAAGCTTTTCGTGCGCGGCGGTTTCGCCGATGTTTCCGCGACAGGCTTCACGATTCTCGCCGAGCAGGCCATCGCGGTGAAGGACGTCGACTCCGCCAAACTCGAGCGCGACATCAAGGACGCGCGTGAGGACGTCGCCGACGCCAAGACCGATGAGTCGCGGCGCCATGCGAGCGACAAGCTGCAGCAGTTGCTGGATCTTCGCGCCGCTGTCGGCGGCTGAGCCGAGGCCTGCGGCGCTGGATCACGTCACTGACGTGGCGGACCGCGAAATTCTGACAAGAATTCCCTAAACGCTCCTTCTCCGCTTTTGCGGAGAAAGAAAGCAATTTTCCGCCGGCGCTTTCCGCTCAATGCAGGCTGACCGGCAGCAGCTGGTTTTCATAGGCGCTGCCCAGCGCGCCCTCCTTGGTGTCAGCGAGCACGATCGGCTGACCGTCGGCGGAGAGCAGCGCGAAGACAGTGAGCCCCGGCGCGAGTTCCGGCGCCTGCGGATACAGCCGCGTCACATCCTCGGAGCGCATCGTCCGCACATAGGCCAGCGCCCCTGCGCCGAGATGCGCGAATTGTTCCTGCGTCAACTGCGGGACTGATGGGGATTTGGGCTGCATGACGACCTCCCGGCGGCTCCTGAAAAGCCCGCCCGCTTGCGGCGCCTCTCCCCCACGAGCGCGCCTGATGGGTTAGATACGTAGCCCCTGATGAATTTTAAAGTCCTTGACTCGCGCGGTCGCTTGAAGCGCGAAGCTAGAGCCTGTTCCCAAAAAATGCGAAGCGGTCTTTCAAAAAAGAGCATCCTCAATCGACGCGTTCTAGAGCGCCTGCGATTCTGGGGATCCCAAACGGGCTAGCGCGCTTCCCGCTCGAACGGAACCGTTCGAGCGATGAGGAATCGCGCCAAATCAAAACGTTGGAACGAATTCTTATCGCAAAAGTTTGTCAACTTTTGCGGAATTCGTTCTAGAGGTCGAGAGCCAAACGTTCGGGCTCCTCGAGCTGCTCCTTGACGCGCACGAGGAAGGTCACCGCCTCCTTGCCGTCGACGATGCGATGGTCATAGGAGAGCGCGAGATACATCATCGGCCGGATTTCGATCTTTCCGTCGATGACGACCGGCCGCTGCTGGATCTTATGCATTCCGAGAATGCCCGATTGCGGCGGGTTCAGGATCGGCGTCGACATCAGCGAGCCATAGACGCCGCCATTCGAAATCGTGAAGGTGCCGCCGCGTAGATCGTCGAGCGAGAGCCGCCCCTCGCGCGCCTTGGCGCCCAAAGCCGCGATCCCCGTCTCGATCTCCGCGAAACCGAGCTGATGCGCGTCGCGCAGCACCGGCGTCACGAGGCCCTTGTCGGTCCCGACCGCAACCGCGACATCGACGTATCGCTTATAGACGATGTCCGAGCCGTCGATCTCGGCGTTGATCGAGGGGATTTCCTCGAGCGCGCGGCAGCAGGCTTTCACGAAGAAGCCCATGAAGCCGAGCTTGACGCCGTGCTTTTTCTCGAAAAGGTCCTTGTAGCGGCTCCTCAGCCCCATCGCCGCGCTCATGTCGACCTCGTTGAAGGTCGTGAGCATGGCCGCGGTGTTCTGGGCTTCCTTCAGGCGCAGCGCAATCGTCTGGCGCAGCCGGCTCATTCGGACGCGCTCCTCCTGACGTTCGCCGCGCGGGGCCGACGGAGGAGCCTGGAGGGGCGCGGGAGGCGGCGCCAGCGCCGGCGTCAGGGGAGCCGGACGGGCGGACGGCGTCGGGGCGGGCGCAGCGGTCGCCGCGAGCACGTCGCTCTTCAAGACCTGTCCGCGCTTTCCGGAGCCTTCGAGGGATGCGGGATCGACGCCGCGGTCGAGCGCCGTCTTCAGCGCGGCGGGCGAAGGCGGCATGGCGAGCGGAGCGGGTGGCGGCGCGGGCGTGGGCGACGGCGCGCGCGGGGCAGGCTTCGCCTGAGTGGCCATTTGCGGCGCCGCGGCCTTTGGCGCGGCGGCGGGCGCGGCGGCGCCGTCGGTGATTCGGGCGAGCAACGCGCCGGGAGCCACGATAGCGCCCTCGGCGACAAGAATTTCCGAAAGGACGCCCGCCGCCGGCGCGTTGACTTCGAGGGTGACCTTGTCCGTCTCGAGCTCGGCTATCGGCTCGTCGAGCCGCACCGGCTCGCCCGCCTGCTTAAACCAGCGGCCGACCGTCGCTTCCGTGACCGATTCGCCCAGCGTCGGCGCAATGATGTCCGTCATCTCAGAGGTCCCCGAATCGGCGCAAAGCGCGCTGCAAAAACATTAGGGCGCTTCGCCGCGTCGCTCCAGCCCCTTCGAGACTTTTGAACCACGCCGGCCGGAAAGACTAAGATTGGCGTTTTGGCTTTCTCTTCCATCGCCATTCGCTTAGAGCGAATTCCGCAAAAGTTGACAGACTTTTGCGACCAGAATTCGCTCCAGGGTCCTATTCTGGCGCGATTTCCTATCGCTCGAACGATTCCCTTCGAGCGGAAAGCGCGCTAGTCGTCACTTTGCGGCGCCGAAGGGCGCCTCTTGGACGCTCCCCGAACATGAGGGGCTCACCGTCAAGCAGCAAACGGGGCGCCGATGCGCATTGCGAGCTGGAACGTCAATTCGGTGCGGCTGCGCCTGCCGGCGCTCCTCGCCTATCTGAAGGACAAGGGGCCGGACGTCCTCGCGCTGCAAGAGCTCAAATGCCAGGACGACGCCTTTCCCCGGCAGGAGATCGAGGACGCGGGCTATAATGTCGCGGTCTTCGGGCAGAAGGGACTGAACGGCGTCGCGCTGTTGAGCAAGACTCCGCTCGAGGACGCGACGCGCGGTCTGCCGGGCTTTCAAGACGAGCAGTCGCGCTATATCGAAGGCGTCGTCGCGGACGGGAATGGCGGCGTCTGGCGCGTCGCGTCGATCTATCTGCCGAACGGCAATCCGCCCGAGAGCGGGAAATACGCCTACAAGCTCGCCTTCATGGATGCGCTCGGGGCGCATGCGCGAAAGCTGCTGGCGTTCGAGGAAAAGCTCGTGCTCGCGGGCGATTATAATGTGATCCCGGCGCCGGAGGACGTTTACGACCCCAGTGCCTGGGCCGGCGACGCGCTCTTTTTGCCGCAGTCACGGAGCCGATTCCACGCGCTCTTGAACCTCGGCTTCACCGAGGCGCTCCGCGCGACGAGCGACGCGGCGGGGCTCTACACGTTTTGGGATTATCAGGCCGGCGCCTGGCAAAAGAACAACGGGTTGAGGATCGACCACTTGCTGCTCTCCCCGCAGGCGGCCGACCGTTTGAAGGGCGTCGCGATCGACAAGGAGCTGCGCGGAACTGACAAGCCCTCGGACCATGTGCCGATAAGGGCGGAGTTTGGGTGAGGCGTAGAAGCAAAAAGGCCGGAGAGGAGAAACGGTTTGAAGTCTGTCTTGGCGTTTGTCGGGCTCGCTTGTCTCGGGATCGCGCCGCAAGGCGCCGAGGCGGCCGCGAAGGGTCAGAAGACGATCACCTGCCCGCTGCCCGGCGGCGAAAATCTCACCTTCGTCAAACCGGCGAGGCTCGGCGATCTGCCGAAGATCGAGCTCGACTATCCGTCCAAGGTCACGCTCTTCAGCTTCCGCGACGGCAATTTTTTGACCGTCGCGGTGGACGAATCAGACCCCTCTCGCGTGCGCCTCGTGATTTCGGCGCAGTTCAACAAGACCAAGGGCGCGTATGACGGTCAGCTCGTCATCGATTCGGGCGGCAATGAATTGCAGCTCGAGAATGGCCCCGTGAGCTGCAAGTCGGAATCTTGAAGGCACGACGGTCGCAAACGCCGCGGCGAACTAGGGGTCGTGCAAGTTCGAGACGGCCGGTCGCCGTCATCCGACCGTCTTAGTATCTTCCCTTATTGAAACATCGTGCCACGATATAATGTATCAACGTGTATGCGGCGAGGCCTCCAGCCGTTGCAGAACGGCCACGACCCTGCGACGAGGCAAAAATAAATTCACCGCGAAGGCCTTGTTCTCCAAAGGCGCCTATCGGTGAAAAACGGGGACCCGGCCAACGCGATCAATATTGCGGTTGCTCAGAGTCGAGCGCGCGCGCCTGCACTTCGCATATCCATCCCATTCGAGGCGGGTACTCAGGAGAAGGAAAATGGCGAATTGGGACACTGGGCGGCGGGTGATCGTCGTGGACGATAATGTGGATGTGGCGGATTCTTTCGTCATGCTCTTGGAGACGCTTGGTGTCGACGCGCGGGCGGCCTATGGCGGTCCAGAAGCGCTTAAGCTTGTCGTCGAATTCAAGCCCGATCTCGCTCTGATTGACGTCTGTCTGCCCAAAATCGACGGGTGCGCGCTAGTACGGCATATCCGCAGATTGCCAGACGGAAGCGAAGTGCTGCTCGCGGCGCTAAGCGAGCTGGATCGCTTGGAAGATCGCAAATGGGCCCTGGAAGCGGGATTCGACCGTTGCTACGGCAAGCTGAGCGACATTGCGATTTTAAAAAATTTCCTTTTGGAGGCGCGCGAGCGATTGGATGAGGGCCGCCGTGAGGTCCTCCACGCCAAAATTACCTCGGCGGATCCGCACGACAGCGAGCGCCACGAGGCCATGATCCGCGACGACGAAGGGGCCTATCATTGCGAGCAGGCCCATGACAGCGAGGCATTGGACAAGAGGCTGCGCGAGAAAGGGATCGAGCAAAAGAGCTGCTACCAGGACAAATGCGACAGGCCGCGAGTCGCCTGGCAGGAATGGTTTAACAAGACCGCACAAGCCTGCGCGGCCGCGTCGAACGCACGAAAGCTATGAGGAAAGGTGTTTGATACCAGAGTTGGATCGTGCGCTCTTGACCATGGAGCAAAAGGATGTGCTATGCGCCAATTTTACAAGAGAGCGCCGGAGCGCCAGAAGAAATCTGATGGCGAGGCCCACCGCCTTGGCCTATTCCGGCGATATCCAAATTCAGTAGGATCGGATGCGCGCTAGAAATGCACAAGCAATCCATCCTTATCTTTTCCCGCTTCCGCGCCATATCCATCGCCGTCTATCGTGCCTCATGGAGCACGCCAGGCGTTCCGCCGCGCCATCTGCTCCCTACAGCGGAATATTATCGTGCTTCTTCCAGGGGTTCTCGAGCTCCTTGTGGCGCAGCAACGCGAGCGCGCGGCCGATGCGCTTTCGGGTGGCGCTCGGCATAATCACCTCGTCGATATAGCCGCGCTCGGCGGCGACGAAGGGCGAGAGGAAGCGGTCCTCATAGGCTTTCGTGCGCTGCGCGATCTTTTCCGGGTCCCCTATCTCGGAGCGGAAGATGATCTCCACCGCGCCCTTCGCGCCCATCACGGCGATCTGCGCCGTGGGCCAGGCGTAGTTCACGTCGCCGCGCAGATGCTTCGAGGCCATGACGTCATAGGCGCCGCCGAAAGCCTTGCGCGTGATCAGCGTCACTTTCGGCACGGTCGCCTCGGCATAGGCGAAGAGGAGCTTCGCGCCGTGCTTGATCAGACCGCCATATTCCTGCGCCGTGCCCGGCAGGAAGCCCGGCACGTCGACGAAGGTCACGATCGGAATGTTGAAGCAGTCGCAGAAGCGCACGAAGCGCGCGGCCTTTTTCGAGGCGTCGATGTCGAGCACGCCGGCGAGCACCATCGGCTGATTGGCGACGAAGCCGACCGTGCGGCCCTCGATCCGACCGAAGCCGACGACGATGTTCTTCGCATGCGTGTCCTGGATCTCGAAGAAGTCGCTCTCGTCCACGACCTTCAAGATCAGCTCCTTGATGTCGTACGGCTTGTTTGGATTGTCCGGGATCAGCGTGTCGAGCGAATGGTCGATCCGGTCGGGTTCGTCGAAGCTCGGCCATTCGGGAACGTCGTCGCTGTTCGACAAGGGCAGAAAGTCGAGCAGCCGCCGCATCTGCAAGAGCGCCTCGACGTCATTGTCATAGGCCTTGTCGGCGATCGAGCTCTTGGTCGTATGCACCGAGGCGCCGCCGAGCTCCTCCGCCGTGACGATCTCGTTGGTGACGGTCTTCACGACGTCCGGGCCGGTCACGAACATATAGCTCGTGTCGCGCACCATGAAGATGAAGTCGGTCATCGCGGGCGAGTAGACGTCGCCGCCCGCGCAGGGCCCCATGATCACCGAGATCTGCGGGATGACGCCGGAGGCGAGCACATTGCGCTGGAACACCTCGCCATAGCCGCCGAGCGCCGCGACGCCCTCCTGGATGCGCGCGCCGCCGGCGTCGAAGAGGCCGATGATGGGCGCGCGATTCTTGAGCGCCATGTCCTGCAGCTTGGTGATCTTCTGGGCGTGTGTCTCGGAGAGAGAGCCGCCGAAGACCGTGAAATCCTTGGCGAAGACGAAGACGGGCCGCCCATTGACCGTGCCCCAGCCGGTCACGACGCCGTCGCCGGAGATCTTCTCGCCCTCGTCCATGCCGAAATCGGCGCAGCGGTGCTGCACGAACATGTCGAACTCCTCGAAGGAGCCGTGATCGAGCAGAAGCTCGATGCGCTCGCGCGCCGTGAGTTTGCCGCGGCCGTGCTGCGCGTCGATGCGCCTCTTGCCGCCGCCGAGCTGGGCCGAGTCTCTTCTTTCCTGCAGCTTGTCGAGAATATGCTTCATGTTCCACGCTCTGAACCGCCCTGCGCCCGCATCCGGTCGGCGCATTTGGGGGCGTTGGATTTGGATTGAGGGCTTCGGCGGCTATCGCGCCAACTCCCATAAGGCCGCGAGAGCCTTACATCTCATGACCTCGGTCTGTCTCGCCGAAAATGCTCCGCCGGGAGATGAGCGGCGTTTCGAGTCAAAGCCGCTGCGACGCGAGCCGCCAGCGCTGCATCTCGGCGGGCGTCAGCACATGCACCTGGTCGGACGAGCCGCGCTCGGCGGAGTCGATGAGCCCGCTATCGACGCCCATACGGCGCGCGTAATGGGAGAGCTTGCGACGCATGCCGCCGTCGTCGTAATAGCGCTCGCTGACGAAGCCGCCCTGCGCGACGTCGAAGCTCGTATTGTAGTTATACATGCGATGCAAGCCGACCCGGCTCTGGGGCGGAACGACGCGCTTCTTGCCGCCCATCAGCGCATAGACGCAGGCGGAATAGCAGATTCCCGGGGGCAGATTGCCGTCATAGGCCCGCTCGCCGCCCGGCCGCGCGACCACGACCGCGATGCCGAGGCGGCGGATCGTCGCGCCGAGCTCCATCGCCGCCTGCACATGCCCGCCGGGCGAATCGAGGAGCAGGATGCGGCGCGCCCCGCCCCCGTTCTGCCGGAGGAAATCCAGGAGGCTTTGGGCGGTCCCGTCGTCGATCTGCCCCTGCGCCGAGATCACTTGCGGGCATCCGCCGCGGCAATTCGGCGAATCGATCGAGACGAGCGAGAAGCTCATCGTCTCCCCCGCCCTCGCCGGGAGACCGGCCGCCAGAAAGGCCAAGAGGCTCAGCCCCGTCGCAAGCCGACGGAACATATCGGCGCCGATGCTTCTCATTGTGAACCCGCCTTAAGCTTAAAGATTGGCCCATCTTAATGTGTCGCGGCGCCGGGGTGAAGCGCGTTCTGTCTCCAGCAGCTTTGAAATACTGCGGATGGCGGGGACGAGGGGCGCAGCTTGATTCCCTATTGCTCGAACGATTTCCGTTCGAGCGGGAAAGGGGCCAGCGCGCCCAGCCTCTTCGGAAGGAAGAGCGAAACGGTTGTCGGTTTAGGTCGTTGATTTCACTGGTGGGCGGTGACGGGCTCGAACCGCCGACCCTCTCGGTGTAAACGAGATGCTCTACCAGCTGAGCTAACCGCCCACGCGCCGAAGACTTAAGCGATGGCGCGGGCCGTGCGCAAGAGCCGGGCCCCAAAGCGAGCGCCGAGAGCGGGGCCCTCGGCGGCGAAGGTTCTTCCTCTTAAGCCATCCGGGGCCTCGGATTATTTCTTGTTCAGCGCCGCCTTCAGCGTCGCGCCGGACTTGAAGCGGGCGCTCTTGGAAGCCGGGATCTTGATTTCCTCGCCCGTCGCGGGGTTGCGGCCCTTGCCGGCGGCGCGCTTCTTGACCGAAAAAGTGCCGAAACCGACGAGGCGCACTTCCTCGCCTTTCTTGAGCGCCTTGGTGATGCCTTCGATCACCGCGTCCAGCGCCGCCGCAGCCGAGGCCTTCGACATGTCAGTCGCTTCGGCCACGTGCTCCACGAGTTCCAATTTATTGACCATGGGCTGTTCCTTCTGCTCCGCGCCGTAAGAAGACGGTGAGGCCCCCTGCTCCCTCGTTTCGGCGGAGCGAAATCGAATCGACCCCCTACGGCGACAGGGGGACGGTGGCCTCGAATCTTCGAGAATGCAAGGGCTGCGACGGCGTTTGGGTTAAAATAGCCTGTAATTCCGGGGGATTAATGATCTGCAAGGCCAAATATTGAGAAAATCCGCCGCCCGGAACCGCATGACCGGCTCGAAATCTTGAGAGCGGGCGTCCAGAAAAAACGCGCGCGCCCCGCCCCCGGGGGGCGAGGCGCGAAGGCTTCGTGAGCGGTGTCGGCGCGACCTCGCGCCGGCCTCAATGGGCGCGCACGCCCGTCGTTTCTTCGTCCCCGCCATGCGCGGAGAGCGCCGCCGGCGGCTCATGCCAGACGATCGGCGTCGGCTGCGAGACGAGCGCGTGCTTGAGGACCTCTTCCATCCGCGACACCGGGACGATCTCCAGGCTGTTCTTCACCGCATCCGGAATCTCGGCGAGATCCTTGGCGTTCTCCTCGGGGATCAGCACTTTCTTGAGCCCGCCGCGCAAGGCCGCCAGCAGCTTCTCCTTCAAGCCGCCGATCGGCAGCACGCGGCCGCGCAGCGTGATCTCGCCCGTCATCGCAATCTCGCGCCGCACAGGAATCCCGGTCATGACCGAGATGATCGCGGTGGCCATCGCGACGCCCGCCGAGGGTCCGTCCTTGGGCGTCGCGCCTTCCGGCACGTGCACATGGATGTCGCGTCTGTCGAACAGCGGCGGCTCAATGCCGAAATCGACGGCGCGCGAGCGTACGTAGGAGGCGGCCGCAGAGATCGACTCCTTCATCACATCGCGCAGATTGCCGGTCACCGTCATGCGCCCCTTGCCGGGCATCATGACGCCTTCGATCGTCAGCAGCTCGCCGCCGACCTCCGTCCAAGCGAGTCCCGTGACGGCGCCGATCTGGTCCTCGAGCTCCGCCTCGCCGTAGCGATATTTCGGCACGCCCAGATAGTCGGAGATGTTGGCGTCGGTGACGACGACCTCCTTGCGGTCCTTGTTGAGCAGGATCTCCTTCACCGCCTTGCGCGCGAGGTTCGAGATCTCGCGCTCCAAATTGCGCACGCCCGCTTCGCGCGTGTAGCGACGGATGAGCGTCTGCAGCGCGGGATCTTCGATGCGCCACTCTTTGGGCTCGAGTCCGTGCTTCTTGATCGCGTTGGGGATCAGGTGCCGACGCGCGATCTCCGCCTTCTCGTTCTCGGTGTAGCCGGCGATGCGAATGATCTCCATGCGATCCATCAGCGGCGCCGGAATATTGAGCGTGTTCGCCGTGGTGACGAACATCACGCCCGACAGGTCGTAATCGACCTCGAGATAATGGTCGTTGAACGAGGCGTTCTGCTCCGGGTCCAGCACCTCGAGCAGCGCCGAGGAGGGATCGCCGCGGAAATCCATGCCCATCTTGTCGATCTCGTCGAGCAGGAAGAGCGGATTGGCGGTCTTGGCCTTGCGCATCGACTGGATGATCTTGCCGGGCATCGAGCCGAGATAGGTCCGGCGATGGCCGCGAATCTCCGCTTCGTCGCGCACGCCGCCAAGCGACATGCGCACGAACTCGCGTCCCGTCGCGCGCGCGATGGACTTGCCGAGCGAGGTCTTGCCGACGCCGGGCGGACCGACGAGGCAGAGAATGGGACCGGCGAGCTTGTTGGCGCGGGTCTGCACGGCGAGATATTCGACGATCCGCTCTTTGACCTTCTCCAGCCCAAAGTGATCGGCGTCGAGCACCTCCTGCGCGGCCTCCAGATCCTTCTTGACCTTGGAGCGCTTGCCCCAGGGGATCGACAGCAGCCAGTCGAGATAATTGCGCACGACCGTCGCTTCGGCCGACATGGGCGACATCTGGCGCAGCTTCTTCAACTCGCCCGTCGCCTTGTCGCGCGCTTCCTTCGAGAGCTTGGTGTTCTTGATCCGCTCCTCGAGCTCGCCGAGATCGTCCTTGCCGTCCTCGTCGCCGAGCTCCTTCTGGATCGCCTTCATCTGCTCGTTGAGATAGTACTCGCGCTGCGTCTTCTCCATCTGACGCTTGACGCGGGTGCGAATACGCTTCTCGACTTGCAGCACGGAGATCTCGCTCTCCATCAGCGCGAGGCACTTCTCGAGCCGGCGCGCGACGTTGATCGTCTCGAGCACGTCCTGCTTGTCCGAGATCTTCACCGAAACCTGCGAGGCCACCGTGTCCGCGAGCTTCGAGTAATCTTCGATCTGCGTGACGGTGCTGAGGATTTCCGAGGAGACGCGCTTGTTGAGCTTCACATAGCTCTCGAATTCCGAGACGACCGAGCGGCCCAGCGCCTCAACCTCGACGGGAGACTCTATCTCGTCGGCCAAGACCTCGGCGTCGGCCTCGTAGAAATCATCGGTTCTCGTGTAGCGGCGCACTTTGGCCCGGCTCTGGCCCTCGACGAGAACCTTCACGGTCCCGTCGGGCAGCTTCAGCAGCTGCAGCACATTCGCCAGCGTGCCGATCGGATAGATGGCCTCCGTCGTCGGGTCGTCGTCGGACGCATTCTTTTGCGTCGCGAGCAGAATCGGCCTGTCGCCCTTCGCGACCTCTTCAAGCGCGCGGATTGATTTCTCGCGCGCCACGAAAAGCGGCACGATCATGTTGGGAAACACGACGATGTCGCGCAACGGCAGAACTGGAAAGCCCTCGATCGTCCCGGGCGCGACCGCCCCGCGCTTCTCGTTCGTCATCTTCTGGTCCCCGACCTTTCCGTTCGATCCTTCACGCCGTCCGCGGCAAAACGATGCAATCCTGGCGCCGGCGCCAAGGAAAACCGGGACACGAGCATTTACGTACGCAAATTGGGTGCCAGGGACCCCGTTTCAAGGCGCAGCTTGCCCGCTGCGCTCAATCGACGCGCTCCGCGACAAATGCGCCCTGCTTTGCAAGCTGAGCGGGGCTGACCCTCAGGCCGACGCGCCCGCTTTTTCGCTGCGCTCCGCGTAAATATAGAGCGGGCGCGCTTTGCCATCTACCACCTCGGGACCGATGACGACCTGCTCGACTCCCTCGAGCCCCGGCAAGTCGAACATCGTATCAAGCAAAATGCCCTCCATGATGGAGCGCAGACCGCGCGCCCCGGTGCGCCGCTCGATCGCCTTGCGGGCGACAGTGGTCAGCGCCTCGTCCTGGAAGGTGAGCTCGGTGTTCTCCATCTCGAAGAGACGCTGATACTGCTTGACCAGAGCATTCTTCGGCTCGGTCAGGATGCGCTTCAGCGCCGCCTCGTCGAGATCCTCGAGCGTCGCGATGACCGGCAGACGACCCACGAATTCCGGGATGAGGCCGAACTTCAACAAGTCTTCCGGCTGAACCTGGCGGAAGATGTCGCCGGTGCGCCGTTCGTCCGGGGCCTGCACGCTGGCGCCGAAGCCTATCGAGGTGTTGCGGCCGCGCGCCGAGATGATCTTCTCGAGGCCTGCGAAGGCGCCGCCGCAAATGAACAGGATGTTCGTCGTGTCGACCTGCAGGAATTCTTGCTGCGGGTGCTTGCGCCCGCCTTGCGGAGGCACCGAGGCGACGGTGCCTTCCATGATCTTGAGCAGCGCCTGCTGGACGCCCTCGCCTGAGACGTCCCGGGTGATCGATGGATTGTCGGATTTCCGCGAAATCTTATCGATCTCGTCGACGTAGACGATGCCGCGTTGCGCGCGCTCGACGTTATAGTCGGAGGCCTGCAGCAGCTTGAGGATGATGTTCTCCACGTCCTCGCCGACATAGCCCGCCTCGGTGAGCGTCGTCGCGTCCGCCATCGTGAAGGGAACATCGAGGATGCGCGCCAGCGTCTGCGCCAGCATGGTCTTGCCGACGCCGGTCGGTCCGATCAGCAGGATGTTGGATTTGGCGAGCTCGACGTCGCTGTGCTTAGTCGCGTGGTTCAGCCGCTTGTAATGATTATGCACCGCGACCGACAGCACGCGCTTGGCTTGCGCCTGGCCAATCACATAGTCGTCGAGGACCTTGCAAATTTCGCGCGGGGTCGGGATGCCGTCCCGCTGCTTGACCAGCGCGGTCTTGTTCTCCTCGCGAATGATGTCCATGCAGAGTTCGACACATTCGTCGCAGATGAACACCGTCGGCCCTGCGATGAGCTTGCGCACCTCGTGCTGGCTCTTACCGCAGAACGAGCAGTAGAGCGTGTTCTTCGAGTCGGTGGAGCCGACCTTGCTCATCTTTCTGTCTCCTGGTGACCGACCGCTGTCTCCGAATGCATTATTCGAGCCACGCTCCGTTCGCTGTCGGCGGCGGCCCGAGCTCGCCATGCTGCTTCGCGCGCTCGCCGCGCAGAATCTCGGCGCAGGCGTCAACGCAGGCGTCGCAGATGAGCACCCGAGGTCCAGCGATGAGCTGGCGCGTCTCGCACTCGCTCTTGCCGCAGAAGGAGCATGAAAGCGGTTTCGGCGATCGTCCGAACATGCCTCCCACCTTCTCCCCCGCCTGCCGAATCCGCGCCGCCTTTAACCGTTATCTGTCTCCGGCTAATAAAGTGTGCAAGGGGGCTCCGAGCCTTGGCCCGAACCCGCCCCTTCCGGGAACGACGACCTTTCACTTTAATTGCCTTGGCCGGGATTGCAACTCGACCGCGCCAAAGAAAAAGCGGGCGGCCTCCGGCAGTAGCTCAAGCTGAGCTTTTTACGAGCTTTTGAACGGGCGCGAGCCTGAGCCGGAAAGCGTCGGGCATGCCGCTGCCGAGCAGGGGCCGCAAGTAGAGTCGAAAGGCGTCGGTCACGTCCGAGCCGCAGGGCGCGATAAACTCGTCGGGCATCACGCGCGTCTTGGCGGCGATCTCTTCGAGCGGGGTCAGCCGATAGTCGGCGGAATAGAAGCCGGTGCGGTGGATGGTGACCGAGCCGTTGCGATCGCCCCAGATCGCATATTGCACCGCTTTCTCGCCCACCTCGCGCGCCTCGCGCTGATCGACGTCGGAGACGCAGCCGACGAAGCTTCTCTGCAAATAGCCGAAGGTGTCGGCCCGCACGCGCTTGATGCCCAGTTTCTCGCGCACGAGATCGGTCAGCTCGTCGGCCAGCGCGCCGCCGCCCAGATGGACGTTGCCATGATCGTCGCGCTCGACGCGCTTGGCGAGCTTTTCGGCGATCGGCGTGTGATTCTCGTCGGACACTCCCTCCGACACGGCGACGACGCAGCGCCCGAGACGCTCCATCGTCGATTTGACCCCGGCCAGGAACTTATCGACGATAAAGGGGCGCTCCGGCATGTAGATCAGATGGGGGCCGTCATCGGGGAATTTCTTTCCAAGCGCTGACGCCGCGGTCAGGAAGCCGGCGTGCCGGCCCATGACGACGCCGATATAAACCCCCGGCAGCGACCAATTGTCGAGATTGGCGCCCGCGAAGGCCTGCGCGACGAATCGCGCCGCCGAGGGGAAGCCCGGCGTGTGGTCGTTGACCATCAGATCGTTGTCGATCGTCTTCGGAATATGGATCGCGCGCAGGGGATAGCCGGCGGTCTTCGCCTCCTGCGAGACGATGCGCACCGTGTCGGAGCTGTCATTGCCGCCGATGTAAAAGAAGCAACCGATCCCATGCGCCTTGAGCACCTTGAAGATCTCTTGGCAATATTTGAGGTCCGGCTTGTCGCGCGTGGAGCCCAGCGCCGAGGACGGCGTGCCGGCGACGAGTTCGAGATTATGCGTCGTCTCCTGGGTGAGATCCGCGAACTCCTCATTGACGATTCCGCGCACGCCGTGAAAGGCGCCGTAGACGCGCGAGACCTCGCGGAACTTGCGCGATTCGAGCACGGCGCCGACGAGCGACTGATTGATCACGGCGGTGGGTCCGCCGCCCTGCGCGACGAGCACTTTGGAGAAGTTTATGTCGGACAAGCGGAGGCCCTCAGTTTTAAGAGCGAACAGCGAAAGGCGAGCATCGAGGAAAAGGCATCCGAGCGAGTTCTGCTCGCTACCGCCTAATTCGCTGCTCGCGTCCTAAACCAGCACTCCGTGGCAGTGCTTATATTTCTTGCCCGAGCCGCAGGGACAGGGCTCGTTGCGCCCGACCTTGCCCCAGCTCGCGGGATTCTGCGGATCGCGCTCGGGGGCGGCCGCTCGCGAGGCGGCGAGCGAGGCGAAATCCGTCGCATTGATGCGCGCGTTGAGATCGGCGAGCGCCTCCTGCTCCCCGCCGCCCTCGCTCATTCCCAAGGGCGTGGGATGCATCATCTGCATCGGCGGCAGCTCCATCGGGGCCGAGGGCGGCGCCTCGAAGGTCACGTCGATGCGCATCAGCTGCTCGGTCACGCGATCGTCCCAATGCGCCATCAGCGACTTGAAGAGTTCGAGCGCTTCGGCCTTGTATTCGTTCAACGGATCGCGCTGCGCCAAGCCGCGCCAGCCGATGACCTGGCGCAGGTGATCGAGCGCCACCAAGTGGTCGCGCCACAAGAGATCGAGCGACTGCAGCACGAACTGCTTCTCCAGCATGCGCTGCAGCCGCGGCGTGTTCTTCTCGACCCGCGCCTCATAGGCCTCATTCGCGCCGGCCATGAGCCGCTCGACGATCTCCTCGTCGGCGATGCCCTCCTCCGCCGCCCATTCGCGGACCGGCACATCGAGATTGAGCTTGGCTTTCACCTCGTGATCGAGACCCTCGACGTCCCAGCGGTCAGCATAGGCGTCGTGTGGAATATGGCGCGACACCAAGGCGTGGACCACGTCTTCGCGCATCTCGGCGACCGTCTCCTCGACGCTCTCCTCGTTCATGATCTCGCGGCGGCGCTCGAAGATCACCTTGCGCTGATCGTTCATCACATTGTCGAACTTCAGCACGTTCTTGCGCATGTCGAAGTTGCGCGCTTCCACCTTCTGCTGCGCTTTCTCCAGCGCCTTGTTGATCCAGGGATGGACGATCGCCTCGCCCTCCTGCAGGCCGAGCTTGACGAGCATCGCGTCGAGCCGCTCGGAGCCGAAGATGCGCATCAGATCGTCTTGCAGCGACAGATAGAATTTCGAGCGGCCGGGATCGCCCTGGCGGCCGGAGCGGCCGCGCAGCTGGTTGTCAATGCGCCGGCTCTCATGGCGCTCGGTGCCCATGATGTAGAGGCCGCCGGCGGCGATCGCCTGCTCCTTGAAGCGCGCGACCTCGGCGCGGATCTCGGCCTCTTTGGCGGCGCGCTCCTCGCCCTCCAATCCGGCGCATTCCTGCTCGACGCGCATATCGGCGTTGCCGCCAAGCTGAATGTCGGTGCCGCGGCCGGCCATGTTGGTTGCGACCGTGATCGCCCCCGGGACGCCGGCTTCCGCGACGATATAGGCCTCGAGCTCATGGAAACGCGCGTTCAGCACCGCGAAGAGCTTCGACGGCTTGCCGGCCCGCGCCGCCTGATAGAGCTTGGGGATCCCTTTTTTGTCCTCGAAGTCGATCTGGTGATAGCCGCGCTTCGCCAAATATTTCGCGAGCTGCTCGGATTTTTCGATCGAAGTCGTGCCGACGAGCAACGGCTGCAGCCGCGCGCTCGCCTCCTCAATCTCTGCGGTGATCGAAGCGAGCTTCTCCTCGGCGGTGCGATAGACCTCGTCGTCCTCGTCCTTGCGCTGCAACGGACGGTTCGTCGGAATCTCTACGACGTCGAGCTTGTAGATTTCCGCGAACTCCAGCGATTCCGTCGACGCCGTGCCGGTCATGCCGGCGAGCTTCTTGTAGAGGCGGAAATAGTTCTGGAAGGTTATCGACGCGAGCGTCACGTTCTCCGGCTGGACCTGCACGTGCTCCTTGGCCTCTAACGCCTGGTGCAGTCCTTCAGAATAGCGCCGTCCTGGCATCATCCGGCCGGTGAACTCGTCGATGATGACGACCTCGCCCTTGCGGACGATGTAGTCCTTGTCAAGCTGGAACAGCTTGTGGGCGCGCAGCGCCTGATTGATGTGGTGAACGATCGTGACGTTCTGCGCCTCATAGAGCGCGCCGTCGACGAGCACGCCCGCCTCCCCGAGGAGCTGTTCCATATGTTCATTACCGGCGTCGGTCAGATTGACCGTGCGCTGCTTCTCGTCGAGCTCGAAGTCCTCGGGGCGAAGCTTCGGAATGAAGGTGTCGATCGTATTGTAAAGATCGGACTTGTCGTCTACTGGGCCCGAAATGATGAGCGGGGTGCGCGCCTCGTCGATCAGAATCGAATCGACCTCGTCGACGATCGCGAAGCTGTGGCCGCGCTGCACCATATGCGCGAGCTCGTACTTCATATTGTCGCGCAGATAGTCGAAGCCGTATTCGTTGTTCGTGCCGTAGGTGATGTCGCAGCGGTAGGCCTTGGCGCGCTCCTCGTCCGAGAGATCGTGAATGATCACGCCGACGCTCATGCCGAGAAAGTTGTAAATCTTCCCCATCCAGTCGGCGTCGCGCTTGGCGAGATAGTCGTTGACCGTGACGACGTGGACGCCCTCGCCCTTGAGCGCGTTGAGATAGACGGCGAGAGTCGCGACGAGCGTCTTGCCTTCGCCGGTGCGCATCTCGGCGATCGCGCCCTCGTGCAACACCATGCCGCCGATGAGCTGCACGTCGAAATGCCGCTGGCCGAGGGTGCGCTTGGCCGCCTCGCGCACCGTCGCGAAGGCCGGCACGAGCAGCTCGTCCAGCGTCTTGCCGGCGGCGAGCTCTTCGCGGAACGCCTCGGTGCGGGCGCGCAGCTCCTCGTCGGACAGCTTTTCGAGCTCCGGCTCCAGCGCGTTGATCGCCTTGACGCGAGGCTGGTAGGTCTTAAGGCGCCGTTCGTTGGCCGTGCCGAAAATCTTCTTCGCGAGCCCGCCGATCATTCGATGTGTCCTTGATAAAAGCCGTCGTCCCCGGCTTCGAGGGGCCGCGCGAGGGCCGACGCTTTGCGGCGCCTTTTTTCGGCCGGAGAGATAAGAGGGGGGGCTGGGGATGTCAATGTAACAGCCGAACTCCTTGGAACCAGCCCAAATCTTGAGGTTTCGCGGCATTTGTGGCGGCAAGGCGGAGGAGTGGCCGGTCAAGCCTGTGGCGAACGCCGAATTGGCGCGTTCCCATAAAGTTCGAAGCCGTTTTTGGACAAGAACACGCTCAATCCATATCTTTCAGGGCGCGTTCGACCTCGACTTCTCCGAACGCGCGCTAGACGTGCGGTCGCCGCCCGCCCGGACATTCGCGAGCGCCATGGATCAGGGACTATCGCCGCTGCATTCTTCCTCCCCCCTTCTCGAGGCGCGCGGGGTCGTCAAATCCTACGTCACGCCGCAAGGGCGGCTGCAAATCCTCAAAGGCGTCGACCTCTCGCTCCGGCCGGGCGAGACGCTGGCGCTGATGGGGGAGTCGGGGAGCGGCAAGAGCACACTGCTCAATCTCGCCGCGGGGCTCGACGCCGCCGACGCGGGCGAGATCCGGCTTTGCGGGGCGTGTCTCGGCGCGATGGGGGAGGCCGAGCGCGCGAGGCTCCGGCGCGAGACCCTTGGGGTCGTCTTCCAGCGCTTCAATCTCATCGCGAGCCTCACCGTCGCGCAGAACCTGAGTTTTCAGGCGCGGCTCTGCGGGCGGCTCGATCCGGCCTGGCAGGCGGAGCTGACGACCCGCCTCGGACTGGCCGGGCTCGCCGCGCGCTATCCGGAATCGCTTTCCGGCGGCCAGCAGCAGCGCGTCGCGATCGGGCGGGCGCTGGCGGCGCGTCCCAAGCTGTTCCTCGCCGACGAGCCCACCGGCAATCTCGACGAAGCCTCGGGCGACGAGGCGCTCGCGCTGATGCTCGACCTCGTCG
>Ga0335078_10002752_pt1 | contig 26523 bp, 31 predicted proteins | sample Lox_Sample_32_FD_206711 | JGI IMG/M metagenome (GOLD analysis project Ga0335078, IMG submission 206711) | Soil microbial communities from Loxahatchee National Wildlife Refuge, Florida, United States - Lox_Sample_3.2 | ecosystem: Environmental > Terrestrial > Soil > Wetlands | place: USA... | reverse complement strand
CCTTTCCCGACGCGCGCGCGGCGCTGCGCGCCTTGAAAGCCAGGGGCCATAGGACCGGCATTCTGTCGAACGGCTCGCCCAATATGCTGAAAGGTGCCGTGGATGGCGCCGGCATCGGCGGCGATCTTGACGCGGTGCTGTCGGTCGACGCATTGAAGATGTTCAAGCCGCGGCCGGAGGTCTACGCGCTGGTGACCGATTTCTACAAGTGCAAGCCGGCGGACGTCACTTTCGTATCGTCCAATCGCTGGGACGTGATGGCGAGCGTCTCGGTCGGTTTCCGCGGGCTGTGGGTCAACCGCAGCAAGATGCCGGACGAATATCTGGATTTTCCGCCGCGCGGGCAGTTGGCGGATTTGAACGAATTGATCGCATTCAGCAGCGAGTAATCGTGATTTTCCGCTCGCCGCCCTCTTCCGACGGAACCGTTTTCGTTTCCACACTGTGCTTGCAACTTAACGACGCCGGCGCGGGTATCGCGTGGTCGAGCAGACGGAGCATGGAGAAGAGCCCGATGGGATCGCTGAAATAGCTGTAAGAATCGGCCCCATAATAGTCCGACATATCTGCTCCGACGAAGCCGCCATAGGGAAGATATCCGTAGCCGGCATATGGCGCGTGAGCCCGGTGGTCGTGACGGAGAAAATGCCCATGAAAAAAGGGCCGGCTCAATCCTTGCGAATGACCGCCGTCTGCAAACGTAGCGGCAGAAACCTTGGCAGAACTGAACGAAAATCCGAAGGCAGCAACGGTGACAATAGCGATAACAGATCGTCGCAGCATGACGGGCTCCTTCATCGCGCGTAACTGCCTTGGGGAGTATCTGTAGCTTCTCGCCGCGCCCGCGACGATTCGATCCACCAGGTAACCTGACCAAATAACGTTAATCGTGGGCGCCAGCGGCCGCGCAATGCCGCGCCGCAACGAGGCGTGTCGGCACTCTATTGATGAGTCATGCCCTAATTCTTTTTGCGGGACTGGCGCGGTCCACCGCCCTCAATTATATGCCCATCAATGGCCCCGATTATTTCCATCGCCAACCTGTCGAAGACCTATGCCACCGGCTTCCAGGCGCTCAAGGTCATCAATCTCGACATCAAGCGCGGCGAGATTTTCGCTTTGCTCGGCCCCAACGGCGCCGGCAAGACGACGCTGATCGGCATCGTCTGCGGCATCGTCAATCCGAGCGCAGGCGCGGTCACGGTCGGCGGCCACGACATCATCTGCGACTACCGCGCGGCGCGCTCGCAGATCGGACTGGTGCCGCAGGAGATCATGATGGCCCCGTTCGAAACCGTCTGGGCGGGGATCACGATGTCGCGCGGGCTGTTCAACAAACCGAAGAACCCGGCCTATCTCGAGAAGGTGCTCAAGGACCTGTCGCTGTGGGATAAGCGCCACGCCAAGATCGTGGAATTGTCCGGCGGCATGAAGCGGCGCGTTCTGATCGCCAAGGCGCTCTCCCACGAGCCGGCAATCCTGTTCCTCGACGAACCGACGGCGGGCGTCGACGTCGAGCTGCGCAAGGACATGTGGGACGTGGTGCGGACGCTGCGCGCCGCCGGCGTCACCATCATCCTGACCACGCATTACATCGAAGAGGCCGAGGAGATGGCCGACCGCGTCGGCGTCATCAACAAAGGCGAGATGGTCCTGGTCGAGAACAAGGCCGAGCTGATGCGCAAACTCGGCAAGAAGCGCCTTGTCTTGCATGTCACCGATCGGCTCGACGCCGTGCCTCCCGCCCTCTCCGCCTTCAACCTCACGATCGGCGGCGACGGCTATGAGCTGATCTACGACTACGACACCAGGGCCGAGCACACCGGCGTCGCCACACTGCTCGGCGAGCTGAGCAAGGCCGGCGTGCGCATCCGCGACCTGCACACCGACCAGTCCTCGCTCGAGGAGATTTTCGTCGGCCTGGTCAACGAACCGCGGAGCGCGCCGTGAATCTTCGCGCCGTCGCCGCGATCTACAAGACCGAGATGATGCGGACCGGCCGCACGCTGGCGCAAAGCATCGTGTCGCCGGTCATCTCAACCGCGCTCTATTTTGTGGTGTTCGGCGCGGCGATCGGCTCGCGCATCTCGCAGATTGAAGGCGTGAACTACGGCTCGTTCATCGTGCCGGGCCTGATCATGCTGACGCTGCTGACGCAGAGCGTGATGAACGCCTCGTTCGGCATCTATTTCCCGCGTTTCATCGGCACCATCTACGAGCTGCTGTCGGCGCCGATCTCATTTCTGGAGATCACGCTCGGCTTCGTCGGCGCGGCGGCGACCAAGTCGATCATTCTTGGGCTCGTCATTCTGGCGACCTCAGTGTTGTTCGTGCCGCTGCATATCGCGCACCCCGTCTGGATGATGACGTTCATGGTGTTGACCTCGGTCACCTTCAGCCTGCTCGGCTTCATCATCGGAATCTGGGCCGACGGCTTTGAGAAGCTGCAGATCGTGCCGCTGCTGATCATCACGCCGCTAACCTTTCTCGGCGGCACCTTCTATTCGGTGAGCGTGTTGCCGCCGCTGTGGCAAAAGATCGCGCTGTTCAATCCGGTCGTCTATCTCGTCAGCGGCTTCCGCTGGAGCTTCTTCGAGATTTCCGACGTCTCGCCCGGCATCAGCATTGTCATGACGCTGGTATTCCTCGGCATCTGCCTCGGCACCGTGTCGTGGATCTTCAAGACCGGCTACCGGCTGAAGAACTGACGTCCCGCTGAAATTTGCGTGACTGCGGATAAAGCGCTCGTGCCCGGGGTATGCTCAGGTCAGGGGGCCGATCGAGCCCATTGCCAGGGAGGTTGCCTTATGTCGCCGCTGTCGAAGGCTTTCGCGAGTATCGCCACTGCCGCCATGCTGTCGTCGCCGGCCGGGGCACAGGTCCTCACACAAAAGAACGTTTCCCTCGCCTTGGCGCAGAGCATCGCCAATGCCGCGCTCGAGCAGTGCAAGTCGATGGGCTACAAGGTCTCCGTGACGGTGCTCGATCGCGACGGCCTCGCGGTCGTCATGCTGCGCGGCGACGGCGCCGGCCTGCATACGCCGGAAGGCAGCGACCGCAAGGCTTACACGGCGCGCGCCTATAGCTCGCCATCGGCCGCCTTCGCCAAGCGCGTAACCACCGAGCCGAACTACGCGCCGGCGATTCAATATCATCGCATCTTGGCGCTGGGCGGCGGCATCCCGATCAAGGTCGGCAATGAGGTGATCGGCGCGGTCGGCGTCTCCGGCTCGCCCGGCAAGGACGACGTCTGCGCGCAGGCCGGCATCGACAAGGTCGCCGATCAGCTCAAATAGCGGCGGCTGTTTGTTCCTCTACAGCGCGGGGTACCGGCCTGTTTTGACCCCTCGTGGCCTAATTTGCCGGAACAACGACCTGCGGCTTTAGTTTTACAGGCGCGGCTACGGAAGAGCTCGAAACCGCAACCTGCTGCGACAAGGGAGGTTCCAATGACAATGCACAGTGATCTCCAGGTCACCGACAGCGAAGATATTATGTTCGACAAAACCATGAAAATAGGTGGAATTATTGTGGTGCTGCTCGCGATTGCAGGCGCGGCGCTTTGGTATTTTGCAGGATAGCGGCGCGCCGAACGCGCGAGGCCGAATTGAGGCCGCCTCAGTTGGCAGCCGCTTCTGCCGCGGTCGAGTGCAATTCAGTAGTTCGCGACGACAGGGCAACCGAAGCGATAGTTCACCCGGACAAGTCCCATGTCCATGTCCTGGCGGATATTGTCACTCCGCGTCACCGCAAGGGCGGACATCGGAAACGTCACGCCGTTGTTGCCCATGAAGAGATGATCGTATTCGACGGCGACGGACCAGTCCGGAGCAAACCCGAATTCAATCCCCGTCCCCACGACACCGCCCCAACGCGTTTCGTTGGCCTCATTGAACACGACGTTGGTCGCGGTGAAAAAGGAGCTGTACTGGTTGTCTGTGACCGCAACGCCGCCCTTCACGTACCAGAGCACGTTGTTCCAGGCATAGCCGACTTGGCCGGTGAATAGGCCGGCGGCGTCGATCTTGGTCTGATTGGTATAGGGGATGATCGCCGTCAGACTGCCATTGGAGCCTTTCAGACCGGCCCAATCACCCTGAGCTTCGATGCCGAACACCCAGTCGGCGACCTGCCAACGATAACCAATCTGACCGCCAGCCAAACCGCCAGTCGCGTCGTGGCAGCCCTCGGAATTCGGGACAACCGGAGTCCCTGCGGCGCTAGTTATGGTCAAGCACTCATGGCTCGATGCGCCACCCGCGTTGGCGCCGATGTAAAAGCCGGCCCAACTATACACAGGGGCGGCCACGAGCGGCGCTTTGCTATAGCTCCCTGCAGGGAGGTCAGCCGCATGAGCCGCGCCGTAGAACAGGGCAACAGAAAGCAATCCAGCCCCCACGGATGCGAACCGACGCATCGCAACCCCCAACGCGATTAAAAACGATAACTCATCCTGCACCGCCCGCGCCCCGGCGTGAACCCTAAGATGGTGTATGCACCACGGCTGCAGTGCAAGCTCGGGTCTGCTGTTCCCCTTCGGACGTCGTCCAAGCTTGCGTTCCCGTAAGCGTGGCGCCTTTGTTGGTTAGCACGCCGCTATAGCTGCCCTTAAAGTGCGCCGCCGCCCCTTTCCAATTCGAACTGAGTTTGATTGTACCGTCGTCCGCCACTGCACCTGTTGCAATCTCGCTGCCGACCACAAGTGTTCCTTTGAGATTGAATATCGGACGTGCGGCGATTGCGGTCTTGCCGTTGACTATTATGTCGAGTGGCGCTCGCAACATAAACTGTGAAGTTTTAAGTTTCTCGCAAACAATCATGCCGCGGTAAGTGCCGTCGAACGCATCTGCCTCGGCAACCTTGGATATCGAAAAGAGCGCGACAATCGCCAAACCAATGGCCTCCGGCCTCCGAAGCATGCCCGCCTCCTGTGTCTATCTATTGCAAACATGTCCCTCGTATTTGGAGCCTTCAACGCTACAGGCAAGTTGGCGAATATAATTCTCATAAAAACTTGAGCGCACAATCCTGATGCCGGCTTCTGGCGGCAAAACGGACATTCTACGACTGCAGTCGAGAGTCCGCTTTCGCGGGCAAAGCGGGCATCGGCCAGCCGGCATTGACCGACGGCAGTCCCTGCGGACGAGCCTAGCGCTTCTGAATCCCGGCTTCGCCGATCAGCTGGGTCCACTTGGCCACGTCGCTCGAGATGCGCCTGGCGAGATCGGGCGGCGACATGCTGCGCGCGTCCATGCCGGCCGCGGCCGAGTATTTCTGCACCTCGGGCGAGGCCAGCGCGTCGTCGATGGCGTGGTTGAGCTCGAGCACGATCTCCTGCGACGTGCCGGCCGGCGCGGCGATGCCGTTCCAGCTCGTCACCTCGTAGCCAGGCAAGCCGCTTTCGATCACGGTCGGCACGTTCGGCAGGTTGGCCGCGCGGTCGTGCGCGGTGGTGGCGACCGCCGTCAGCCGGCCTTCGGCAAGCGCCGACTGGAAGCCGGGGAAGTAGTCGAAGGCGACGTCGACATCGCCGCGCAGCACAGCGAGCGCCAGATCGGGCGTGGTCTTGTACGGGATCGTCGCCACATTGATGCCGGCCATGATGCGGAACAATTCGGCCGCCAGGTGCTGCGTGCTGCCGGCATTGATGGTGCCGAAGTTGAGCTTGCCGGGATTGGCTTTCGCCGCGGCGATGATGTCGTTCACCGACTTCAACGGCGAGCCGGCCTTGGTGGCGATCAAGAGGCCGTAGGATGCCGTGGTCGAGACCGGGATGAAATCGGTCTCGATGTTGTAGGGCAGCGACGTGAACAGCGCCTTGGCGATGGTGAGCCCGCCGCCGATCATGAACAGCGTGTAGCCGTCGGGCGGCACCTCCTGCACCGACTTCATCGCCAGAATACCGCCGGCGCCCGGCCGATTGTCGACGAAGAATTGCTGGCCGAAATGCTCGCTCAGTTGCTTGGCGACCATCCGCATGGTCACGTCGGCGATGCCGCCCGCGCCGTAGGGAACCACGATGCGCACCGGCCGCGACGGATAGGCTTCGGTGTCGCCGGCTTGCGCCGGCGTGACGGCGATCGCCAGGGCAATGCAAGCAAGCGCGAAAGCCAGTCGCGCAAATCGTATGGACGGAATGGGCCGCGGCATTGGTTTTCGTGTGTCTTGACGCGCGCGGAGAATAGGTAGGTCCGGCGGCGCTGACAATGCGCGCCACGCATGGCGCATTACCGGGAGCCTCGGTTGACGACGCAAGGAAAATCGGCGCAGCTTCGCCGCCAAGGCCCGCCCGATGACGACCATCGACATTCATCCGCACATCATCGCCGCCGACGCCGTACGTTATCCCTTGGCGCCCCTCGGCGGGCAACAATCGGATTGGTCGCGCACGCGACCGGTGACCGTCGAGCGAATGATCGCGGCGATGGACACAGCCGGCGTCGACAAGGCCGCGCTGGTGCAGGCCTCGACCTGTTACGGCCACGACAATTCCTATGTCGCCAACGCGGTCGCCGCGCATCCAGCGCGTTTCACCGGCGTTTTTTCCGTTGACGTGCTGGCGGCCGACGCGCCCGAGCGCATGCGTTATTGGCACGGCAGAAAACTCACGGGCTTAAGGCTATTCACCTTCGGCAGCACGATGTCGGAACAGGCGAATTGGCTCGATGACCCGAAGTCGTATCCGGCATGGACCTGCGCCCGCGAGCTCGGCCTGCCGATCTGCCTGCAGATGTCGGCCAAGGCGATCCCGCAGGCGCGCGCCATGGCCGAGCGCTTTCCGAACGCGCGCATCGTGCTCGACCACTGCGCGCGGCCGGTGCTCGCGGACGGGCCACCTTATGCCGCAGCGGCGAGCCTTTTCGCGCTCGCGCGCTATCCGAACATTTATCTCAAGCTCACGCCGCGCATCTTCGCCGAGGCGCGCGGCGGCAAGGCGACGCCGGAGACATTCTTTCCGAAGCTCGTTGGCGAATTCGGCGCGGCGCGGCTCGCCTGGGGTTCGAACTTTCCCGCCAGCGAAGGCACCCTGCCCGCGCTCTTGCAGACCGCGCGCGACTCGCTCGCCTCGCTGCCGCAAGCCGACCGCGACTGGATCTTCGCCAGAACCGCGCAGGCGCTCTACCCCGCGCTCAAGGACTAAAGGAACACGATGACCAAGCTCAAGCTGTCCACTTTGCTCGGCAATTATCCGAACGCCCAGGCGCTCAAGACCGGCGCGGTGAAATCCGATCTAGTCGAGTTCGACTTCGCCGATGTGAAGGTGCCCAACACCGCGTTCAAGGCGCTGGTGCGCGAAGCCAAGTTCGACCTCGCCGAACTGGCGATCGTCACTTTTTTGCAGGCGAAGACCTATGGCAAGCCCTACGTGCTGATCCCGGCGACGGTGCTCGGCCGCGGTCAGCACCACACCATTGCCTACAATCCCGAGCGCGGGGCGCTGCAGACGTCCGCGCTTGCCGGCAAGCGCGTTGGCGTGCGCGCCTACACGGTGACGACCGGCGCCTGGGTGCGCGGCTTCCTCGCCGACGACTACGGCGTCGACCCCGCCGCGATCCGCTGGGTCAGCTTCGAGGACCCGCATCTTGCCGAATACAAGGATCCCGAATTCGTCACCCGCGCTCCCGCCGGCAAGACGATTGTGCAGATGCTGCTCGACGGCGAGCTCGATGCGGCGATCGTCGGCGATACGATGCCCGATCCGCGCCTCAAGCCGCTCATTCCGGATGCTGAGGCGGCAGCGCGCCAATGGGCACTCAAGCACGGCGGCGTGCCGATCAATCACATGATGGTGGTGCGCAATTCGATCGCCAAGGAACGCCCCGACGTCGTGCAGGAAATCTATCGCCTGCTGCGCGAGAGCCGCAATGCCGCCTCGCCGCCACCGGGCGGCCCGCTCGATCCCTGGCGCTTCGGCGTCGAGGCCAACCGCCGCGCGCTGGAGATCATCATCGACTATAGCGTGCGGCAGAAGCTCATCCCGCGCGCCTTTGCGGTCGACGAATTGTTCGACGACACGACGCGCGCTCTGGCCTAGGCCGCCAGCGCCGCCAAAATCCGCGCCCAGGAGCGGATGCCCTTGTGGTAGCATTTGAGGTCGAACTTCTCATTCGGCGAATGCACGCGGTCGTCGTCGAGCGCGAAACCGACCAGCAATGAATCCATCCCCAACACGCTCTTGAAATCGGCGACGATGGGGATCGAGCCGCCGGCGCCGACCGTCACCGCCTTGTGGCCCCATTCCTCGGCGAGCACCGTGCGCGCCTTGTTGAGCGCGGGATTGTCGAAGGACAGCTGCAGCGGCGGCGCCAGGCCGAAATTGCCGAACTCGACCTGGCAGTCGGCCGGCAGCCGCGCGCGCACGAAGGAGCGGAAGCCGTCGCGGACCTTCACGGGGTCCTGCGCGCCGACCAGGCGGAACGAGACTTTTGCGCTGGCTTGGCCGGGGATGACGGTCTTGGCGCCCTCGCCGGTATAGCCGCCGATGACGCCGTTGATCTCGGCGGTCGGCCGCGTGGTGACCATTTCGATCAGCATGCGGTCCTTCTCGCCGGCCGGGATCTTCAGCCCGATTGGCCCGAGGAACTTTTCCGGGGTGAGGTCGAGCGCTTTGAGGTCGGCCTTGATATCGGCCGGCAGGTCCTTCACCCCGTCATAGAAGCCGCGGATGGTGACGCGGCCGTTGTCGTCCCACAGCGCGCCCAGGATCTTGGCCAGCAGCCGGATCGGGTTCTGCGCCGCACCGCCGAACACGCCTGAGTGCAAATCCCGGTCGGCACAGGTGATCTTGACGTCCTCGTAGACCAGCCCGCGCAGCGAGGTGGTCACCGCCGGCGTCTGCGCGTCCCACATGGCGGTATCGCAGACCAGCGCCAGGTCGAGTTTGAACTCCGCGGCGTTGTCGCGCACGAATTTGAACAGATTCCGCGACCCGCACTCCTCCTCGCCCTCGATCATGGTGGTGATCGGCAGCGGCAGCTTGCCGGTGACCGCCTTGAAGGCGCGGCAAGCCTCGATGAAGGTCATCGCTTGGCCTTTATCGTCGCAGGCGCCGCGCGCGATGATGATTTTGCGGCCGTCGGGCAGCGTCTCGATGCGCGGCTCGAAGGGCGGGGTCTTCCAGAGGTTCAGCGGATCGACCGGCTGCACGTCGTAATGGCCGTAAAACAGCACGCGCGGGCCGGAAACGCCGTTGGTCTTACCGACGACGACCGGGTGTCCCTCGGTCGGCCGTACGTCAGCGGCAAATCCGATGCTGCGTAGATCGGCGGCGACGTGTTCAGCGGCGGCGCGGCATTGTGCCGCGTAGGCCGGATCGGTGGAAATGGAAGCGATGCGCAACAGTGCGAATAAACGCTCGACGCTTTGGTCGATATCCTGGTCAATGCGGCTCAAGACCGCGTCGAGTGTGCTCATGAACGGCTCCCCTCAACAAAAAACGAAACTAGCAACGCTTATTCTCCCTGAAAAGCGCGGCCAGTCTCCCGCATAATCGGTGAATACGTGCGAATTGTGCCGCCGATGGCAAGTCGAAGCGGCGAAGTTACAGCGTTCGGCAATGTTTTTTTCATTTTTCTATTCAATACTTCGAAAGCATAAACAGTCGCGGCACTTCGTCTGCCTGAATTTATGACAGACATCCTTCTCCAGATACTCTGGGTGCATTGTTTGCAAGAATTTTAATTGCGCAAGCGCACGCCGCGGCGTCTGTGACATCATCGCAACGAATGCCTGCGCAACGCGCAAGCCGCTCACATTTTTGTTGACATTCGCCGGCGAGTGGGTGGAGCACAACGGCCATTTCGCTCATGTGACAACGCAACGCGCTTGTCATCGACATCAACGACGTTCAATATGGCGACAACCCGCCGCCAGTGCGGGGAGGGGCAGAAGCAACATGGATGAATTGATCGCGCGTCTCGTCGCCAACGTTGGCGTCGATCGAGAAGCCGCGGGAAAAGCCGTCGGCGTCATTCTCGACTTCCTTTCCAAGGAAGGTCCACCCGACAAAGTTCAGGCGCTCATCGACAAGCTTCCCGGCGGACAAGCCTTGCTCGACGCCCAGAAGGGCGAGGGCGGCGGCATGTTCGCCATGGGCGGGCTGATGGGTGCCGGCACCAAGATGATGGCGGCCGGGCTGAGCATGGGCCAGGTGCAAGGCGTCACCAAGGAAGTCATCGCATACGCCCGCGAAAAGGCGGGCGAAGACATGGTCGGCGAAATCGTCGGTGCGATACCGGGCTTAAGCCAGTTCGTTTGAACTTTGTATGTTGTGAAGAAGACTTAAAAGGCAGGCAGGGACCCCGGGATGACCTATCCGATCACCGATATCGACGGGATCGACGGCGAAACTGCCGCGATTCTCAAGTCGGCCGGGATCCGCTCAACCGGGCGCCTGCTCGAGGAAGCGCACACGCTGCGCGGGCGCAAACGGCTCGCGCAAAAGACCGGGTTTGACGAAAAGCAGTTCCTCTGCTGGGCCAACATGGCCGACCGCATGCGCGTGAAGGGCATCCGCAAGGAATATGCCGGGCTGTTGCAGGCCGCCGGCGTCGATACCGTGCGCGACCTCAAATATCGCAACCCGGAAAACCTCGCCAAGGCGATGGCCGAGGCCAACAGGAAGCGCAAGCTGGTCGCCTTCCTGCCCTCCGCCAAGGTGGTGGGGAACTGGATCGAGCACGCCAAGAAGCTGCAGCTGAAGATTACGTATAAATAACTTGATCCGTCTTCCTGAGGTGCGAGCGAAGCGAGCCTCGAAGGATGAACGACCCTGGCCGTCGCCCGCCGATCTCGGGTTTACCCGAGATTGGATATACGTGCGCAAGTCGGCTATAGCCGACTTGCGATGGGCCGCCTGCGGGGGCCACCTCGGGGTGACGGCTCAATGCTTGACAGCCCCTCGCCTGCCGCGCAAAGCCTCAAGCCATGGGCCCGCAGCGCGAACCCGATACCGCCGGCGATGTGATCGCCGATCAGCCGCCGTCCTGGCTCGCCGCGCTGCTGGCGAAGCGGGGGCCGCTGGTCATGGGCGTGCTCAACGTCACGCCGGACTCCTTCTCCGACGGGGGCCGCTTCATTGATCCGAAACTGGCGATCGAACAGGCCGAGCGAATGATCGTCGCCGGCGTCGACATCATCGATATCGGCGCGGAATCGAGCCGCCCCTATGGCGGCATGCAGCCGGTGAGCTACGAGGAGGAATTGGCGCGGCTCACCCCGGTGCTGCCGGCGGTGGTCAAGCTGAAGACGCCGGTGTCGATCGACAGCATGAAAGCGAAAATCGCCGCCTGGGCGCTCGACCAGGGCGCAGCCATGGTCAACGACGTCTGGGGTCTGCAGCGCGACCCCGCCATGGCCGAGACCGTGTCCGAATACGACATGCCGGTTGTCGTCATGCACAACCGCGAGGCCGCCGACGCGGCGCTCGACATCGTCGCAGAGGTGGATGCGTTCTTCGCCCGTTCCCTGGCGCAGGCCGAGCGCGCCGGCATCGCGCGCGACTGCTTGGTGCTCGATCCCGGCATCGGCTTCGGCAAGACGGCGGAGCAGAGCCTCGCCTGCATCGCGCGGCTCGCCGAGTTCAAGCGTTTCGGCCTGCCGCTGCTGATCGGCGCCTCGCGCAAGCGCTTCATCAATACGGTATCGCCGTCGGAGCCCGACGAGCGGCTCGGCGGCTCGATCGCTAGCCATCTGATTGCGGTGAGAAACGGCGCGGCGATCGTGCGCACGCATGACGTCGCTGAAACCGTGCAAGCGCTGCGCGTCGCCGCCGCGATCGAGGCCGCGCGATGAGCGACCGCATTTTTATCACCGGCCTGTCGCTGCACGCCTATCACGGCGTCATGGCCTACGAGAGCAAGGTCGGGCAAACCTTCGCCATGGACATGGTGCTCGACATCGACCTTGCCGACGCGGCGCGCTCGGACAAAGTGATCGACACCGTCTCCTACGACAAAGTGGTCGACTGCGCGAGCGTCGCTTTCACCGCGCAGAAATACAAGTTGATCGAGGCGGCCGCCGGCCGCGTCGCCGACGCGGTGCTCGCCGCCTTCCCGCGCGTGCGCAAGATCACGGTGACCATTCACAAGCCGCATGCGCCGATCGCGGCGACCTTCAGCGACGTCGGCGTCACGCTGGAACGCGCGCGGGGCACTGCCAAGCCATGACCGCCGCGTGGCTCGCGCTCGGCGGCAATGTCGGCGACAGCCGCGTCATTCTCGACCGCGCGGTGAAGCTCTTGTGCGACGGCGTGACCGTGCGCCTGCTGGCGCGCTCGTCAGACTACCGCACGCCGCCCTGGGGCTTCAAATATCAGCCCCCTTTCATCAACTTGTGCATTGCCGTCGAGACCTCGCTCAGCCCGCGCGACCTCTTGGCGCATGCGCAGGCGGTGGAGCTGCAGCTCGGCCGCGACCGCGCGCACGAGAAGCGCTGGGGACCGCGCACCGCCGACATTGACATCGTCGCCTATGACAACCTCAACGTTCACGAACTCGGCCTCACCGTGCCGCATCCGCGCCTGTTCGAACGCGCCTTCGTGCTGCTGCCGCTCGCGGAAATCGCGCCCGATTTCGTCATCGCCGGGCGCAGCGTGCGCGAGGCGGCGGCGGGCGTCGATCAAACCGGGATCGAGCGGCTGCCGCCGCGCTAATCCCGGGCACGGTATTTGCTTAACCCCTCAAGACGAGAGCTCAATAGCGAGCCCACGTTAATTGTGGCATTTTGCGCCGATGAGTACCGAGCTTCCCCTCGCCGCCGAATTCCCGCCCACCGGCGAGGCCGAATGGCGCAAGCTGGTCGAGGCCGCGCTCAAGGGCGCCTCGTTCGAGAAGCGGCTGGTCAGCCAGACCTATGACGGCTTGCGGGTTGAGCCGCTCTACCCGCGCGCTGCGGGGGCAAAGCCGATCGCCGGGCGCACCGCGGGCGCGCCGTGGGCGCTCATGCAGCGCGTCGACCATCCGGACCCGAAAGCAGCCAACGCGCAGGCCTTACAGGATCTGGAGAACGGCGCCACCGGACTGACGCTCGTCTTTGCCGGCTCGCTCAACGCCAATGGCTACGGGCTCGCCGCGACGCCGGAAGCGATCGCGCAGGCGCTCGACAGCGTCGCGCTCGACGCCGGTATCACTATCGATTTCAACCTGAGCCCGGAAACGCGCATCGCCGTCGATCACGTCGCCGCGCTCGTCAAAGCGCGCAAGTTCGATCCGGGCGCGGTCGATTTGCACGGCAGTCTGAACCCGATCGGCGGCTTCGCCGCGGCGGGCGTCAGCGTCAAGCCGTGGTCCGAACTTTCGACAATGCTCGCTGCCGCCGCCCGCAACCTGGCGGAGCAGGGATTCCGCGGCCCCTTCGTGGTGGCGGACGGACGCATCATTCACAATGCCGGCGGCTCGGAAGCGCAAGAGCTCGGCTTTGCCATCGCCGCCGCGGTAGAATGCCTGCGCGCGCTCGAAGCCGGCGGCGTGCCGCTCGATGCCGCGCGCGGCATGATCTATTTCCGCCTCGCCGCCGACGCCGACGAGTTTTTGACCATCGCCAAGTTCCGCGCCATCCGCAAACTGTGGGCGCGTGTCGAGGCGGCCTGCGGGCTCGCCCCTAAACGTGCGACGGTCGCCGCGGAGAGCGCCTGGCGGATGCTGACCAAGCGCGATCCTTATGTGAACATGCTGCGCACGACCATCGCCGTCACCGCGGCGGGACTGGGCGGCGCCGACAATATTGTCGCGCTGCCGCACACGCTTGCCATCGGCTTGCCGGACGCCTTCGCGCGCCGCGTCGCGCGCAACACGCAGCTTATCCTACTCGAGGAATCGAACCTCTACCGGGTGGCGGACCCCGCCGCAGGCTCCGGTGCCATCGAAGACCTGACCGAGAAACTTTGCGGCGCGGGGTGGGCGTTCTTCCAAAAGATCGAGGCGGCCGGCGGACCATGGACCGCGCTTGAGCAAAATCTGATCCAGCGCGAGGTCGCTACTGTGCGCGCGGCACGCGAAAAGGCGATCGCGCGGCGCAAGGATGCGCTGACCGGCGCGACCGATTACCCGCTGTTGCAAGAGACGCCGGCGCGCGTGCTCGACGTTGCGCCCGTCGCGAAGACAAAGCCAAGTATGGGCGGCATTGAGCCGTTGCCGAGCATTCGGCTTGCCGAGCCGTTCGAGGCGCTGCGCGACGCCTCCGACGCCATCCTGAAGAAGACCGGCGCGCGGCCGAAGGTGTTCCTCGCCAATCTCGGCAGACTGTCGGAGTTCACCGCGCGCGCGACCTACGCCAAGAATTTCTACGAGGCCGGCGGCATTGAGGCGGTCGGCAATGACGGCTTTAAGGATCAGGCCGGGATGATCGCGGCATTCAAGGTATCCGGCGCCAAGCTCGCCTGTCTGTGCTCGTCGGACAAAGTCTACGAGGCGCAAGGCGCCGAGGCCGCCAAGGCGCTGACCGCCGCCGGTGCCATCGTTCACCTCACCGGAAGGCCCGGCGAAAACGAGGCGAAATGGCGGGAGGCGGGCGTCAAATCCTTCATATTCGTGGGCTGCGACGTGCTTTCGACCTTGCAGGCCGCGCATGATAGTCTTGGATGAAGATGAGCCAGATTCCCAATTTCGCCACGGTCGATTTCAGCGAAGCGCCCGCGCCGGCCGGCAACGGCTCGGCCGCGCCCTGGATGACGCCGGAAGGCATCGCGGTCAAGCCGGTCTACGGCGAGGCCGATCTCGCCGGGCTCGATTTCCTCGACACTTATCCGGGCAGGCCGCCCTTTTTGCGCGGCCCCTATCCGGCGATGTACGCGGCGCAGCCCTGGACCATCCGGCAATATGCCGGCTTCTCCACGGCGGAGGACTCCAACGCCTTCTACCGGCGCAATCTCGCCGCCGGGCAGAAGGGCCTGTCCATTGCCTTCGATCTCGCTACCCACCGCGGCTACGACTCGGATCATCCGCGCGTTTCCGGCGACGTCGGCATGGCGGGGGTGGCGATCGATTCGATCTACGACATGCGCACGCTGTTCTCGGGCATTCCGCTCGACCAGATGAGCGTGTCGATGACCATGAACGGCGCGGTGCTGCCGGTGCTGGCGCTCTACATCGTCGCGGCGGAAGAACAAGGCGTGCCGCACGAAAAGTTGTCGGGCACGATCCAAAACGACATCCTCAAAGAATTCATGGTGCGCAACACCTATATCTACCCGCCGTCGCCGTCCTTGCGCATCATCTCCGACATCTTCGCCTATACCTCCGCCGAGATGCCGAAGTTCAATTCGATCTCGGTCTCCGGCTACCACATGCAGGAGGCCGGCGCGACGCAGGATCTTGAGCTCGCCTATACGCTCGCCGATGGCGTCGAATACGTCCGCGCCGGCATCAAAGCCGGCTTGACCGTCGATCAGTTCGCGCCGCGCGTGTCCTTCTTCTGGGCGATCGGCATGAACTACTTCATGGAGATCGCCAAACTCCGCGCCGCGCGCATGATCTGGGCGAAGCTCATCAAGCCGTTCAAGCCGGAGGACGCGCGCTCGCTGTCCTTACGCACGCATTCGCAGACCTCGGGCTGGTCGCTGACCGCGCAGGACGTCTTCAACAACGTCGCGCGCACCATGATCGAGGCGATGGCGGCGACGCAGGGACAGACGCAATCGCTGCACACCAATGCGCTCGACGAGGCGCTAGCGCTGCCGACCGATTTCTCCGCCCGCATCGCCCGCAATACCCAGATCGTGCTGCAGCAGGAAGCCGGCGCCACCCGCATCGTCGATCCGTGGGGCGGCTCCTACTATGTCGAGCGGCTCACCTACGAACTCGCCAAGAAAGCCTGGGGCCACATCGAGGAGGTCGAGGGCCTCGGCGGCATGACCAAGGCGATCGAGGCCGGCATTCCCAAGCTGCGCATCGAGGAAGCCGCCGCCAAGACGCAGGCGCGCATCGACTCGGGGCATCAGTCGGTAATCGGCGTCAACAAATACCAGCCGACCGATGAGGCGCCGATCGACGTCTTGAAGATCGACAATTCTGCCGTCATGCAAATGCAGCTCGAAAAACTCCGGCGGCTTAAAAGCGAGCGCGACCCCGGGGCGCTGAAAGAGGCGCTTGACGCGCTGACCCGCGCCGCCGACCGCGGCAACGGCAATCTCCTGGCGCTGGCGATCGACGCCGCCCGCGCCAAGGCGACCGTCGGCGAGATTTCCTCAGCGCTGGAGAAAGTCTACGGACGTCACCGCGCCGAGATCAAGGCCATTACCGGCGTCTACAAGCGGGAGGTCGGCATGACCGGCGCGGTCGAACGGGTGCGCGTTGCGGTCGAGGCGTTCGAGGCGGCGGAGGGCCGCAGGCCGCGTCTTCTGGTCGCCAAGATCGGCCAGGACGGTCACGACCGGGGGCAAAAGGTGATCGCCTCGGCTTTCGCCGATCTTGGCTTCGACGTCGATATCGGGCCGCTGTTCGCGACGCCGGCGGAGGCCGCGCGCCAGGCGGTGGAGAACGACGTGCATATCCTCGGCGTGTCGTCGCTCGCCGCCGCCCATCTGACGCTGGTGCCGGAGCTAAAGAAGGAGCTCGCGGCGCAAGGGCGCGAGGACATTATGATCGTGGTCGGCGGCGTGGTGCCGCCGCAGGATTACGATGCGCTGTATAAGGCTGGCGCCGAGGCGATCTTCCCGCCGGGCACGGTGATCGCGGAAGCCGCCGAAAAGCTGCTCAAGACGCTGAACAAGCGATTGGGCCACGGCAAAGAGGCCGCCGAGTGAGAGCGGCCCTCGTCCGCGCGGGATTTGCCGTGTTTGCCGCGCTGGCTTTGTCGGGTTGCATCGATTCCAAGGATCCGATCCTCACCGGCGCGCAGCCGGTGCTGGGGCAAAAGCTCAATCTGCAACTTTATACGCTGCGCGACGGCCATGCGCTCGATCCCGAGCGCGCGCAGTTTAAATGGGACGGCAAACGCTATGTGCGTTCAGGCGGTGGCCTGAAGGATATCGCCAGCTTCACGCTGCATCCGTTCGAAGGCGGTGACTCCATCGTGCAGTCGGTATCGGCACGGCATCCGGAACATACTGAATATGCGCTGATGCATCCGCTCGCCGAGGGCGTTTACCAAGTCGTCGCCATCGACGAAGATGACGCCGACGCGGCCGCCCGCGCGGCGGAGTGCAAGCATCCGGGCGGCGTCGCCTGCCGCATCGACACGCGCGAGCAGCTTTTCACCTTTGCCCGCGCCACCGCGGCGAAGCATAGGTCCAGTGGCGGCCTCGCCATCCGCCTCGCAGACGACAAGCATCGCCAATGATGGCCGCGCGCACCTTGAAGCCCTTCGACCTCGCCCGCGGCATCCACACCGGCGACCGCGCCATGCTGGCGCGCGCCATCACCCTGATCGAGAGCAAGCGCGCCGATCACCGCAGCCAGGCGCACCATCTGGTGCAGGAGCTTTTGCCCGCGACCGGAAAGGCGGTGCGGCTCGGCATCACCGGCGCGCCCGGCGCCGGCAAGTCCACCACCATCGACGCGCTCGGCACCTTTCTCACCGCGCAAGGCCACAAAGTCGCGGTGCTCGCGGTCGATCCGTCTTCGACGCGCACCGGCGGCTCCATCCTCGGCGACAAGACGCGCATGGCGCGGCTCGCCAGCGATGCCAACGCCTTCGTGCGCCCCTCGCCCTCCTCCGGCACGCTCGGCGGCGTCGCCGCCAAGACGCGCGAGACCATGCTCTTGTGCGAGGCCGCCGGCTACGACGTAGTGCTGGTGGAAACCGTCGGCATCGGCCAGTCGGAGACGACGGTCGCCGACATGACCGATTTCTTTCTGGTGCTGATGATCCCCGGCGCCGGCGACGAATTGCAGGGCCTGAAGAAAGGCATCGTCGAACTCGCCGACATGATCGCGGTCAATAAGTCCGACGGCGACAATGTCGCGCGCGCCAAGGTCGCCGCCGCCGAATATCGCGCCGCCCTCAACATCCTTACCCCCCGCTCGGAAACCTGGTCGCCGCCGGTACTCACCTATTCGGCGCTCACCGGCGACGGCATCGCGCTGTTGTGGGAGCAGATCGTCTCGCACAAGGAGAAAATGACGGCGTCCGGCGAACTTGGCCAGCGCCGGCGCGAGCAGCAGGTGAAATGGATGTGGTCGATGCTGGAGGAGCGCCTCACCGCGCGGCTGCGCAGCGATCCCGCCGTGCGCACCAAACTGCGCCAGGCCGAGACCGCGGTCGCCGCCGGCAAACTGGCGCCGACGCTCGCGGTGGAGGAGATCGCGGAGCTGTTGGGGGTGTAGGCACCGTCATGCCCGCGCTTGTCGCGGGCATCCACGTCTTTCTCTAAGCTGCAAAGCAATGCGTGGATGGCCGGGACAAGCCCGGCCATGACTGGAAAGGAACAATGCCCACTATCCTCGTCACCGGCTTCGGCCCCTTCCCGGGCGCGCCGTTCAATCCGACCGGGCCACTGGTCGGGCGGCTGGTGCGGCTGCGGCGGCCGGCGCTTACAAACGTGACGATTGTCGCGCATGTGTTTGCGACCAGCTACGCGGCCGTTGATCGCGAATTGCCGAAGCTCATCGCCAAATACCGACCGGACACGATTCTGATGTTCGGGCTGGCTGCGCGGACAAAGACGATCCGCATCGAGACGCGCGCGCGCAATGCCGCAGCGCTGTTGCCCGACGCGGGCGGCGCCGCGCGCGCGAGCAAGATCGCACCTGGCGGTCCGTCGGCACTGTTATTGCCGGCGCCGACGGCGCGGCTCCTTGCCGCAGCGCGCACCGCCGGGATTCCGGCCGTGCGCTCGTACGACGCCGGCGGCTATCTCTGCAATTACCTGTGCTGGCGCGCGAGCGAGGCTGCACGCCGCGATAACAGCCCGCGCTTCGCCGCTTTCGTCCATGTGCCGCAGGTCGCGCGTTTTGCGCGGCGGCCGGGCAAGCGGCGGGTGACGACGTTTGCCCATCTTTGCCGCGCCGGCGCCGCGCTGCTGGTAACGGCTGCCCGCGCCCGCCACGTTTAGGCCGGAAAGCATGCCTATCTGGCCTGCATGCCGGCCACCCGCTTCTCCCGCCGAAAGTCGATCATGCTTGCGATCTTTGCCCTGTTCTTCGTGCCCCTGTTCGCCCGCGCCGCGCTCTACGCCGCCGGCAGCGAGCCGCGCTCCTGGCGCGACGCCGACTGGTCGAGCGCCGGTTTGCTGCCGCCGGCCGCCGACTCCAAACCGGCGCGGGTGCTGGTGTTCACCGGCAAGGCCGGCGCCTGGAAGGGCATTTTCGCGGTGCACAGCTGGATCGTGTTCAAGTCCGCCGGCGCCACCGAGTGGACCCGTTACGACGTGGTCGGCTGGGGCAACCCGGTGCGCGCCAATGGCTGGCCGCCGGACGGCCGCTGGTACGGCAACCGCCCGGTGGCGATCGCCGATATTTCCGGACCCGACGCCGAGAGGCTGATCCCGCGCATCGAGGCCGCTGTCAAAGCCTATAATTACCGGCACGCCGGCGACTACCGCATCTGGCCGGGTCCGAACAGCAACAGCTTCACCGCGGCGATCCTGCGGGCGGTGCCGGAATTGGGCGTGGTGCTGCCGCCGAATGCGGTCGGCCGCGATTTCCGCAGCCACCCTTACGCGGGCCTGACCGACAGCGGCACCGGCATCGAACTCAATCTCTACGGGGTCGCCGCGGTGAAAGTCGGCTGGGTCGAAGGCGTCGAGTTCGATCTGCTCGGCCTCGTCGCCGGGCTCGATTTGCGCCATCCGGGCGTCAAGCTGCCCGGCTTCGGCCGCATCGGCGTCGAAGCGCCGGTCGCTACCGCGCTGGCGCGCTGAATTTACGCCTCACGTCCATTTGTCCGAATGTGACTTCGAGCGGGGTGACGCGGGCGCGCCGCACGTGGCAAGTTGGTACGGCAATCGAGGATTGCCATGCGCGATACGCTGCCGTTGCTCGCCAAGGTCCCCTTCCCCGCCATCCGCCGCGGCAGGCTCGACACGCTCCAGATCAACGTCGGCTATCGCTGCAATCAGTCCTGCTTCCATTGCCACGTCAACGCCGGGCCGAACCGCACCGAGGAAATGACCGCCGACGTCGCCGACGGGGTGATCGAATTCCTCAGGCGGCGGCGTGTCGCCACGCTCGACATCACCGGCGGCGCGCCGGAGCTCAACGCCAATTTCCGCCGCCTGGTGCGCGAGGCGCGCGCGCTCGGCGTCAAGGTGATGGACCGCTGCAATCTCACCATCCTGGCGCAGCCGGGCCAGGAGGACCTCGCCGAGTTCCTCGCCGAGAACCGCGTCGAAGTGGTCGCCTCGATGCCCTGCTATCTGCAGGACAATGTCGAGCGCCAGCGCGGCAAGGGCGTGTTCGACGGCTCGATCCGCGGGCTGAAAAAGCTCAACGCGCTCGGCTACGGGCGCGATCCGGCGCTCACCCTCAACCTCGTCTACAATCCGCAAGGACCGTCGCTGCCGCCGCCGCAGGCCGCGCTCGAAGCCGATTACAAGCGCGTGCTCGGCGAGAGCTACGGCATCGAGTTCAATAAGCTTTACGTGCTCGCCAACATGCCGATCCAGCGCTTTGGTACCACGCTGATCAACAAAGGCGAGTTCGAGGGCTATTTGCAATTGCTGCAGGACGCGCATCTCGACGCCAATCTCGACGGCGTGATGTGCCGCAATCTGATTTCGGCCGACTGGCGCGGCTTCGTCTACGATTGCGACTTCAACCAGATGCTCGATCTGTCGCTTAGGCGCGGTGCACGCGAACGCGTGCATTTGTCCGAATTGCTCGACGACGATCTCAAAGGCAACCCGATCCGCGTCGCCGGCCACTGCTACGGCTGCACCGCCGGACAGGGCTCGAGCTGCGGCGGCGCACTGAAAGAGGCGGCGGAATGAGGCTTTCCATTATCATGCCGGCGCTCGACGAGGCCGCGGGAATCGAAGCCGCGCTCGCGACGCTCGCGCCCTTTCGCGCGCGCGGCGTCGAGGTGATCGTCGTCGACGGCGGCAGCCGCGATAACACCGCCGATCTGGCGCGGCCGCTTGCCGACCGCGTCATCGCCGCGCCGCGAGGCCGCAGTTTGCAGATGAACGCCGGCGCCGGCGTGGCGCGCGGTGACGTCCTGATGTTCCTGCATGCCGACACACGATTGCCTGACGATGCCGACCGGCTGGTGCTCGACGGCCTGACGCGCTCGGGCCGCACCTGGGGCCGCTTCGACGTGCGCTTCGACGGCGACGCGCTGGCGCTTGTCGCCGTCATGATGAACACGCGCTCGCGGCTGACCGGCATCGCCACCGGCGACCAGGCCGTGTTCGTCACGCGCGCCGCGTTCGACGCCGCGGGCGGTTTCCCGCCGATCGCGCTGATGGAAGACGTGGCGCTGTCGGCGCGGCTCAAGCGCGGCGGCCGCCCTTTGTGCCTGCGCGCCAAGGTCACCACCTCGCCGCGGCGCTGGCGCAAGCACGGCGTGCTGCGCACCATTTTGCTGATGTGGAAGCTCCGCCTCGCTTTTTTCTTCGGCGCCGATCCACTCCGCCTCGCGCAAGCCTACGGTTATGCAAAGCGCTAGTGCCGTTGCCGTCGCGATTCTGGCCAAGGCGCCTGTCCCGGGTCGCGCCAAGACGCGGCTGATCCCCGCGATCGGCGCGCATGCCGCGGCGGTCCTGCAGGAGCGGCTGACCGAGCGCGCAGTCGAGACCGCTTGCGCCGCCGACGTCGGTCCGGTGACGCTGTGGTGCAGTCCCACCCTCGACCAGGCCTCGTTCCAGGAGCTGGCGTGGCGTTTCCCCGTCGTGCTCAAGCAGCAGCCCGACGGCGATCTCGGCGACCGCATGCTCGGCGCTATCGCCGCGCAGAACGGCCCGACGCTGGTGATCGGCACCGATTGCCCTGCCCTTGGCGCCGAGCATCTGCGCGCGGCGGCGCAAGCGCTGGACGACGCCGATATCGTACTCATCCCGGCCGAGGACGGCGGCTATGTGCTGATCGGCGCGCGCGCCGTGCATCTCGAGCTTTTCTCGGGCATCGCTTGGGGCACGCCCAAGGTGCTTACCGAAACGCGCGCGCGCACGACTGCACTCGGCCTCAAAGCCGTCGAATTGCCCACGCTCTGGGACGTCGATACCGAGGCCGATCTCGCGCGTTGCGAAAAACTGTTTCCGAAGATGGCGCTTTAATTACTGCAGCCGGATCAGCACCAGCCCGCACAGGATCAGCAGCGCGGCGCCAATGCGCGCCAAGCGCAGCGGCTCCTTGAGCACGATGACGGCGAGCGCCGCGCCGAACAGCACGCTGGTCTCGCGCAAGCTGGCGACGATGGCGATCGGCGCCAGCGTCATGGCCCACACCGCGATGCCGTAAGACAGCGTCTGCAACGCGCCGCCGGCAAGCCCGCGCGACCAGAACCGCCGGATCGCCGCCGCGACGCCCGGACGGTCGCGCCAAAGCGCATAGGGCGCGAGCATCAGCGCGTTGCCGATCATCAGCAGCAGCACGTAAGCCTGCGGATTGCGCGAAGTGCGTGCGCCGACGCCGTCGATCACCGAATAGGCGCAGATGGTGAGCGCGGTCGCGAAGGCGAAGCCGACCGCGCGGCGGTCGATGTGGGTGAGCGCGCGCCCGCCGCGCGCCGAGAGCAGCAGAACGCCGGCGGCCAGCACCGCGATGCCGATGACGCCGCTGGCGCTCAATCGTTCGCCGACGAACAGCGCGCTGGCGCCGACCGTCATCAGCGGCGCCGCGCCGCGCGCGATCGGATAGACCTGGCCGAGATCGCCGGTGCGGTAGCTTTCGATCAGCGCCGCGAAATAGCCGAGATGGATGATCGCCGAGGCAACGAGCCACGGCCAGGCCGCGGCGTCCGGCATGCCGGTCAGCGGCAGACAGGCAAGACCGACCACGCCGGAGGCGAAGGCGATCAGCGTCGTGGTGCTGAGCGGCTCGAGCCCGACCTTGATCAGCGCATTCCAGCCGGCGTGACATAGCGCGGCGAACAGGACGGCGAGGAAGACGAGGCTGGTCATGCGCTCTAGGCCTCTCCCCATTTACGGGGAGAGGGTGGCGAGCCGCGGCGGCGGCGATCCGGGTGAGGGGCAATTGCCAGCCGCGCAGAATCGCAAAAACGCCCCCTCACCCGACCCACCTTCGCTAAAGCTCCGGCGGGTCGACCTCTCCCCGCACGCGGGAAGAGGTGAAGCGCACTCCGTGTCACCGGTCTCACGCCTTCGCCGCCGCGGGCGCCCACAGCTTGGGGCCGGCGCGGGCGTATTGCACGGGCCGCGCCACGTCGGCACCGAGCGCCTTGGCGGCGTGCCAGCCCCAATGCGGATCGTCAAGGAAGCAGCGCGCCATCGACACCATGTCGGCTTCGCCATTGGCGACGATCGCCTCGGCATGCTCGGGCTTGACGATGAGGCCGACGCAGCGGGTCGGGATGCCGGCTTCGCGCTTCACGCGTGCGGCGATGGGCACGTTGTAGCCAAGTTCGGTCGGATTGCGCGTGTCGGCAGTGACGCCGCCGGAGGAGATGCAGATGAAGTCGAGGCCCTCAGCCTTCAGCGCCTTGGCGATGGCAACCGCGTCGTCGGCGTTAAGCCCGCCCTCGCGCCAGTCGCTGCCGGTGATGCGGGCGCCGAGCGGCAGGCCGTTCGGCACCACGGCGCGCACCGCGCGCGCGATCGACAGCGGGAAGCGCAGGCGGTTCTCGAAGCTGCCGCCATATCGATCGGTGCGCCTGTTGGAGATCGGCGACATGAAGCCGTGCGCCAGATAGCCGTGCGCCATGTGCAGTTCGATCTCGTCGAAGCCGATGCGCAGCGAACGTTTGGCGGCGGAGACGAAGGCCTCGCGCACGCGCTCCATGTCGGCTTCGGTGACTTCGCGCGGGGTGTGCCAGCCCTCGCCCCAGGGCAAAGGCGACGCCGCAATCGTCGGCCACGGATCTTCGCCGGCACCGAGCGGCCCGGCGCCCTCCCAGGGCCGCTGCGCCGAGGCCTTGCGGCCGGCATGCGCGATCTGGATGCCGAACTTGGCGGTGCCGGCGCGGCGCGCCGAGTGCATCACCCGCGCCAGCGCCGCCTCGTTGTCGTCGTTGTAGAGGCCGAGGCAGCCGTGGGTGATGCGGCCGTGGCGCTCGACATGGGTCGCCTCGACGATCACCAGCGCGGCGCCGGAATTCGCCAGCATGCCGAGATGCATCAGATGCCAGTCGTTGGCGCAGCCGTCGTCGGCCGAATACTGGCACATCGGCGAGACCACGATGCGGTTGGCAAGCGCGAGGCCGGCCAGTTTGTAAGGCGAAAAAAGCACACTGCTCATGACTGGGAACTCTAAGGTGGGTTCAGCGCTGCTGAATAGGCTTCAGATACGCAATGATGGCACCGACATCGTCGGCGTCAAATTTGGTTTCCGGCATGTCGGGGTGGCCGGTCATGACGCCCTCGGCCAGCGCCTCTTCCAGCGCCTCGACCGGGTAGCGCTGGCCCAAAGTGCGAAACGCCGGGGCGGCCTTGTCCGGGCTGTCGCCGCGGCCGACCGCATGGCAAGAGCCGCAGGCGTCGACGAGCAGCTTTTCCCCGCGTTTGAGGTCCTCGGCGGCGGCCGGAAGCGCGAATCCGATCAGCAGGAACGCCAAAACCACTCTCATGCGGAGGGCCGCGTTCCGTTGTCGCCGGAAGGCTCGGCCGGCGGCTTGCCGGCAAGTTCGCGCCACACAGCCACTGATTTCATCACGGCCACCACTCGGTCGGCGAATTGCTCCGGCGTATAATAGCGCCGCCAGCGGCCGCAGCGATAAAGCTCGGAAAAATAGTTGAGCCGGCGCTCGGCGAGTTCAAGCCATCGGCGCACGAGGTCGTCGAAACGCGGCACGCCAGGCAGAGCCGGCATCTGCAGGTCCGTGGCGAAGGCCGACCGGCCCCGGCCCCCCGACCGGGGCGGATCGGCTAAAGCACACCATACCCGACACACGAACTGTAAATAACCCACGTTCTCTAGGCCGATTCGGGAACCCGCGAAATGGGCTCGCCGAACCTTATCCTCGACACCCACACCATGCACGGTTCGCATATCAGGCGGCGGTTGCTTCCGTTTCGCGCTGCATCTCCTCCCAGCTCGCGCCGACGCGGCGCGCGGCAATGGCGCGCAGCTGCGCGGCGGCGCTCATGACCATCAGCAACATGCCGAACAGCATCAATTGCGCGGTCTTCACGTCGAAGTATTTCGGGTATATCGCATGCTCGCGCACCGCTTTGTCGTCGATCCGGGGAGGAAGGGACATGGCAACTTCTTCAAGTGTTTGTTGATGCAATGGAACGCCACCCTTCGCGACCGCAAGAAGCAACGCGCCGCGTTTCCTTGACAGTCTCCAAGAAGAAGACCGGTAATTCCGGCAACGCGACCGCGCCGCAGCGTGGCCGGTTCACGACAAAGATGCGATGGCTTCCTTGAGAACCTCGGGAACGGCCTTGGTTTCCTTCTCTTCCGGCACGTTCGGCGTCGCGTATTGGATGAAGCTGTCCGGCAACTTGGCGCCCCAATAGGTGCCGGTGCCGCGCTCTTCCTCGTTCCAGGTGACCGGCTCCCAATCGGGCGCCACCACCAGGAAGCTCGAGGAATAGATTTCCACGCGGTTGCCGCCGGGCTCGTAGGTGTAGAGATAGAAGCCCTGCGAGTTATTGTGCTTGGACGGGCCCGCCTCGATGAAGATGCCGTTTTCGGTGAGGATATCGGCGGCGCGCAGCACGTCGTCGCGATTGTCGACCCAGAGCGAAAAGTGATGCAGGCGCCCGTGCGCGCCTTTGACGTCGACCACATAGGCCAACTGATGATGGATCGCCGTCGGGCTCATCCACGAGCCGATCTCGGTCTTGCCGTTCTCGTAACGCACCTGCTCGCGCAGTTGGAAGCCGAGAATCTCGGTGGCGAATTTGCGGTTGCTCTCGACGTCCTTAGCCAAGAGCGCCAGGTGGTCGATGCGGCGCACGCCGACGCCGCGCCCGGTGAATCTCTGCGGCAGGTTCTTCAGGTTCGATTTCAGTTCGGGCGGCGCGATGTACTTCTGCTCCTCGTAATAGATTTCCATGATGTGCCCGTCGGGATCGCGGAAGCGGTAGGAGCGGCCGCGGCCGAAGTCGCCGTTGCTCCAGCCAAGCCCGAGCCCGGCAGCTTCGATCGCTTTGGCGCGGCGCTCGAGCGCCTGCGGACTGGCTGCACGCCAGGAAACGCAGCCGACGCCGGCATTGGCCGCCGCGGTCAGCTTCAGCGTCGAGGTGGCGTAATCGCCGTAGCCGCGCAGATAGACCGAGGGACCGGATTCGTGCACCGGCTCCATGCCGAGCAGAGCGCGGAAGTACCACAGGCTCTGCTCCGGCTTGGGCGTGAACAGTTCCACGCTGCCAAGATGCGCGATGTCGTGGATCGGCTCCGATTGCGCCGCCATGGCGACCTCCCCTGTTCCGCGCCGCATGGCGCGGATTCCTAGTCGGGGGAGTTTTCGCGAGCGCTGGCCAGGATGCCTTGATAAAAATCAATCAGGCAGGCCTACTGCTGC
>Ga0335078_10002751_pt1 | contig 26525 bp, 17 predicted proteins | sample Lox_Sample_32_FD_206711 | JGI IMG/M metagenome (GOLD analysis project Ga0335078, IMG submission 206711) | Soil microbial communities from Loxahatchee National Wildlife Refuge, Florida, United States - Lox_Sample_3.2 | ecosystem: Environmental > Terrestrial > Soil > Wetlands | place: USA... | reverse complement strand
TTTCGCGGAAGTACTTGCCCATCGTATGAGAATTTTCGAGCAAGTTTTCTTCTTCGATCACTTGAATCGTCGCGCGCGCGGCCGCGGACGTAACGGGGTTTCCGCCAAAGGTTGAAATCGTGAGCCCCTGGAAGGCGTTCGCGATCTCGGCGGTGGTGACGGTGGCTCCCACGGGCGCGCCATTAGCCATGCCTTTGGCGCAGGTGATGATGTCTGGCGTGACCTCCCACTGCTCTATGCCGAACCACTTTTTTCCCGTGCGGCCGAAGCCAGTTTGCACTTCGTCGGCGATGAAAAGGCCGCCGTATTTTTTCACGATCTTGAAAACGATTTTAAAATATTCCGGCGGGGGAGTGATGAAGCCGCCGACGCCTTGGATCGGCTCGGCGATGAAGGCGGCAATCTGTCCGCTGGTGCCGGTTTGAATGAGGTTTTCGACGTCTTCCGCGCAAGCGACGCCGCAATCGGGGTATTTCAGATGCAGCGGGCAGCGGTAGCAATAGGCGTTGATAGCATGCGAAAAGCCCTGACTGACGACGGCTTTGCGCCAGGAATTCTGGCCAGTCATGCCGCGCGCGAGGTTCGAGCCACCAGAATAGGAATGGCGGAGCGCGACGACATCGTAACTATTCGTCGCCATACGCGCGATGAGGATGGCCATTTCGTTGGCTTCGGTGCCGGAATTGGTGAAATAACTCTTTTGCAGGTGGCCGGGAGTGATCTGCGCGAGTTTTTCGGCCAGCGCAACGATTTGCTCATTGGGATACAGCGTCGAAGTGTGCTGGAGCTTATCGACCTGGGCTTTAATCGCTGAAGTGATTTTCGGGTTCGTGTGGCCGACGGAAATTGTGAGGATGCCGCCGAAAAAGTCCAGATACTTGCGCCCGTCAAGATCCCAGATGTACTGCATGGACCCGCGGTCGGCGACGAGCGGCGTCTGGTAAAAATTGGAGACCGAAGGCCAGATGTATTCCTTGTGCTTGCGGATCACATCCGCAGAGCTTTTGATTTCAGGTTTTGCCTCGGCTTTAGGCTCGGGCTTTGGCGTTGAGGTCATCTGCTTCCCCTGTGCTGCGCCGAGCGACGAGTGAAACGGCGCAATGCTTTGCTCAAAACGCTTTCCTGGCAGCACGGAAAGTGTACCGCTCACGATGGCGGGAAGGAAAGCGGCAAACGCTTGGTTGGCATCCGAAGCGTACTGGAATATGTTAGGCTGGCGCGGTTACGCGGAAGAAATTCGGGCGCGCTGCAAACCGCTGCGGACATTAGATTTTCTTTTGGGGGAAGCATGAAGAGATTGATTTTGATTTGCGCGATTACGTCGGCGGCGTTTGCTTCGCAGACGGATCGGAGCGGCGACGTTGCGCGCTGGGAGCGACAGGCGAAGAACGTCACCATCATTCGCGACGACTGGGGCATCGCGCATGTGTACGGGAAGACGGACGCGGATGCCGTGTTTGGCATGGAATACGCGCAGGCGGAAGACGACTTCAATCGCGTGGAGACGAATTACATCACTTCGATGGGCCTGGTGGCGCAAGCGGAGGGCGAATCGGCGATTCCCGCGGACTTGCGCGCAAGGCTGTTCATCAATCAGGAAAACTTGAAGAAGGAATATGCGGCGAGCCCGGCGTGGCTACAGACGTTGATGAATGCATTCGCGGATGGACTGAATTTTTATCTGTACAAGCACCCGCAGGTAAAGCCCAGGGTAATCACACACTTTGAGCCGTGGATGGCGCTTTCATTCACGGAGGGCAGCATCGGCGGGGACGTGGAGCGAGTGAACCTGAACCAGTTGAGTGCCTTTTACAGCAACACGGCGATGGCGTCGGCGAAAGTGGAGGAGCCCAACGACAGCGAGTTCGCCGAGCCTTCGGGATCGAATGGTATCGCGATTTCAGCTGCCAATAGCGCCAACCATCACGCGCTACTTCTGATCAATCCACATACCTCATTTTATTTCCGGTCGGAATTACAGATGGTGAGCGACGAAGGATTGGACGCGTACGGCGCGGCGACTTGGGGACAATTCTTTATCTACCAAGGATTCAACGAAAGCACCGGCTGGATGCACACGTCGAGCGGCGTAGACGCCGTGGACCAATATTTGGAAACGGTTGAAAAGCACGGGGACGGCTATGTTTACAAATTTGGGGACCAATGGCTGCCTGTGACGTCCGAAGAAATTACAGTGCCTTACAAGACCGCGAACGGTATGGCGGAAAAGAAATTCACGGTCTATCGCACGCAGCACGGACCGGTAATCGGCCAACAGAACGGCAAATGGATCACGATCAGCCTGATGCAAGAGCCGACAAGGGCGCTGGAGCAATCGTATTCGCGGACGAAGACGCACGACTACAAGTCGTTTCTGCAGACGATGCAACTGCAGGCGGATTCATCCAACAACACGATTTTCGCGGACAAGGACGGCGACATCGCGTATTTCCAGGGGAATTTCATTCCGAGGCGCGACAACAGTTTTGATTTCACAAAGCCCGTGGATGGCAGTAATCCCGCGACGGCGTGGCACGGGCTGCTTTCGGTGGATGAGACGCCGCATCTGCTGAATCCGGCGAGCGGGTGGATTTACAACTCGAACGATGCGCCGTGGTCGGCCGCGGGGCCGGATAGTTTGAAGAAGACGGACTATCCGCTGTATGTGGAAAAGGGCGGCGAATCAGCGCGCGGACATCACGCTGTGCGCGTGCTATCAGCCCAAAAGAATTTCACTTTGGATACGCTGCTTGGCGCCGCGTTCGACAGTTATTTGACGTGGTTCGATAAGCCTCTCCCCGCGCTAATCAAAGCGTGGGACGCGATGCCGGCCGCCCAGCCCGCGCACGCGATGCTCACCGACCAGATTGCCATTCTGCGCAGTTGGGATCAGCGCTGGGGTGTGAACTCCGTCGCTACTTCGCTCGCTGTCTTTTGGGGGGAAGATATTCTGCGCCGCGTGCGCGGTGACGCGAGAGCCGCCGGCATGTCTCCCGAAGATTACATCGCCACCAAAGCCGGGCCAAATCAGCTTCTCCAGTCGCTCAGCGCGGCGTCCGATAAACTCGCCGCTGACTTTGGAACATGGAAAACACCGTGGGGAGACATCAATCGCTTTCAGCGAATCAACGATGACATTACGCCGAACTTCACCGACAGCGGACCGAGCATTCCTGTGGAGTTTACGTCGGCGCAGTGGGGATCGCTGGCTTCGTTTGGTGCGCGCGCGTATCCGGGGACGAAAAAGTGGTACGGCACGAGCGGCAACAGTTTCGTCGCCGTTGTGGAATTTGGTCCCAAGGTGCGCGCGAGAGCGGTGACTGCTGGGGGAGAAAGCGGAAATCCGGCGTCGCCGCACTTTGACGACGAAGCCAAACGATACAGCACCGGCGATCTGCGCGAAGTGTATTACTATCGCGATCAGCTCACAGGCCACACGGAACGCGAATACCATCCGGGGAATTGAAACCCGCCGCAGAAACGTTTTGTTCGTCGCATGGCGGAAAAACAGACAGTAACGCTGCCGAATCGGTATAATCCCGCAGACCGAGATGAAGAACTTCTGGCGATGCTTGTGGGGAGCGATTGGCCGGATTTGGCCGGCGTGTGTTACCACGGCGCAGGCCGTCGCCTTCAACATGTTCCTGGCGTTTTTCCCGATGCTGCTGCTATTGCTGGGCCTAGTGAGTCAGTGGCGATGGCTACAGAGTGGTGTCGAAGACATGTTTGGCAGCCTTGGCCCGCTGATGCCCCCCGGCATGTATCAAGTCCTCACGGATTTTTTGGAAAAACATGCAGAGCACCCGCTGAGCTGGGCGACTGTAGGACTGGTCGGCACGCTGCTGGCTGGCACGCAGATGATGCGTCTGATGATCGAAGGTTTTCATATCGCACAGCGTATTGAGCGGCCGGGAATGGTGGAACAGATTTTGCGTGCGTTGGCGCTGCTTTGCATGACGTTTGCGCCGACGGTGGTGGCGATTGCGATCGCCGTTTTCGGCAAGCAACTGCGCTTGGCGCTGACCGCGCAATTCGGGTCACCACTGTTTATTCGCCTGCTGATTTCGGCAGCGTTGACGGCCGCCGCTTTGCTGCTAGCAGTGTTGGTGCTGGCGGTAGTGTATCGGCTGGGAACGCGCGATGTGCGGAGCTGGAAAGAAGTTATGCCCGGCGCCGTGTTTGCAAGCCCGTTGTGGTGGCTGGCAAGCTACCTTTTCGGGGTTTACATGCGGCACGTGCCATACAATCTGGTGTATGGAGGGTTGGCGACGGCAATTGGCCTGATGATCTGGATGAATTTTACGGTCGTGATTATTTTCCTGGGCTCCGCGTATAACGCCGAACGTACGCTGGAGATGCGAAACGGCGCGGCCGCGTAGTTTTTTGACGGCACGATTTGGGTTGGCGCGATGCGAGAGATTTGCGTGGAATGCCATGCCGGTTATCGCGCGGACGAGCGGCCGATACGTTTTTTCCTCGGTGAAAATCCTCTCGAAATTTCTGAAATTGAAGACCGTTGGTATTCCCCTGGTCAGGACTACTTCCGTGTGCGCGCTTCAGACGGAAATCTTTACGTGCTTTGCCGCCATCACGGCCAGGATTTGTGGACGCTTGAGGCCTATCGCTCGACCGAATCGCATTCCGGCTAGGAAAATGAAATGGCCGGAAGCCTTTTGTGAAACACCCAACCCATAGAATGCAACTTTGCCGTGGGATTGGGGTTAAAATCCGTAGAGCGAAGCCGCACGCGCCGTACGATTCATGCCCTAGCAAGCGCCTGGCGAGCGGAGGTAACACATGCCCAGCCGAAATAAAGCCATGAAAAACACAGCGAGCGTGCGAAGAAGCGCTCCGTTGGGAATGATGTTGCCGACTGGCGTCCTGGTGCTGATGATTTTTTGCGCGCCGTTCGTATGGGCAGGGCAATCGGCGAAGGATGCCGCAGCACACAAGTCCGCTTCGTCCGCAGTGGCTGTGCAGGATTCGGTGCTGCAAGGACTTCCAATCAGCCAACTGAGCGAGACCGAGGCGATTTTGCACGCGCTGAACCGGCTAACGTACGGTCCCCGGCCCGGCGACGTGGAGAATGTGCGAAAGATGGGTCTGGCGAACTGGATCAATCAGCAGCTGAATCCGGATTCGATTGACGATTCGGCGGTGCAAGCGCGACTGGGAAATTTTCAGACGCTGACGATGACGTCCGCGAAATTAATGAACGAGTTTCCGCAGCCACAACAGGCGGCGAAGCGCGAAGGCGTAACTCTGCAGCAGTACCAGCAGGAACAGCAGCAAAAGCAACAGGCGCTGAATCAGCAGATGAACTCGGCGCTTACCGGACAAGGGCAGAACGGCGATGCGGAAGATGCGTCGATGAGTGCCGGCGGCGCGGGTGGTGGAGGCGGCAAGGGCGGCAAGAGAAACGGCAACGACGTTGATCCCAACAAAGCGCTGGACGCCTACGAAAAGACGATGACGCCGCAGCGGATCGTGGGCGAATTGCAGATGGCAAAGATGGATCGCGCGATCTACAGCGAGCGGCAGTTGTATGAAGTGATGGCGGCGTTTTGGTTCAACCACTTCAACGTGTTTGCAGGCAAAGGGCAGGATCGCTGGATGCTGACGGCGTACGAGCGCGACACGATTCGTCCGAATGCTCTGGGCAAATTTGACGATTTGGTCGTAGCGACAGCGAAAAGTCCGGCAATGCTGTTTTATCTGGACAACTGGCTGAACACGGATCCGAACTCGCAATTGAAAATGGCGGCAGCGGGGCGCGGCGGAGGGCTTCTTGCGATGCGGCCGCCGGGGCAGCAAGCGCGGCAATTTGGAATCAACGAAAATTACGGCCGCGAGCTGATGGAATTGCACACGCTTGGCGTTGACGGCGGCTACACGCAGGAGGATGTGCAAGAAGTGGCGAAGTGTTTCACCGGCTGGACGATTCGTCAGCCGCGGCAACAGCCCGAATTCATGTTCAACCCCGCGTTTCATGTAGACGGGCCGAAAACTGTGCTGGGCCACACGATTAATGCCGGCGGAATGAATGATGGGCTCGCCGTGATTCGTCTGCTGACGCACGACCCGCACACGGCGCATCACATTTCGCTACAGCTTGCGCAGCATTTTGTAAGCGACAATCCGCCGCCGGCGCTGGTAGACCGCATGGCGCAGACTTTCCTCACCAGCGACGGCGACATCAAGGCCGTGCTGCATACGATGTTCTATTCGCCGGAGTTTTGGTCGCGTGAAGTTTATGCCGCGAAGGTGAAAACGCCATTTGAATTAGTTGTTTCTGCCGCACGCGCCGTGGGAGCGCAAGTGGATATGCCGCTGCCAATGGTGATGTGGACGGCGAGAATCGGGGAGCCGCTATATCAATGTCAGCCGCCAACGGGCTACAAAGACACGGCCGACGCGTGGGTGAATACGGGCGCGCTGTTGAACCGGCTGAATTATTCGCTGACGCTGACGGGAAACCGTTTGCGCGGTTCGCGCGTGGATTTGACGGCTTTGATCGGGACTGATTCGATGCACGATCCACACGATGCGCTGGAGCGTTCAATTTCCGTGCTACTGAACGGAGATGTGTCGGCGGGAACGCGCAGCACGCTCGAAAAACAGCTCGATAATCCGCAGATATTGAATGCGAGCCTCGATGACCCCGTGAAGATGGTGAACGGCGGAATGGTCGCCGGACTTGTTCTGGGCGCGCCGGAATTTCAGCGCCGCTAAGTGTTTTAGCGGCGAGCGATTTGGAAGGAGCAATACCATGCAGCCAGTGAACCGTCGAGTGTTTATCAAGAACAGTGGGATCGCGATGCTGGGATTGAGCACGCTGCCGGCGTTCTTGCAGCGCGCCGTGGCGTCCACCGCGATGCCGAACAAGAAAAAGCTGGTGGTGCTGTTCCAGCGCGGAGCGGCGGATGGGTTGAACATCGTTGTGCCGTTCGGCGAGCCGAACTATTACCGAATTCGCCCGAGCATCGCGATTCCGGCTCCTGCACGCGGCGGGGATGCGGCGGCGATTGATCTCGATGGATTTTTCGGCGTGCATCCTTCGCTGGCGCCTCTGGCGAAGCTGTTCCACGACCAACAATTGGCGATTGTCCACGCGGCCGGCTCGCCGGATACCACGAGGTCCCACTTCGACGCGCAGGACTACATGGAATCAGGCACACCCGGCGTGAAGGCAACCGATGACGGTTGGCTGAACCGCACGATGCAGACCATTCCGGAAGAAAGTGCGACGCCGTTCCGCGCCGTCGCTCTGGGACCGAATCTACCGCGGACGCTGATGGGGGCTGCTCCGGCGGTGGCGATGCCAGACGTGAAGCAATTTCAAGTGATGGCGGGAGCTGGCTCGCCGATGGTGCAGGGCGGCTTTGAGGCCATGTACGCGCAGACAGTGGATACGGCGTTGCGCGGCACCGGAACCGAAACGTTTGAAGCGATCGATATGTTGAAGAAGGCGAATCCTTCGCAATTCCAGCCGGAAAACGGTGCTGACTATCCAAGAAATCGCTATGGGCAAAGCATCCAACAGGTCGCGCAACTACTGAAAGCGAATATCGGTCTGGAAGTCGCGTTCCTAGATACCGGTGGCTGGGACAATCACGTGAACGAGGGCGGTGTACAGGGTCAGCTGGCGAATCTACTGCGCGACCTAGGGCAGGGTCTGAATGCGTTCCATCAAGATATGGGCGACCGGATGGAGGACATTGTTGTGGTGACGATGTCTGAATTTGGGCGCACGGCACACGAAAACGGTAATCGCGGCACGGATCACGGCCACGCCAACTGCATGTTTGTGATGGGCGGCGGCGTGAAGGGCGGAAAAGTCTACGGCAAGTGGCCGGGACTCGCGCCAGAGCAGTTGAACGAAGGCCGCGACCTCGCGCTCACGACGGATTTCCGCTCCGTGCTCGGGGAAATCATCAGCACACACCTGGGAGCGAAGGATTTGAAGACGGTGTTCCCTGGCTTCGATAACGATCCGGCGAAGTTCCGCGGGATTATGAAGGCGTAAAGCAGATTTTCATTTTTTCAGAGGCATGATGGTGCGGCAATCGATGCCGCGCCATTTTCTTTTTAATGGTGCATCTGTCGACTATCTGATTGCATTCCTTCGTTCAAACGAATATGGTTTGCGGGGTTCCGCATTTGCGTGCGGAAAAGTTGCACAAATTAAAGCGCCGAAGTGTGAAGGGCGCGGGCGGATAAAGAGCGATGAAAAACTTCGGTTGGAATGCGGTTTTGTTGAGCGGGCGCGTTACGCGATTTGCAAAGTTTGCGACGTTGCTGACGATTCCATTCATTGCGGTGCTGGTGCTGCGTGAATCGGCGGCGGCGCGGCAGCAAAGTGTTGCAGCAACGAGCGGGTCGAAGGCAAGCGGCGCGCAGGCTGGCGGCGCCGGATCTTCTGGTGAGAACGCCGCGTCGGCGAAGGGCGGCCCGATGGACGCTTCGCATCTGGACTTGACGAAGACGCCGACGCTTTTCATCGTGAATTACGCGCACCTGGACACCGAGTGGCGCTGGGAATATCCGCAAACGATTCAGGAATATTTGACGAAGACGATGCGCGACAACTTCGCGTTGTTCAAGAAATATCCCCACTACGTTTTCAATTTCACGGGCGCGAACCGCTACATGTACATGAAGGAATACGATCCAGCAGACTACGCGGAATTGAAGAAATACGTGGCGGAAGGGCGCTGGTTTCCGGCCGGATCGTCGATGGAAGAAAACGACGTGAATTCACCGAACGCGGAATCCATCATCCGACAGGTGCTCTATGGCAACGAGTATTTCCGGAAGGAATTCGGGAAGGCGAGTTCGGAATACATGCTGCCGGACTGTTTCGGATTTCCGGCGTCGTTGCCGAGCATTCTGCATCACGCGGGCATTCTGGGATTTTCAACGCAGAAACTTTCTTCGGGATGGCAGCCGGCGCCGCGCGTCGGCGGGCCGGATTCACCTGAGCACACGCCGGAAGGAATTCCATTCAACGTGGGAATTTGGGAAGGCACGGACGGCAACACGATCATCGCGGCGCTGAATCCGAGCGGCTATGGCAGTCAGGTGACGACGGATTTGACGAAGGATAATCCGAAGCCGGCGGGTAACACGGGCGACTACGTTTTCGATTGGCCAGCGCGAATTGACTACAACGGAAAAGTGACGGGCGTTTATACCGACTACCACTATGTCGGCACGGGTGACATTGGTGGATCGCCGGATGAATATTCGGTGAAGATGCTGGAGGCGATCGAAGACAAAGCGACGACGGTAATTCCTCCTGCAGGGCGCGGCGGGCGCGGCGCGCCTCCTCCGCAACCGGGACCTCCGGTGAAGGTTGGCGATGGGCCGCTGAAAGTGGTGGAGACGCGGGCGGATCAGATGTTTCTGGATATCAAGCCGAATGAAACGTCCAAGATGCCGCGCTACAAAGGCGATCTGGAACTAATCGAACATTCGGCCGGATCGATCACCTCGGAGACGTATCACAAGAGGTGGAATCGCGAAAACGAGTTGCTCGCGACAGCGGCCGAGGAATCTTCGGTCGGCGCGGCGTGGCTGGGCGGGCGCGCATATCCGCAGGAGCGGCTAAACCGTGCATGGCGGCTGGTGCTGGCCGGGCAATTTCACGACAGCATGGCCGGAACGGCGACGCCGAAATCGTACGAATACATTTGGAATGACGATGTGCTGGCGATGAATCAATTCGCCGGAGTGATCACGAGCGCAACGAGCGCGATTGCGTCCGGAATGGATACGCGCGCGGAAGGCACGGCGATCGTCGTGTACAACCCGCTGAATATCGCGCGGGAAGATGTTGTCGAGGCGACGGTGTGGTTCGCAGGCGCGACGCCGCAGGGCGTGACAGTCATTGGACCGGACGGCACGGAAGTTCCGGCACAACTCGATGGCCACGACCCCGATGGTGGGATGAAAGTGTTGTTTCTAGCGAAGGTTCCGTCGGCAGGATATGCAGTGTATGACGTGCAGCGGTCTAACACTGCGAATGTGCCCTCGTCGCAAATGGCGGTGTCCGAGAATGTGATGGAAAACGCGCGATATCGCCTGACGATCAACGGAAATGGCGATGTTTCGAGCGTATTCGATAAAAAGCTCAACAAGGAATTGCTGACGGCTCCAATTCAGCTCGGCATCATCACCGACAATCCGCGGCAGTGGCCGGCGTGGAACATGGATTATCAGCAGGAAATCGCGGAGCCGCGCACAACGGTTGGCGGTCCGGCACATTTTCGCGTGGTAGAAAACGGGCCGGTGCGAGTCGCGCTTGAAGTTTCGCGCGAGGCAGAAGGCTCGACGTTTGTGCAGACGATTCGGCTTTCGGCGGGTGACGCCGGCAATCGCGTGGAGTTCGGCAACGTGATTGACTGGCACACGAAAGAAGGAAATTTGAAGGCAGTCTTTCCACTCACTGCGAGGAATAGAACAGCCACGTACAACTGGGACATCGGGACCGTCGACCGGCCGAATGAGGACGAGCGGCAGTTTGAGGTCGCGTCACACCAATGGATTGATTTGACGGACAAGAGTGGGTCCTACGGTGTGACGGTCTTGACCGACGACAAGAACGCGTCCGACAAGCATGCCGATAATCAGTTGCGGCTGACGCTGATTCGCACACCCGGCACGCGCGGCGGATATCCCGATCAGGGAAGCCAGGATTTGGGGCATCACGAATTTGTCTTCGGCCTGGCAAGCCACGAAGGCGATTGGCGGAGCGACGAGACGGTGTGGCAGGCGCTGCGGCTAAATCAACCGCTGATCGCATTTGTCAGCGCGAGTCATTCGGGCGCGCTTGGCAAGGCATTTTCGATGTTGAAGGTAAATGACGATCACGTTCGCGTCCTGGCTTTCAAGAAGGCCGAACAGACCGACGAAGAGATCGTGCGATTTGTGGACATCGGTGGCAAAGGCGTGGCGAACGTTCACGTCGGATTTGCGGGCACGTTGGTTGCCGCGCGCGAAGTGAACGGCCAGGAAATGCCGCTGGCGGGCGCTACGCCCGCGAAGATCGCCGGCGGGGAACTTGCAACGTCGCTGACGCCGTATCAAGTGCGCAGCTTCGCGGTGAAACTCGTTCCGGCGACGAAGAAAGTCGCGACGCCGGAATCGAAGCCGGTCGAGCTGAGCTACGACATTTCCGTGGCATCGCACGACAACCGTCCGGCGGAAGGTGCGTTCGATTGGCTGCCGAACAGCCCGGCGCAAGCGCAGGGGAAGGCAATCCCAGCGGAAATGTTGCCCGAGGATGTGGCGTTCGCGGCCGTACATTTCAAGCTGGCTCCCGCGGGAACAGGGAGGCCCGACGCGGAAACGGCGATGGGGCAGACTATCGCGCTGCCCGCGGGGAAATACAATCGCGTGTACATCCTCGCTGCGTCCTATGGCGGCGGGCGTGGCGGAGGAGGCGGCATCGAGCCGCAAGGGCCGCCGCCGGATGTGCGCGCAACATTTAAGCTGGGCGATAAGCCAACGGACCTGACGATTCAGAATTGGACGGGTTACATCGGGCAGTGGGATAACCGCAATTGGGAAACGAAGGACGAGCAGCAGACGATCAATCGCCCAGCCGGCGCTCCGCCCTTGCCGCCGCGGACGGTGCGCGTATCGGAATTTACGGGCGTGCTGACGCCCGGATTCATCAAGCGCGCGGACGTGGCGTGGTTTGCGTCACACCGTCACGATTCGGCTGGATTGAATGAAGCGTACGCGTACTCGTATCTCTTCGCGTATTCGGTTGATATTCCCGAGGGCGCGAAGACGCTGACGCTGCCCAATAACGAACGAATCCGCATTCTGGCGATTAGCGTGGCGAATGAACCCGAGCCGGTGACGCCCGCGCATCCGCTTTACGACACGCTGGAGCGGCAAGAACATTAATCCGGACGTACCTCTAGTGACAAAATAAAACGGGGCGAGCCGCGCGGCCTGCCCCGTTTTTTTCTCCTGCGGAGAATGGAATCGATTTACAGAAACAACGGGGCCATGACGAAGGCCACGGTGCACAGTAGTTTGATAAGCACGTGAAGCGACGGGCCGGCAGTGTCTTTGAATGGATCGCCGACTGTGTCACCAACGACCGCAGCCTTGTGAGCGTCTGACCGCTTGCCGCCAAGCTGGCCGGTCTCGATGAATTTCTTCGCGTTGTCCCACGCTCCGCCGCCGTTGTTCATGAACGTCGCCATCAAGATGCCGGCGATGGTGCCGATCATCAGCACTGCGGCCACGGCTTCGGCGCCGATGGTGACGTCTCCGAGGCTACTGCCAAAAAACTTGAAGAAAAAGCCCACAGCCACCGGCACGACAACGGCAAGCAATCCGGGAACTACCATGGCTTTTAGCGCGCCCTTGGTGACGATGTCCACGCACTGGCCGTAATCCGGTTTTGCCGTTCCCGCCATGATGCCGGGGTTTTCGCGGAATTGCCGGCGGACTTCTTCGATGACGGTTTGCGCCGCCCGGCCGACGGCCTTGATCGCCAGCGCGCTAAATAGGAAGACCAGCGCCGCGCCGATAAGGCCCGCAACGAAAATCACGGGCTTGCCAATGTCTACGCGATGGAAAATGTACTCTTCCGCGCTGGCGACATTCAGCTGGGCTAGGAGGGCGGGGTTTGCGGCGATTTTCGCACGCATCAATTCAGCGATTTCATCCATGTAGGCTTGAAAAAGCAGGAATGCCGCGAGAGCCGCGGAACCAATCGCGTATCCCTTCGTGAGCGCCTTGGTGGTGTTGCCGACGGAGTCGAGCCGATCCGTCCGGCGACGGACTTCTTCGGGCGCGCCGGACATTTCGATGATGCCTCCGGCGTTGTCCGTGATGGGGCCGAACGTATCCATTGCGAGAATGTATGCGGCCGTCGCTAGCATTCCCATTGTCGCGATAGCGGTGCCGAAAAGTCCGGCACCGGTCGTTCCGGGCAGTGCGTTGCGGCCGCAGTAATACGAAGAAACAATCGCGGCGGAGATTGCGAGCACAGGAAGCGCGGTGCACTCCATGCCGACTGCGAGACCCGTGATGATGTTTGTCGCCGAGCCGGTGACGCTGGCGTCCGCGATGCTGCGGACCGGGCGATAGCGGTATTCGGTATAGTACTGCGTGATCCAAACAAAGATGTAACTGTTCACCACGCCGATCAGGCCTGCGACGAAGAACCAGAGGTTGTTCTGCAGCAGGTAACGCACGGCAACGTAGAAGCCGATGATGGCGAGCACGGAAGTGATCAGATAGCCGCGATTGAGCGCTCCCATCGGATCCTCGTCTTCATTCTTGAGGCGGACCATCCAAATACCCACGATGCTGGCAATCAGACCGAACGCGCGAGCAACGAGCGGGAAAAAGATGCCGAGAATGCCGAATTTCGGAAAGAGCGCCACGCCAAGAATCATTGCGCCGATGTTTTCAGCGGCGGTTGACTCAAACAAGTCCGCGCCGCGGCCCGCGCAATCGCCCACGTTGTCGCCAACCAGGTCCGCGATGACGGCGGGGTTCCGAGGATCGTCTTCCGGGATGCCTGCTTCGACCTTGCCGACAAGGTCAGCGCCGACGTCTGCCGCTTTCGTATAGATCCCGCCGCCCAGCTGCGCAAATAGCGCGACGAAGCTGGCGCCGAAACCGAAGCCGACGATTTCGTAAGGCACTGTCAGCGGGTTATCCAAACCGCCGAAGGCGATGAAGATGAGTCCGACACCAAGCAGGGAAAGCGCCACTACGCTCAATCCGGTGACCGCGCCTCCGCGCAGCGCGAGCTGCATCGCGCGATTCAAACTGGTGCGCGCCGCGCTGGCCGCTCGAAGGTTCGCGCGAATCGAAACGAACATGCCGCTAAAGCCCGCCAAACCGGAGCAAATGGCGCCGGCGAAGAACGAGATTACCATCTTCGAGGCAAGCGATCCGCCCTTCATATAGGCGTAGAACGAGAAAATGATGACGGCGAGGATGATGCTGAGGCCGTAGATGGTCTTGTACTGTCGCTTCATGAAGGCCTCGGCGCCTTCCTTGATGGCCAGCGAAATCGACTGCATGGCGGCAGTCCCGGAGTCCGCGCCCAGCACCTCGCGCGTGAATATCCACGCCATCAATAACGAGGCGACGCTGACCCCCATGATGAACCAGACCCATCCAATTTCCGGCATTCTTCCTCCGCTTTCAGATGCCCCTAGGAGACTCTACAGGCGAGAATTCTACTGATAGGCAAAGCGAAGTTTATAGCAGGGTTACGCCGATGGGTCAAGGTTTGAGCCGCGACTAGTCACAAGAGCGTGAACAGTACGGGGCGTTCCTTTTCAGCTCTGAGCGGGCAATTTGCGGGTTGTGACCGGTGGGGTGGCGGTATAATCTGAAACTGGAGGGTGTTGTGCCGGAACGCGTCGTTTGTTCGGTTTGCGACAAGCCTGAATCCGAATGTCAGTGCGACCGCTATTGTTCCCAGTGTCAGGGCCAACACGCCATACGCCTCTGTAGCGACGGCCAGTATTATTGCCCGGAATGCCGGGAAGCCTGCGAAGTCAGTGTGGTGAGCAGTGACGCCAACTGAAACCGGCCGAGTTGAACTGAAATTCTTCGAGGATGCCCGTATTCTGGCGGGTGTAGCGGGTGCGGTGAATCACATGGCCGAAACCGCCGGCATGGATGAAGCTGGCCGCGCCGCGCTGGTCGCCGCCATCGAGGATGCCTGTCAGGAGAGCTTCCATTTCTTTCCTAAGGGCGGAGTTCCCATCGAAATGTCACTGGCCGCTTTGGACGGACGAATTGCCGTCACGCTGTCTCTGCATCAATTGCCGCAGCAGAACGCCGGAGCGGAAAAAATTCGGCGTTGTTTAACGGGCAGGTTGGATCGTATCGAGCAGGAATCCCACGGTGATACCGTCCGCTTTACCGTGATGAAAAATTTTGTTCCGCAGCGATCCTAACCGGCGAGGCAACTTCCAGAAAATCCTCGAAAACTACATCTGCACGGCGAAGGTCTTGCTCTGGATCAGCGAGACGACCTGATCGTTTGTGAGCGCCACGCCGACGCCGAGCTGATTGCCGTTCGGATTGATCTTCGCGGTGTCGAGCATCTGGCCCAGTGTCGAATTGTTCTTGGATGCGGCCTGGTAGCGCGCCATCATCAGGCCCGCCTGCAATATGCTTCCCATGGAAGTCGAATCGTCGGGCGATGTGAAATTCGCCGTGAAGTTCGCCTGTATGCCGTTCGCGGATTCGATGGTGATGACCAGCGATTGCAGCTTCGCCAGTAGTTGCGCCGCCTGAGGAAACTGCGCGGCTTCCGGCACAAGCTGATGCATCGCCAGCCGCGAATAAGCCGGATTCAGCACTGCCCATACCATGCCGTGCCCATTAGCTTGGCTAATCAGCGGATACAGCGTAGGGTTGCTCATCACGCTTTGCTGCGCGCCAAAACGCACGTCCAGCATTTTTTCCAGGATGCTGCGCTGGCCGAAGGCCGCCGTATTCGCATCCAGAAACATGAACACCAGGTCGCCCGCGCCAGTCCCTCCGCTGAAGGCGTACATGGTGAAGCCGCGCACCTGCGTCACTGAAGATTTCTTGTTCGCGAAATAGGCTTGCACGGCGGCCGGCTGAAATTGTCCTAGAGCGACGCCCACGATTTCTTCCGCGGACGGCATGTCCGTGCCCGTGGTTTTGCCAGTTGTTGTGCCGGAAGCGATCAAGCCCCACGCAACTTCTTCAACCTGCGTGTTTGGGTCCATCCCGGCGGCAGTCAGGAACTGCTCGAACTGCCGAAATTTCGCGGGGAGCATTTGCTCCTTCAGCTGCCCGAACCACGGAAATGCTCGTGCCTCGCGCAAATCCGCATAGGCAAATTCTCCCACCGTGCTCGGGAACATTGAAATGACGTCGGAGCTCAGTGCGCCAGCGTGAACCGGCGTTGCCAGTGGCGTGAGAAACATCGCCGAAGAAACCAGGAGCAGCGCGCTCCAGAATCGCCTTGCAGTCATGATGGACACCTCAAAAGTACATTAGAAAGTTTTTCAATCCACAGTGGCGGCGGCCGGGCGGGGCGCCAAACTTGACTGAACAGCCGACCATCGCGCTCGCATTCCGGAAACAAATTCCGGATCGGTGAGCGATTCGAGGTTGATTTCAACGTTGGCCAGCGCGCCATGCGCGGCCGCGGCGGCCATCATTCTTCCCACGCGAAGGTCTGATTTCATAGACGCCGGAGTGATGGCTTCCAGTTGCCCCAGCAATTCGTACAGGAACACGCAGGCTTCCGCCACTTCCATCGGCACTTCCGCGGCGCCGCGAAGAGCATGCTCAATCGCGACCGTCCGGGCGTTTTCCTCGCCTGGATTGTTTTTCGGAAGTTTGAACGCTCTCAACACCTCATCATACGCGGCCGCGTCGCGATCCATCGCGGCGGCCAACGAACGAGATGCGTTGTTCAACTCACTCACAGCCGCCGTCAGGCCGTCCGCGAACTGCTCGTGCGATTTCTTCTTGCGCGCCAGCCCGGCCACCATTTGCCCAAGCGAAGCTGCGAGTGCGCCCGCGAGAGCTGACACCGATCCACCGCCCGGCGTCGGAGTCGGTGCGGAGACGGCATCTAAAAGCGGCGCAGCCATCGCTTCAAATTTGCCGAGGCCCGACGGCTGCACCGGAGTGCCCGATAGAGAAGCTGCTAGCCGATTCTCAAACACCATTTCTGGCTTGAAATCTTCCAATTGCAGGAAAAAGTCCGCGGCCATCTCAAGAGCCTTTTTCGGAATCAGGCCCACAATCTCGCTGCCTACGATCTGGCAGCCGTAGCGCTCCGCTTCACGGCGGACCATTTCAAACACGCGGTGCATGGGCGTCAGCTCGAAGTCCGTCAGGTTGATGCTCACTTGCGCCAGCCCGCGCGAGTGCAGGTCCACTCCCATGGACTTCACATAGCGAAGTCCGCCGGTGGAAAAGCGAATGGCCTTCGCAATCTTATTTGCGATTTTCACATCCGGCGTGTTCAGGTTAATGTTGTAAGCGATTAGAAATTTTCGCGCGCCGACTACCGTCGCGCCAGCCGTCGCATGCAATTGCGGATCCCCTACGTCGGGAGCTCGGCGCGAATTCGTCTGCACTTCGTCGCGCAAGCCTTCAAATTGTCCCTTGCGAATATTTTCCAGGTTGGCGCGCTCAGGCTTCTCGGCGGCGGCTTCGTAAAAATAAACTGGAATTCGGTATCGGTTCCAGATTTCGTGTCCAACTTTCTTGGCGAGCGTCACACAGTCTTCCAGTTCCACTCCCTCGACCGGCACAAAAGGCACCACATCCGTCGCGCCGATGCGCGGATGCGCTCCTGTTTGTTTGTTCAAATCGATCAATTCGCTGGCCTTGCCCACTCCCAGCAGCACCGCTTCAGCGACGGCGTCAGGTTCTCCCGCCAGCGTCACCACGCTGCGGTTGTGATCGTGGTCGGATTCTCGGTCCAGGATGACTACGCCGGGGACTTCGCGCATGGCGGCGATGATGGCCTCAATCTTAGAGACGTCACGCCCCTCGGAAAAGTTCGGCACGCATTCGATAATCTTTCGCATGATTCGGGAATTGCTCCGCAGACTTTAGCCAACATCCATCGGCGCGCGCGAGTGCACAACTTTGCCCCGCTTCATCGTTAGCACGCACAGATTCACACCAAAATAGTAAGGGATTTCGCGGTAATCAGCCACATCGAACACGGCTAAATCAGCAAACTTGCCAACCTCCAAAGAGCCGTGGCGGCCCGCGCGCCGCAGTGAATGCGCGGCGTTGATCGTTGCCGCGCAGATGGCCTCCGCCGGAGTCATGCGAAGCTGCGTGCACGCCAGCGAAAGAATCATTGACATGCTGAGCGTCGGGCTGGTTCCCGGATTGTAGTCGGTCGCGAGGGCGACAATCGTCCCGGCGTCAATCAGTTCGCGCGCCGGCGCGTAGTGCTTTTCTCCCAGATGGAAGCAGCAGCCGGGAAGAAGCGTGGCGACAACGCCTGATTTGGCCAGCGCCCGAATGTCAGCTGTGTTCACGTGCTCCAGGTGATCCGCGCTCGCAGCCTTCATTTCGATGGCAAGGCGAGCCGCTCCGGAACGTGAGAGCTGTTCGGCATGGATTCGCGGAACAAGCCCACACCGGTCTCCGGCGATCAGCACGGTGCGCGATTGCTTCATGTTGAACGCGCCGCGCTCGCAGTACACGTCGCAGAATTCGGCCAGGCCTTCGTCGGCGACGCGCGGAATCAGCCGCGTCGCGAGAAATTTCACGTAGTCGTCCGCGCCGTTTTCTCGCTTGCGATATTCCGGCGGAACGACATGTGCTCCTAGAAACGTAGAAACAATTTCGACCGGCTGGCGCGCGGCGAGCTTCCGATGCAGCCGGAGCGTCTTCAGCTCGGATTCCGCATTTAAACCGTAGCCGCTCTTCGCCTCAATCGTTGTGGTGCCGTGGCGGGCAAATTCTTCGAGTGCCCACATCGCTCGCGCCTCCAAAGATTCTGGCGCCGCACTGCGAAGTCTTTTCACGGAATTGACGATCCCGCCGCCGGCGCGCGCTATCTGCTCATAGGTTGCTCCACCAATCCGGTGTTCGTATTCAGCGGCGCGGCTGGCGGCGCAAACCAGATGCGTGTGCGAATCCACAAAGCCCGGCAGAACAACGCGGCCCTCGACGTCGATTTTTCTGGCCCGGCGAGCGAGGGGATGCCGCAATACCGCTTTTCGCGTGCCGACCGCCGCGATGCGGTCATCTTCGATGAGCAGCGCGCCATCGCGAATCAGCCCCAGTTCGCGCAGTTCACGGCCGCGACGCGGCGAAGAGCCGCGTAGCGTCAGCAGTTCCGCAGAACCAGTAATGAGGATTGGCCTTGGCACGGCGTAGGTATTATCGCGCAGAACGCCTGGCCGAGTCAGTCCGCGGGCGGTTTCCCCTGGTAGAGAGGCACAAGGACTTCCGCAGTGAAAGTTTCAAATGAAGTCGGAGTTGTATTCACGGCATTGCGCGGCTCGGTCGGCGCCATGATGCCGTCATTGATGGCCTTGCACATCTCGATCAGCTTGTCCGCTAGGTCGGCGGACATGCCTGACTGCATCATCGCCGGCTTAGCCATCATCGCCGGGGCCTGCATGTAGCTCAAGTTCTGCTTGCCAATTGCCGCCCCGAAAATTCGCGCGCATTCGTTCATCGTCAGGTCGCGCTGGCCGAGCAGCTCCTCGATTTGCTTCCCGGAAAAATCCAGCGCGAGCAAATGCTTCGCCGCTCTCTGGCCGATGTCGCGTGAAGCGATCATCGGCATCATGGCATCGCCCTTCACCAACCCGCTGAAAAATCCCATGCTGCGATACACCGTTACAGGAGTGTAGAAATTTTCCATGAAGTATGCCGCGCGCAGGAAAAGAACATTCACATTTGCCACGCGCTTCAAGCGCTCTTCAAATCCGTGCAGTCCACTTACGGGGCCCGCGCCTTGCGCCAGATGCGCGCCAACGCTGCTCAACAAAACCGCGTGCGTGGCGCCGGACTTTTCCAAAGCGGTCGCCAGCGATTCAGCCACCGCCGCGTAGTGGGCCAGCTGATTTGGATGCTTCTGGTCCGGCGGCACCAGGAGATAGACAGCCGCGCAGCCGGTGAACGCGCGCGTCATGGCGTTGGTATCGAGAACCTCGCCGGTGAACGCCTCCGCGCCTTTGGCAACGAAGCGCTGCACTTTGTCGGCCGTGCGCCCGATCACGCGCACTTTCGCGCCCGCTTCAAGCAAATCCGCGGACACGCGCTTTCCAGTGTGACCCGTAGCTCCAACAACAGCGATCATAGTGTCCCTTCATGCAGGCGCTGGTGGCCGCCGTGGAAAACGAATTTCTCACGACATGGGGATTTTGATTTGATGATTGCGCGCGAAATCGATGGCCTCGGGATAGCCGGCGTCCGCGTGGCGGGCGACGCCAATGCCTGGATCGTTCGTCAGAACTCGTTCGATGCGCGATGCCATTTCTTTCGTACCATCGGCAACCGTAACCTGGCCGGCATGCTGCGAATATCCGATGCCGACTCCACCGCCATTGTGAATGGAAACCCAGGAAGCGCCGCTTGCGGTGTTCAGTAGCGCGTTCAGCAAAGCCCAATCGGCGACGGCGTCGCTGCCGTCGCGCATTTTTTCTGTTTCGCGGTATGGAGATGCGACCGAGCCGCAGTCCAGGTGATCCCGGCCGATGACGATTGGCGCCTTCAATTCACCTCGTGCGACAAGATCGTTGATCGCGCCGCCGAATTTGTCGCGTTCACCGTAGCCCAGCCAGCAGATGCGCGCCGGCAGGCCTTGAAACTTCACACGTTTCTGCGCGAGTCGAATCCAACGGCAAAGAATTTCGTCGTGCGGAAACATTTCCAGCACAAGCTCGTCGGTACGATGAATATCCGAAGGCTCGCCGGAAAGCGCGGCCCAGCGAAAAGGTCCGCGGCCGGAACAGAAGAGAGGACGAATGTACGCGGGCACAAAGCCGGGAAAATCGTAGGCGTTGGCCACGCCGCGCTCGAACGCAAACGTGCGGATGTTGTTTCCGTAGTCAAAAGTCACTGAGCCGAGTTTTTGCAGCTCGAGCATGCCCCGCACATGCGCGGCGATCGAATCCAACGCACGGTCGCGGTATTCGTCTGGATTCTTCGCGCGTAGCTCCGTGGCTTGCTCGACCGTGAGCCCCCGGGGAATATATCCGCCAACCGGATCATGCGCCGAAGTTTGATCCGTCAGCAAATCCGGCACAACTCCGCGTTTCGCGAGTTCCGGAATCACATCCGCGCAGTTGCCGACCAGCCCCACAGAGGTTGCTTCGCGCGTGCGAACCGCATTTTTCAGAATGCGAAGCGCTTCATCGAGGTCGTTCACCATCACATCGCAGTAGCCTGTGCGCAAACGCCGCTTAATGCGTTCGGGATCAACGTCAATTCCCAGAAACGCGCCGCCATTCAGCGTGGCGGCCAGCGGTTGCGCGCCGCCCATGCCGCCCATCCCGCCGCTCACGACGAGTTTCCCACGGAGATCGCTGCCGAAGTGTTGGCGCGCCGCGGCTGCGAAAGTTTCGTACGTTCCCTGCAGGATTCCCTGCGTGCCGATGTAAATCCAGCTCCCGGCGGTCATCTGGCCGTACATCATCAAGCCGGCGCGGTCCAACTCATCAAAATGCTTCCAGTCGTTCCAATGCCCGACGAGGTTGGAGTTTGCAATCAGTACGCGCGGCGCATACGGATGAGTGCGGAACACGCCGACAGCTTTGCCGGACTGCACGAGCAGCGTTTCGTCATTTTCGAGCGCGCGAAGCGCGGCGACAATTGCTCGGAAACAATCCCAGTTGCGTGCCGCTTTTCCCGTGCCGCCGTAAACGACCAAGTCTTCGGGCCGCTCGGCAACATCCGGATCGAGATTGTTCATCAGCATGCGCAGCGCGGCTTCCTGCTGCCATCCTTTGCAGGAAAGCTGCTTGCCGCGCGGCGCGCGAATCGGACCGTGCATTGTTTCGGTGGCCATGCTCTTGCTGCGTTGCGAAGAACGCCTCGGCGTCATCTTAACGCGACCGGCGCTCAGAAGGTAGAGTGTGTCCGTCTCTCCGCATCCGCGCCGTCGCTCGGCGCGTTGCGCAACATTTCCCGCTGATGTAGAGTTTTGATTTCCGGCGAGCCAACGACGTACAGCGCATGGACTACGCACCAATCCCGCAGCGATTCCTCGAAACCGTCGACCGCTACAACAATCCGAGAGGCCAACTTTTTCGTGGTGCGAATGGGTGGGAAGCGATTTCCGCTGTGGAAACACTGCGCCGCGTAGCCGGGCTTTCCCGCGCACTAAGCGAACTTGGCGTGAAACCGGGGGATCGCGTCGGACTTTTTGCGGCGAATCGGCCGGAATGGCACATCTGTGATATGGCCGTACTCGGGCTTGGCGCCGCCGACGTTCCGATTTATTTCCGCGAAGCGACGGACCGGATGACTTACATCCTGAATCATTCGGGCGCGACGGTGGTGTTTGTGGCCGGCGGCGAGCAGGCCGAAAAGTTGATGTCCTGCCGCAGTCAACTCCGTACGGTGCAGCATGTGATTATCGCAGATGCGGAGACCGACTTCGGCTCTGAGGCGCTGCGATACGAAACTTTGATTTCGGGAGCCGGAGACGCGGATGTAACCGCGTACCGCGCGCGCGCCGCGGAAGTCACAGGCGACATGGTGGCGACGATCATCTACACCTCCGGCACAACGGGCGAGCCCAAGGGTGTGATGCTCACGCACACGAATCTCTCGTCGAACTGCACCGATTCGATGCACGCGGGTGATTACACACCCGCGGATCTGGAGCTGGAGTTTTTGCCTCTTGCGCACGTTTACGAACGAACCCTCGGCTATCTCTTCATGTTCTCCGGCGTTTGCATCGCTTATGTGGATGCGATGGAAAAGCTGCCGCACGCGCTGCTCGAAGTGAAGCCGACGCTGGCGGGCGCCGTCCCACGGGTATTTGAAAAGTTTTATGCGAACGTGGTTGAAAAGGGGCGCCATGAAAAAGGTCTGAAACGCCGCATTTTTGATTGGTCGCTTCGCGTCGCGGACGAATCGGTTGGTTGGCGCGCCTATGGAAAAAAAGCGCCTCTCGCATTGCGATGCAAATGGTGGTTGGCGGATAAAATTGTGTTTTCCAAGATTCGCGCCGGGATCGGCGGGCGCATGCGGCAATTTATTTCCGGCGGCGCGCCGCTGGCGAAGGAACTGGCGGAATTTTTTTGGGCCGTGGATATTCACGTTTTTCAGGGTTATGGGCTTACGGAAACATCTCCCGTCATCGCCGTGAACAATCCGCGCGCGAACAAGGTTGGCACGGTAGGCCGGCCGATTCCCAACGTCGAAGTGCGCATCGCACAGGATGGTGAAATTCTCACGCGCGGCCCGCACGTGATGAAAGGCTATTATCTGCGGCCGGATGAGACGGCCGCCACGATTTCGCCGGACGGCTGGCTGGCCACGGGTGACATCGGATACCTGGATGAAGATGGATATTTGGTGATCACCGATCGGAAGAAGGACTTGCTCAAAACGGCGGGAGGAAAATTCGTCGCGCCGCAGCCGATTGAAAACGCCCTGAAAATGAGCCCGTACATTCAGAACGCTGCGATTGTCGGCGATAAGCGAAAGTTCGTGGCTGCGCTGATTGTGCCGAACTTCAAGCGAATCATGGAAGCGGCCGCGGAGCGGGGCGCTCCGATTGCATCGTCCGCGGACTTGGCGCGGGATCCGTGGGTGCGGGAGTTGATCCATAAGGAGGTCGAGCACATCAACGAGGGCAAGGCGCAATATGAGACGATTAAGCGTTTTGCATTGCTGGATGAGGATTTCAGTTTTGAAAGTGGCGAGCTGACCTATACGATGAAATTGAAGCGCCGCGTGATCGAGCAGAAGTACGCCGACAAAATTGAGGAAATTTACGCGGACGTGGAAGACCCGCGGCCGATTTCACATTAGTCGTGGCCGCGCAGACGGCGCCACGACGCGAAAATTGCAGAGCCCAGTGGAGAAACGAATGTCAGATGAATTAATCATAGCAGGCCGCGCATTTCAGTCCAGGTTGATCGTTGGAACGGGGAAGTACCGTAGTTTCCCGGAAATGGCGCGCGCGATCGAAGCTTCCGGCGCGGACATGGTGACGGTTGCTGTACGCCGCGTGAATTTGACGGACCGGACGAAGGAATCGCTGCTGGATTACCTGGACCGGTCAAAATATTTTCTGTTGCCGAATACGGCGGGATGCTACACGGGCGATGAAGCGATTCGCGCGGCGCGCATGGGGCGCGAGGTCGGGCTTTCGAGCTGGGTAAAGCTGGAAGTGATCGGCGATCAACAAACGCTGTTTCCGGATACGGCGGAGCTGATTCGCGCGACACAGGCACTGGTGAAGGAAGGCTTCACCGTGCTGCCGTATACGAGTGACGATCTGATCGTCGCGCGCAAGCTGATCGACGCGGGTGCAGCCGCGGTGATGCCGCTCGGTGCGCCGATTGGCTCCGGCATGGGAATTCAGAACGCGGCGAACTTACGGATTCTGCGAGAGCGCATCACAGAGGTTCCGCTGGTTCTGGATGCGGGCGTGGGTACGGCGTCCGACGCCGCGGTGGCCATGGAGCTGGGCGCTGACGGCGTGCTGATGAACACGGCGATTGCCGAAGCGCAGGACGCCGTCCTGATGGCTGAAGCAATGCGCGCGGGCGTTGAAGCGGGTCGCAAGGCCTATCTCGCCGGGCGGATCCCGAAGAAGCTTTACGCGACGGCGTCGAGCCCGCTGAGCGGCGTGGTGCGCTGAAAAGCGCCACATCGCTAAACAAAAAGCGCGTGCCAGATGGTGTCCACCGCACAATGCAGCAGCGCCGAGCCGAAAATATTTCCTGATTTGCGCCAAACCCATCCGTAGCAAAGCCCCGCGAATGTCGCGAGCAGCGCGTATTTCCAATTGGGAAAAAATCCGTTGGCGACGTGCGAGAGGCCGAACAGCACGGACGCGACCACCCAGCCCGCATTTTCATTCTTAAACGATTTCGAGAGCATGTTCTGCAGCAATCCGCGAAACACAAATTCTTCCGGCCATGCTGTGAAAAAGAAAATTCCCAGCGCGCTTAGTGGGATGGATTTGGCGCTCACGTGTCCCGGCGCCCAATGCAAAAACTGAAGCGCCAGGCCGGCCGGAATGTCCACCAACGCGACGGCAAGAAAACCTGTGAGGAACGCTAAACCTTGGCCGGAAGACCATGCGAGGGCGTAGCCCACGCCGTCGAGACGGCGGATGAAAAGATAGCCGACAACAGCGACGTTCATCGCCAGCAGAATCGTCATCGTGTGCGCGAGCTTGTTATCCGGGTACGGCCACAATCCATTCAGCCAGCGCAATTTCACCGGAATGGCGATTGCGATGAGCGCGGTGTAATCGTTCCATCCGGGCGTGGCACCCTGGCGCAGGGAAAGCAGCGCCAGCGGGAACAGCACATACGCGGTTACGATCGCCCAGCGCCAGAGTGCATCGCTGCCGGTGCCGATGGCATAGATCGCGTATGCTGCCAGCATTGGGACGGCGAAGAGCCACGCGATTGGCTGTGACAACACCCGCTGAATGGATTGCATCAACCCGCGCGCCGCCGGAAGCAATTCACCGGCGAGCAGCATCGCAAACGCGACGCACACCGCGAACAATGCGCGGCCGCCGTAGCCAAGCCATGTCGCGTACAGCATCCCCGTCACGAGCAGCGCTAGCCACAATCCGATCGTGGCAAAAAATCCCAACTGGCGAGGTACAGGCATGACGCGATAGTCTATCGCAGTTTATACAAGCGCAGTCTTCACGGAGACGCATGGCGGGGAAGCTCCAACGGCGGCTGACGTACATCGACTGGATGCGCGGATTGGCGTGTCTGACGATGTTTCAGACGCATTGCTACGATTCGTGGCTCAGTCCAGCGGCGCGAGAGACCACGTTTTTTCACTGGTCGCAAGTCATCGGGACTCTGCCGGCGCCCCTCTTTTTGTTCCTGGCGGGATTTTCTTTCGCGCTGGTGACGGACCGCCTGCGCGAAAAAGGCGCGACGGCGAACGCGATCGCGAAGCAAACAATCCGGCGCGGCTCTGAAATCCTGGCACTCGGACTGCTGTTCCGCCTGCAGGAATGGTCTCTAGCCTTCGGACACGCTCCATGGACGGATTTGCTGCGCGTGGACATTCTGAACATGCTCGGCGTCTCGATGATGCTGATGGGCGTCACGTGCTGGCTAGTTGGCGCGATCTCGCCGCGTGTGGACGCGGCAGCGTTGCGATGGAAAAATATTCTGTTGGCGTGCGCCGTCTCGATGACCATCTCCGCGATTTCGCCGATGATCTGGACTACTTGGCGGCCGCGCTGGCTACCGTGGCCGCTCGAATCCTACATCGATGGCGTCCACATTTTTAATAAGCCGCAGCCGTGGCTCTTTCCGATTTTCCCATGGAGCGCGATTGCCTTTGCGGGGCTCGCCGCTGGATTCATTTTGGTCACGGCTTGGGCGCGTCGTTATCAGGCACAAACAATCGCTCTGCTCGGCGCGGCCGGCATTGCGATCGGCGCTTTTGCGTGGTGGCTCGATGTGCAGCCGCGCCAAATCTACGCGAACTACGATTTCTGGCATACCAGCCCGAACTTTTTCCTGATTCGCGTGGGCATACTGCTCGTGATTTTGTTCGGCGCGTACGTGTGGTGCCGCTGGGGCGCCGCGGAATGGGGTTTCAGCCCGCTGATCCAGATGGGACAGACTTCACTGCTGGTCTACTGGGTACACATTGAATTTGTGTACGGCGGACTCTCGATCTTGAGGAAGGGCAGTCAGACAATCCTGAGCGCCTCGATTGGCCTGGCAATTATTTTCGTGTCGATGACGCTGCTCTCGATCATCCGCTCGAAGGCGAAGGGCAAAGGGCTGAACGTTGCGGAATGGTTCAAGCGGCAGCCTGAAGTTGCGAGCGCCTAA